>Ga0164294_10001761_pt1 | contig 19788 bp, 22 predicted proteins | sample GEODES005metaG_FD_111479 | JGI IMG/M metagenome (GOLD analysis project Ga0164294, IMG submission 111479) | Oligotrophic lake water microbial communities from Sparkling Lake, Wisconsin, USA - GEODES005 metaG | ecosystem: Environmental > Aquatic > Freshwater > Lake | place: USA: Sparkling Lake...
AGACCCAGATGGCGGTGGCTCCGTTGACCACCGCGATCTCCTCGCGTGCCTATGTCGTCGGCGGGGTCTTTCGGGGTTCGATCACCGGTGTTGACGAGACGCCCGAGGGCGTGTTTCAGGTGGGCTACGAGATCGGCTGCGGCATCGACATGAGCACCTCCGGTGGGGTCTCGCTGAGCGGCAACGGCGGGCTCAATGCCTCCATCGGTTACTTCGGCCTGGATTTCGAAGGGGTCCTCGCCGACGGGCTGGTACCGGGCTTGGGCGGTCAACTCGGTGGCGCCGTCACGGTCGGTCTCAAGCCCGGCATCATCAATAACATCCCGGTCACCAAGAAGAGGTTCGAGGGCGCGGATCCCTGGGTGTCGATCAGTGGTTTCCGCATCACGATCGACGGGTGTGTGGGCGAGTCGTTCATCCGCTCCTATGTCACGATCACCAACTCCACCGATGAGGGCGAGGCGATCCTGTCCTGGTTTGGCACGACCAAGGCCGTCTGAGAAGGACTGGTTGGAGAAAGACCGGCCGGGCACCGGGGGGTTTGCCCAATCGGCAGTCGAAGCCCCGCCGCGGCGGGTAGTTTTCCCTCCACAGTTGCCGCGAGTGGAGGTTGCCAGGAATGTTCCGGGTTGTGGCGGTGCTGGTATCGGCTACGGCGTTGCTGATGTCGTCATCGCCTGCATCAGCCGATCCCGTCCCCGCCGACTCGGACATGGCGACACCGGTCGCCGCCACCGCCGCACCGGCCGCAACCCCCCCGGCGGCCGACGGCAGGGTCGCCTCAAGTCCGCCCTCGACGAGCACCCTGGAGGGCGTCACGCTGACGATCTCGGCGAACAACGAGACCCAGATGCCGGTCCTGCCCCTGACGACAGCGATCTCCACCCGCGAGTATGTCGTCGGCGGGGTGTTCACCGGGTCGATCACCGGTTCGGCCGCGCCGGCGGGCATCTTCGAGGTGGGTTATCAGATCGGCTGCGGTATCGATATGAGTACCGGTGGCGGTGTGCTGGTGGGCGGGAATGTCCAGGGGGCACTGGGTGCCGATCTTGGAATCGTTCCCGCCCTGCCTCCTATCGTGATTCCCATCGCAGGAGGGGGCGTCGGAATCAACGGGACCCTCGGCGTGAACCTCAAGCCGGGCATTATCAATACCGTCCCGGTGACCAAGAAGGCCTACAAAGGCGCCGCGCCTGAGGTCGAGGTCAGCATGTTCCGGGTCAGGATCGACGGCTGTGTGGGCGAGTCATTCATCCGCTCCTACGCGACGCTGGCCAACTCGGCTGCCGAGATCGAGGACATCGTGTCGTGGTTCGGCATTACCAAGGCGGTGTGAGGATGGCTCTATCGCCGATGCGGGCTCCCGCGGCTGCCGTCATCGCGGCACTGCTGGCACCCGTAGTACCCGCCATGGCTGATCCGGGTCCCGGCGAACCGGACATCGCACCCGTTGCCGCGGCTACTGCTGCCCCGGTTGTCGATAGCAGAGTCGCGTCAAGTCCGCCCTCGACGAGCACGCTGGAGGGCGTCACGCTGACGATCTCGGCGAAGGACGAGACCCAGATGGCGGTCGCACCGCTGACGACGGCCGTCTCCAGCCGCGAGTACGTCGTCGGCGGGGTGTTCACCGGATCGATCACCGGTTCGGCTGCGCCGCAGGGCATCTTCGAGGTGGGCTACCAGATCGGCTGCGGCATCGATATGAGCACCGGCGGGGGTGTGCTCCTCGGCGGCAACGCTCAGGTGGCGTTGGGATCCGATGCCCTACTCGGTGGTGTGGGCGGCTTTATCCTTCCGCCCATCGGCATCGTGGGCTCCGGCGTAGGAGCCAACGCGATCGTCGGCGTGAACCTCAAGCCGGGCATTATCAACACCGTTCCGGTGACCAAAAAGACCTACAAGGGCGCCGCGCCCGAAGCGGTGGTGAGTGACTTCCGGGTCAAGATCGACGGCTGCGTGGGCGAGTCGTTCATCCGGTCCTACGCGACGCTGGCCAACTCGACTGCCGAAGCCGAGGACATCGTGTCCTGGTTCGGCGTGACCACGGTGGTGTGAGGATGTTCAAGGCTGCCGCAGCGCTGGCCGCGATCACGGCCTTACTGATGCCGGCGCTGCCCGCCCTGGCCGATCCGGAAGGCGCAGACGCCGCGCCGGTCGATGACGGGAGAGTGGTCTCCAACCCCGCCGCTACCCTGACCGCAACTGACGGCGCCACGCTGGCGATCTCGGCCAGCGAGGAGACCCAGTCGGTGGTCGCGCCCTTGACGACCGCGATCTCCACCCGCGAGTACCTCGTCGGCGGCGTGTTTCGCGGATCGGTCACCGATTCGGCAGTGCCACCCAGGGGCATCCTCGAGGTGGGCTACCAGATCGGCTGCGGTATCGACATGGGCACCGGTCCCGGAGTCCTGCTTGCCGGCAACGCCGGCGGCAACGCGTCTCTGGGGGTCGCAGTACTTGGTGGCATTCCAGTTCTGATCCCGAACGCCGGGGTCCAAGGCGGCGGCAGTGTCACCGTTGCCCTCAAACCGGGCATCGTCCTCACCGTGCCGGTGACCAAGAAGCAGTACCAGGGCGAGGCACCGCGGGTGTCGATCCGCAGCTACCGGGTCAGGATCGACGGTTGTGTGGGCGAGTCCTTCATCCGCTCGTACGCCATCCTGGCCAGGTCCACCGATGAGCGCGAGACGATCCTGTCCTGGTACGGCGCCACCAAGGCGGTATAGATCCCCTCAACCCGGCGCCGAGCGTGACGCCAGTGCGACGCCCGGCGCCGAGTGTGACGCCAGCGCGACGGTCGCGGTTAGGGGAACCGTTTGATGCAGCGATCCTCATCGCCGAGCACCCCGACCCGGAAGGCGTCGATACGAGAGAAGCCGGCCGGCACCGACTCGCCGTTGACGTCGCCGGCCGCCAATCCGTTGGTCAGCAGACCCGAGATCGCCTCGTCGATATCCCCGGCGGTCAGTGCCACCGTGTTGCCGTCGGGCGTGGTGATGCTGCTGGAGAGTTTGGTGGTCGCCACCCCGGTCAGGCAGGCGGTCCGTAGTCCGGCTTCGGCATCGTTGAGCACGAGGCCGCCGCGGTCGTGCTGCCAGGCCATCATGTAGCGCGACATCAGTGCCGAGTAGGCGGTGTTGTCGCCCTGTAGACCGGGTCCGTTGAAGTCCTCCACCGGTTCGCCGATCGCCTGCAGGCCGGGGAGGTCGACGATGATGGTGTTGCTGGCCGGGCAGAAGGAGACCGGCGGGCTGGGGCGTGCGTCTGGGCAGTTCTCGGCCGTTGCCGCGTCGAAGGTCAACTGAGGCGGGTTCGTCGGGGTGAAGAGGATGTTCATCGCGTCGATGAGCGAGGCGACCGAGGCCTCGGTGACCGGCAACTCGCCGTTCTGGTCCGACGGGAGTTCCACTGGGAGGTCGCCTCGGCGCTGCTTGATCTCCGGAAGGTTGATCGCCGCGCACGCCGAGGCTCCATCGGTGAACCCGAACTGGAACGCCGAGACGCGTTCGAACGCCGAGCCGTGCTCATCACCACCGATGTACTCGTTGCCGCTGAGCAGTGGGTCACGGAAGGAGATCATCGCCGCCAGAATGTTGTTCAGCCCGTCGCCGGTGTTGAGGGTGAACCGCGGCGACTTACCCTCCGCCACCCAGCGTAAGTAGACCCCGGCCAGGCAGTCGGCCTGTTGCTCGGCCACCAACGAAGGCACACCCGGGGGGTTGAGGGTCGCCATCTTCTGGATCGCATGGCCGTACTCGTGGGCCAGCACCATGGTGATCGCCATGTCGCCGTTGGCCCGTCTCAGGGCGGGCATCAGCACCGTGCGATCCCAGCCGATGGTGTCGTCGGTTTCGCAGAATGCGGCGTTGACCAGACCCTCGGTGGTCTCGCCGCAGAACGTCCCGTCGGGGGAGTCGGAATCCCAGGAGATCACCGCTTGGACCGGTTCGAGTTCGGCGTCGAAGGTGTCCGGGTAGGCGAACCGCCAAAACTCCTCGAGATCGCTGATGGACTGGCCGGCGAGTTCGTCGATCTGCCCGCCGTCGGTGTCGGTCACTTCACGGGTCGGCGCCTTGGCGTTCGGGCGCAGGCCGGTGGGGCCGTCGACGGCCTCCAGTCCGGCCACTTTGAACGGATCGGAGTGCACCGACACGGGGTTGCCCGAGATGGCCGTGCCGCAACTCGCCACGAGTAACGCGACCCCGGCCATGGCAGCGACGGGACGGACGCGGGTGCGGAGTCGACGCATGCGATCACAATAGAACGCTGACGCTTCGGGCGGATTCCGGCCAAGTGCGGTAAATTCGCGGAGCCAGGAAAGGACCCGCCCGTGACTGATGATGCGGCGCGGTTCGGTGATCCGCGGATTCCGGCCGAGACGATCACCGACCAATCCCACCTGTTCCGTCTCGGCGCTGTGGCCCTCACCAGCTACGACGGGGGTTGGATCCAGCAGGCGCACGAGGAAAATTTCCCGATCCTCAAGGGCCAAGAGGCCAGCATCCAAATGATCACGCTGGAACCCGGCGGGATCCGGGAGCCGCACTGGCATCCCAGCGCATGGGAGATCAACCTGGTTCTCGGTGGTGTCGCCAGCTGGGTGCTCATTGACGGCAACGGCAACAGTGAAAGTTTTGACGCAGGCGTCGATGATGTGGTGTTCGCGCCCCAGGGTTCGTTCCACTACTTCGAGAATCGCGGCACCGACGACCTCAACGTTCTGATCATTCAGAACACCAGTGCACCCGAGGGCAATGACAACATCGGGATCGGCCAGTCCCTCAGCAAGATCCCGCCGCGGGTCTTGTCTGCGGTTTTCGGGGTACCCGTCGAGACGTTCACCGCGATGAAAAAAATCGACGACGCGGTCGTCATCCTGCGATCAACCTGAGCGAGAGAGTCAATCCACGAATGTCGATCAACCGACGCAAGGTTCTGGGTGGAGCCGGTGTCGTCGGCGCCGCCGCCGCGGCCGGTGCGGGCGCCGACCGGCTTGTCGGCGGCAACCCCGCTACCTATCCCACCGGTGTTGAGGGGTCGCTGGTCGATGATGCGGCGCGCTTCGGTAATCCGCGCATCCCGGCCCAGACGATCACCACACAGTCCCACCTGTTCCACCTCGGCGCGCAGAACCCCACCATTCACGACGGCGGTTCCTTCAGACAGGCTTCAGAGGACAATTTCCCGATCCTCAAAGGCCAGGAAGCCAGCATCGTGCTGCTCACGTTGCAGCCCGGCGGGATCCGTGAACCGCACTGGCACCCCAGCGCCTGGGAACTCAACATCGTCACCAGCGGAGTCGCAGCCTGGGTGGTGATCGATGGGAACGGCAACCACGAAACATTCGATCAACACCTCGGCGACGTGGTGTTCGCCCCGCAGGGTTCCTTCCACTACTTCGAGAACCGTGGTCCGGACGAGATGAAGATCGTGATCATCCAGAACACCAGCGCCCCTGAGGACAAAGACAACATCGGCATCGGCGAATCTCTCAGCAGGATTCCACCTCGGGTGCTGTCGGCCATTTTCGGCGTTCCCGCGGAGACATTCAATGCGTTCAAGAAAATCGACAACTCGATTGTGATTCTTCGGTCGACGTAGAGCGTCACGAGTCCCGGGAAGGATGCCGTCATGTCCGGTGCAGCAGCGTCGCTGGTTCCGATCAATTCCCTGACGATCGACGTGATCAGTGACAATGTCAGTGACACCTACGTCAGCAAAACACCGTTCGCTCGCTCCGAGATCGAAAGTGTGGTCAGCGCCGGGGCGTCGGTGGTCTCAGGTAAGACGTTGTTGGTCGCTAATCTCGGATATGGGCTTCGGCTGCGTTCAGTAACCGCGTCGACAGAGCATGTCCTGCTGTTCGACACCGGTACCGAAGGCGCTGCTTTCATCCGTAACTGCCGCAACCTTGGGATCGACCTCGGCGAGGTGGAGGAGATCGCCATCACTCATGGGCACTGGGATCACATGGGCGCACTGATCGACGCGGTCGATGCCGTCGTCGCCGGTCGCGGATCAGTCACCGTTGATGTCAATCCGCTGATGTTCCGCGAGCGCGGACTGCAGTTGAGCTCAGACCAGGTAATCCCCACCGAAAAAGTTCCCACCCCCGAGACGTTGCTCGCCCACGGCGCGGCGGTGATCAACGATCCCGACGAACGGCTACTGCTGGATCGGCACTTCTACTACAGCGGACCGATACCGCGAGTGACGTCCTTCGAGACCGGCCGAGCCGATCACCTGTGCCGGGATCACGACGGTGAACCGTGGGAACCCGACCCACTCCTGCTGGACGAGCGAATGCTGGTCGCCCATGTGCGCGGGCTGGGATTGATTGTCTTCAGTGCTTGTTCGCACGCTGGGATTGTCAACGTCTGCACCGAGGTAGCGCGCCTGTTTCCGGAGGTTCCGATTCACGCGGTGGTGGGTGGTCTTCATCTCGGTGGCGTCATGGAGCAGATCATTCCCGAGACGGTGGCGGGTCTTGCGCCCTTTGGCATCCGGTACATCATCGCCGGACACTGCACGGGCTGGCGTGCTGTGCATGCGCTCGCCGATGCCTATGGCGACGCCGTGAGTGTGTCGGCGGTGGGAACCACCTACACGTTCCAGGCACCTTCGTAGCGGTCTAGAAGCCGACCGCTTGGCCGTCCTTTCGCGGATCACTGACCGCGAGATAGCCGTCCTCAAGACGCCAGATCGCCTGGCAAGCACCGAACGCCGAGTAGTCGCCGACGTTGACGGTCTCATGGCCTCGCCCGCGTAACTCGTCGACGGTGGCAGGCGGGAAGCCGTCTTCGACAGCCACCTGCATACCCTGCATCCAACGAAAACGGGGTCCGTCGCAGGCGGCCTGCGGATTCTGCCCGTGGTCGGCGATCCTCGCCAACACTTGCACATGGCCCTGCGGTTGCATAGTTGTGCCCATCACGCCGAAGCTCATCACTGGCTGGTCGCCCCTGGTGACGAAAGCAGGAAGGATGCTGTGGCGCGGGCGTTTTCGCGGACCAACCTGGTTGGGGTGTCCGGGTGTGGAGACGAAACCGGCACCTCGGTTCTGTAACGCAATTCCGGTCCCGGCTGCCACCACGCCAGATCCGAAACTCTCGTAGTTCGACTGGATCATCGACACCATCATCCCGTCGGCATCGGCGGCAGTGAGGTATACGGTGCCGCCGGCGGGCGGGACGCCGGCGCCGAACGTCTGGGCGCGACCGGGATCGATCAACGCCGCGCGTTCGGCCAGGTAATCCGCGTCCAGTAGTCGATCCGGGTCGAACGGCATCGCGTCGATGTCTGCGACGTAGTCGAGTGCGTCGGCGAAGGCCAACTTGCAGGCTTCGATCTGTAAATGCACGCTCTCGGCGGAATCGACAGCCAAAGAACCCATGTCGAAATTGGCGAGGATACCCAGGGCGATCAACGTGATGATTCCCTGGCCGTTGGGCGGGATCTCGTGCACCGTGTAGTCCCGGTAGTCGCCGCTGATGACACCGACCAAGTCGGCGCGGTGTGCGTCGAGATCAGCGATCGTCATTGCGCCGCCGTGCGCCACCGCGTCTGCCGCCATGCGTTCCGCGAGTTCCCCGCGGTAGAAAGACTCACCGCCTGAGTCCGCAATCAATTCGAGAGTCTCGGCATGCGCCGGGAAGCGAAACAGTTCACCCGGCATCGGAGGCCGTCCGCCAGGCAGGAACGCTTCGGCGAATCCAGGTTGAGATTTAAGCTCCGTCACCTGCGCCGCCCATTGTCGGGCAACAGTCGGAGAAACCAGGAAGCCGTTGCGGCCGTAGCGAATGGCGCGCTCGAAAAGCCGAGGGAACGGAAGCCGGCCAAACCTGGTGTGCAACGCGACCCATGCGGAGACGGCACCGGGTACCGTTACCGAATTCCAGCCCCGCAACGGCACGGCTTCGCCGCGGAAGTACTCAGGCGTCCAGGCCTGCGGCGAGCGCCCGGAGGCATTGAGGCCGTGCAACCGGCTGCCGTCCCAGACCATGGCGAATGCATCGGCTCCAATGCCGTTGGAGACCGGTTCCACCAGAGAGATCGTGATCGCCGTCGCCACAATCGCATCGACGGCGTTACCCCCGACGGCCAGCATCTCCAGACCCGCCTGCGCGGCCAGCGGTTGGGAAGTGCAGACGACATTGCGCGCCAATATCGGCTTTCTGGGCCACGCGTAGGGGAGGTCCCATCCGAATGGCTCCCTCACGAGCCGAATCATAAGGGTCATACTCGTTGTATGGCCGTCGTCTCACCGGTGTCGGACCGGCGCACCGTCGTGGCCCTACTAATGCTGACGTTCGCCACCGGACTGGTGGATGCGGTCAGCGTGCTGTTCCTCGGCCACGTCTTCGTTGCCAACATGACCGGCAACGTGATCTTCCTCGGGTTCTGGTTCGTGCCGCATTCCGGCATTGACATGGCCGCCGCGGTTGTCGCCTTCGCCAGTTTCCTGGTCGGCGCGATCATCGGTGGCCGGTTCGCGCGCCACCTGGCGCGCGACGTCCGGCAGTGGCTCACCGCGACGATGAGCGCCGAGGTTGTGGTTTTGGCGGCGCTGTCGCTACTCGCCGGCACCGGTGTCCTGGGCTATCACGACCGGGGCCGACTGGTCCTGATCGCAGGGTTGGCGTTGACTTTCGGAAGCCAGGCCGCCACTGCGCGTCAGTTCGGCATTCAGGAACTCAGCACCACGGTGTTGACGTCGACGATCGTCGGTCTAGGCGCCGACAGTCGACTGGCCGGCGGTAGCGGTAAGCGTGAAAGGCTCCGCTACCGGACGGTTTTGACGATGCTCGCCGGGGCCGTGGTGGGGGCGACGCTGACGCGGTTCGCCGTGGCGCCGGTGATCGCGCTGGCTAGCTGCGTCGTGGCCGGCAGCCTGGTTGTCTTCCGGTCGCGAGATCGCCGCGCAATCGCTCAGCCGTCCGAGGGCACGTCCAATCGCTGAAGCGCTTCACGCACCACCGCTGGGTCGGTGGTGGCCCAGAACGGCGGCAGCGACGCCCGCAGATAGCCGCCGTAGCGCGCAGTCACCATCCGAGAGTCCAAGATTGCGACGACGCCGCGGTCGTCGACGCGGCGCAGCAACCGCCCGGCGCCCTGAGCCAGCAGCAGCGCCGCATGCCCGGCAGCGACCGTCATGAATCCATTGCCGCCACTGGCCGCGACGGCGCGTTGTCGCGCGGTCAGCAGCGGATCGTCGGGCCGGGGAAACGGGATGCGGTCGATGATCACCAGGGAGCACGACGGGCCCGGAACGTCGACACCCTGCCATAGCGACAGGGTGCCGAACAGCGAGATCTGCGGGTCGGCGGCGAACTGCTCCACCAATGCCGAGGTGCTGTCGTCACCCTGGCACAGCACCGGCGTGCTGAGCCGCTGCCGCATCGTTTCGGCGGCCGCCTTAGCGGCCCGCATCGACGAGAACAGGCCCAGCGTGCGCCCGCCGCATGCCTCGATCAATTCAGCGATCTCGTTGAGGTGCGGTTCAGAGCCGGCGCCGTCGCGGCCCGGTGGCGGCAGATGGGCTGCGACGTACAGGATGCCGGCCTTGGCGTGATCGAAGGGCGAGCCCACGTCGAGACCCTTCCAGCCCGGCCCGTCGGCCAATCCCCAGGCGCCTGCCATCGCGTCGAACGTCCCGCCGACGGTGAGGGTCGCCGAGGTCAGCACCGTCGTTGCGGCATCGAAGAGCCGACTGCGTAACAACGCGGCGACCGACAGTGGGGCGACTCGCAGGATCGGCCTGGGTCCCGAGCCGCGCAGTTCCTCGTGGTCGAGCCAAACGACATCCGCGCGGTCGGGGATCGCCGGTCCGAAGGAGTCCAGCGCGCGGGCAGCCGTGTCGGCGACGTCGCTCAGGGCGGCGATCGCCTCGGTGCGTGCGGCGGCCGCCTTGGGATCAGCCGGGGCCGGGTCGATGCCGGAGCGTGCCGCAGTGGCGGCATCGCGCAACGCGGTGAGGTAGGTCTTGAGTTCATCGTCGAGGTAGTCCATCCGGCCCGGTGCGGTGTCGTGGATCGCCGCGGAGAACGTCGCCACCGCCGCCTCAAGGCGCGAACTGAGTTCGGGTTCGACCAACCGGGCAACACGGCGGGTCGCCACACCCAGGGCGGCGGGTGTCAGTTCGGCGGTGGCTGCCGAGGTCACCCGGTCGACGAGTTCGTGGGCCTCGTCGATGACCAACAGGTGATGCTCGGGTAGCACCGATGCCTCGGCGATCGCGTCGATGGCCAGCAATGCGTGGTTGGTCACGACGACGTCCGCGCGGCCGGCTTCGGCGCGGGCCTTCTCGGCGAAGCAGTCGGTGCCGAACTGGCAGCGGGCCACGCCGAGGCATTCCCGAGCCGAGACGCTGACCTGAGACCACGACCGTTCCGGCACACCGGGGCTCACCTCGTCGCGGTCACCGGTCTCGGTTTCGGATGCCCATTTCGTCAGCCGCGCGACGTCGCGACCCAGCGCACTGGCGGCAACCGGTGAGAACAGTTCTTCCTGCGGCACATCGGCTGCCTCATCGCTAACACCGTTGTGAACCTTGTTCAGACACAGGTAGTTACGGCGTCCCTTCAGCAGGGCAAATCGCGGTCGCCGGGGCAGTTCATCGGCAATCGCATCGACCAACCGGGGCAGGTCGCGGTCGACGAGTTGGCGCTGCAGTGCGATCGTCGCGGTGGACACCACCACCGGTGTTTCCTCAGTCAGGGCTCGTGATATCGCCGGGACGAGGTAGGCCAGCGACTTGCCCGTGCCGGTACCGGCCTGCACTGCAAGGTGCTCTGCGGTGGCGAACGCGTGCGCCACCGCCTCGGCCATCTGGACCTGACCCGGACGCTGGGTGCCGCCGAGTGCGTCGACGGCGGTGGCCAGCAGGTCGGCCACCGGCGGAACGTCCGCGGAAGTCAACGCGCCACGGCCTGCCGGGTGGGGATCGCGGGCTCGCCGCGGGACAGGGCCAGGCCCTCCCACGGCAGACTGCCCAGACCGCGGGCCGCAAGGTCGCGCGCGTCGTTCAGATCCGCCCGCGCCACTACCTCGCCGGACCGGACCAGTGGAGCCGTCAGCAGCCGCCCACCGGTCGGTGGCGCGCCGAGGTGGTGCACCACCTCCTCGGTCACGGTCCCCGACGGCCGCGACAGTCGGGTGGCGGCCTTGCGTCCGCCGCGAGATGCCTTGTGGCTACTGCGTTTTTCCACCGGCAGCCCGTCGACCTCGACGAGCTTGTAGACCATGCCGGCGGTCGGTGCGCCCGACCCGGTGACCACCGAGGTACCGACTCCGAAGCTGTCCACCGGATCGGCGCGCAGGGAGGCGATCGAGTACTCATCGAGGTCTCCCGACACCACGATCTTCGTGCCGGTGGCGCCGAGCTCGTCGAGCTGTCGCCGTACCTGGCGGGCCAGCACGCCCAGATCGCCGGAGTCGATCCGCACCGCACCCAGTTCGGTTCCGGCGGCGGCGATCGCGTTGGCCACTCCACGGTGGACGTCATAGGTGTCGACGAGCAGGGTGGTGCTGACCCCGAGAGCGGCGACCTGGGCCCGAAACGCGGCCTGCTCCCAGTCATCGGTCCCGCCGCTGGTGGTGGTGTGCACCATGGTGAAGGCGTGCGCGGAGGTGCCCAGTGCGGGGAGGTCGTAGCGCTGTGCCGCCGCGAGGTTGGAGGTTGCGGCAAAGCCGGCGACGTAGGCGGCCCGCGCGGCCGCGACGGCGGCCTGCTCGTGGGTGCGCCGGGACCCCATCTCGATCAGCGGCCGGTGATCGGCCACGCTCACCATCCGGGCGGCCGCCGAGGCCACCGCACAGTCGTGGTTGAGGATCGACAGCGCCAGTGTCTCCAATACGACGCATTCGGCGAAGGTCCCGGTGACCGACAGCACCGGCGAGCCCGGGAAATACAACTCGCCTTCGGCGTAGCCGTCGACGTCCCCGCGGAACCGGAAGTCGCGGAGGTAATGCAGCGTCGCGGCGTCGAGGAAGCCCGACAGCGACGCCAGCGCGGACTCGTCGAAGACGAAATCGGTCAACGCTTCCAGGAATCGGCCGGTACCGGCGACCACGCCGTAGCGCCGGCCGTCGGGTAGGCGCCGCGCGAACACCTCGAACGTGGTGCGCCGGTGCGCGGTGCCGTCCCCCAGTGCTGCCGCCACCATGGTCAGTTCGTATTTGTCGGTCAGCAGTGCCTGCGTCATGGGCCCGGTCACACGGCAACGGTAGCGGCTGCGGTGAGGGGGAGCGGAGATTGCCGGCGGCTCGCTATCCTGGTTGCCATGGGCGCCCCATCCGCACCGACCCACCCGGGTACCACGGCGGTCCGGGAGACCGATGAGGTCGAGGCCACCGATGCTCCGTGGATCACCCTGGTCTGGGATGACCCGGTCAACCTGATGAACTACGTGACCTATGTGCTGCAGAAGCTCTTCGGCTACAGCGAACCGCACGCCACCAAGCTCATGCTGCAGGTTCACACTGAGGGCAAGGCTGTGGTGAGCGCCGGCAGCCGCGAGTCCATGGAGGTCGACGTGTCCAAACTGCACGCCGCGGGCCTGTGGGCGACCATGCAGCAGGACCGCTGAGTCCGATGGCGGGCGGCGGTCGTGCGTAGGTGGAGGCGGGTTCAGACCGCCGACGGCGCCCGGTTCGTCTCCGCTCTGGAACCGCACGAGGTGACGTTGCTGAAAAACATGGCCACGTCGATTCAGGAGATGCTCGATGACCGGCAGGCGGGGTCGCCGTCGGATCCGCTGGAACAGATCACCGGCATCCGTACCGGCAACCCGAAACCACCTGAAGACGCCACCCTGAGCCGATTGCTTCCCGGCTTCGTCAAAGATTCTCAGGCCGGTCAGGCGACCCCGGAGGAGTCCAACAGCGTCCTGCGCAGCCTGCATGAGCCTGGCATCATCGACGCTAAAATTGTTGCGGCGCAGAGACTCCTGGACACGCTGCCCGAAGGCGGAGGTCAATTGGAGCTCTCCGAGGCTGATGCCCAGGCGTGGATCGCGGCGATCAACGACATCCGGCTGGCGCTGGGCACCATGCTCGGAATCGGCCCGGAGATGCCCGACCGGCTGCCGGCAGGACACCCGATGGCAATCCATCTCGAGGTCTACGGGTGGCTGACGGTGCTTCAGGAGTACCTGGTGCTCGGCCTGATGGGTAAACCCATTCGATGAGTCTGGCCATCGAACTCGGGTCGATCACCGATGTCTCCGGGATCGAGGTCGGCCATCACCACCACTGTGATCCTGATGCGACGGTGGGCGATAAGTCATCGCCGGGCCGTGGATGGGCATGCGGAACCACCGTCGTTCTCGCGCCCCCCGGAACTGTGGGAGCGGTGGACGTCCGCGGTGGAGCACCGGGCAGTCGGGAGACCGAATTGCTTCACGTGTCCAATAGCGTCCGTCATGTCGACGCTGTCGTGCTCAGTGGCGGTAGTGCTTTCGGCCTGGCCGCCGCCGACGGGGTGATGACATGGCTGGAGGAGCGTGGCCGCGGGGTGAACATGACCGGCGGCACGGTGCCGATCGTCCCCGCCGCGGTGATTTTCGACCTGCCGGTGGGAGCGTGGTCGAATCGCCCGACTGCGGAATTCGGTTATTCGGCTGCCGATGCCGCCGGGGTCAACGTCGAGGTAGGCAGTGTCGGTGCGGGAGTGGGGGCGCGGGCGGGCGTTCTCAAGGGCGGTGTCGGAACCGCCTCGACCATGCTGGAGTCCGGCGTGACGGTGGGGGCGATCGTCGTGGTCAACTCTGGCGGCGAGGTGTTCGACACCGCGACCGGTCTGCCCTGGATGGCCGAATTCGCCGCCGAGTTCGGGCTGAGCGTGCCGCCGCCCGAGCAGATCGCCGCCTACGCGGCGCGCCAGCGGGAACTGAGCCCACTGAACACCACCATCGCGGTGATCGCCACCGATGCCGCACTGTCCAAAGCCGCGTGTCACCGCGTCGCTGTCGCCGCCCAGGATGGCTTAGCCCGATCGATCCGGCCGGTGCATACGCCACTGGACGGCGATACCGTCTTCATGCTGGCCACCGGCGCGGTCGAGGTCGAGCCATCACCGGACACCCCGGCGGCGATGAGCCCGGAAACGGCCCTCACCACCGCGATCGGGGTCGCGGCGGCCGATTGTCTGGCCAGAGCCGTTCTTGCCGGTGTGCTGGCCGCGGAGTCGGTGGCCGCGATCCCCACCTACCGCGACCTGGTACCCGGGGCTTTCCACTAGGGCGTCGAGACTGCGTACAGATCGTGTTTCGGCTCGAAATCGCGATCTGTGCGCAGTCTCGGTGAATGTGGCACCGGTTAACCTTGGACTATGACCGAGCCGTCTTCCGGGAGGCCGCCCGCCAAGTGGCCGGGGTGGAAGGTGGGCGGCGCGACGATCCTGTCCTTCGTCGCATTGCTCTACATCATCGAGATCGCCGATCAGTTGTCCGGGCACGCTCTCGACCGCAACGGAATCAGGCCGTTGGAGACCGACGGACTCAAGGGCATCCTCTTCGCCCCACTGCTGCACGCGGACTGGGCCCACCTGCTGGCCAACACGGTGCCCGCCCTGGTGCTCGGCTTCCTGGTGACGCTCGCCGGCATGGCCCGGTTCGTGTGGGCGACCGCGATCATCTGGATTCTCGGCGGGTTGGGCACCTGGCTGATCGGCGGCATCGGAAGCTGCGCGCTGGGAACCAATCACATCGGCGCCTCCGGATTGATCTTCGGCTGGCTGACCTTCCTGCTGGTGTTCGGCTGGCTCACCCGCCATCTCTGGCAGATCGCCGTCTCCCTAGTAGTGATGTTCATCTACGGCGGGGTGCTCCTGGGCGCGGTCCCGGTGCTCGATCGCTGCGGCGGGGTGTCCTGGCAGGGCCATCTGTGCGGCGCGATCGCCGGAGTGCTGGCCGCCTACTGGCTGTCCGGTCCGGAACGGCAGGCCCGGCTGCGCCGCAAAGCCGGCCAGTTGCCGGGGCCGGCCTCGTGATCGACCGACTGGCCCCAATCGGCATTTTCGACTCCGGCGTGGGTGGCCTGACGGTGGCGCGCTCGATCATCGACCAGTTGCCCGATGAGGACGTCGTCTACGTCGGTGATACCGCCCACGGACCGTACGGGCCGTTGACCATCCCGGTGGTGCGCGCGCACGCACTGGCGATCGGTGACGATCTGGTGCACCGGGGAGTCAAGGCCATCGTGATCGCCTGCAACACCGCTTCGGCGGCCTGTCTGCGCGATGCCCGGGAGCGCTACGACGTTCCCGTCGTCGAGGTGATTCTGCCGGCCGTCCGTCGAGCGGTCGCGACCACCCGGACCGGGCGCATCGGGGTGATCGGCACGGCGGCGACGATCGCCTCGGGCGCCTACCAGGACGCGTTCACCGCCGCCCGCGACGTCGAGGTGACCGCCGTGGCCTGCCCGCAGTTCGTGGATTTCGTCGAACGCGGTATCACCAGCGGCCGTGAGGTGTCGGCCGTTGCCGAGGCCTATCTCGAGCCCCTGCACCGCGCCGGGGTCGACACCCTGGTGTTGGGCTGCACGCACTACCCGCTGCTGTCCGGGGTGATCCAACTGGTGGCCGGGGACAACGTGACGCTGGTCTCCAGTGCGGAGGAGACGGCAAAGGATCTGCTGCGGGTCCTCACCGAGCGCGACGCGCTGCGCCCCCACGACGCGCCGCCGGCGTCGCGGGTTTTCGAGGCGACCGGTGACCCGGAGTCGTTCACGGCACTGGCCGTCAGGTTCCTGGGCCCGGTGATCACCGGGGCACGGCCGGCCGTCCGCCATGTCGGCGTCCGGAATTGAGCCGTCGGCCGATTCCGCGTGGCAAGCTGAACCGGTGCGACTCACGGTGCTGGGCTGCTCCGGCAGCGTCGTCGGACCCGACTCCCCGGCGTCGGGCTATCTGCTGACCGCGCCCGACACCACGCCACTGGTGGTCGACTTCGGCGGCGGTGTCCTCGGTGCACTGCAGCGTCACGCCGACCCCAACCAGGTGAACATTCTGTTGTCGCACCTGCATGCCGATCACTGCCTGGATCTGCCCGGACTGTTCGTGTGGCGCCGCTACCACCCGTCGCCGGCCACCCAGCGCGGAATCATGTACGGGCCGAGTGGCACTGCGGACCGGCTGGCAGCGGCGTCCTCGCCGCTGGGCGGCGAATTCGACGATTTCTCCGACATCTTCGAGGTGCGGCACTGGGTCGACGGCGAAACGACCCAGTTCGGCCGGCTCAGCGTGCTCTCCCGGCGGGTCACCCATCCCACCGAGTCCTTCGGGTTGCGGATCAGCGATGCCGACGGCGCGACGCTGGTCTACAGCGGCGACACCGGCATGTGCGAGGCGCTGGTCGAACTGGCGGCCGGAGCCGATGTTTTTCTGTGCGAGGCGTCGTGGACGGACGCCCCGGACCGGCCGCGGGATCTACACATGTCGGGCGCGGAGGCCGGACGAGCCGCACAACGGGCCGGCGTGGGTGAATTGCTGCTGACCCACATCCCGCCGTGGACTTCCCGCGAGGCCGTGATCAGTGAGGCCAAGTCGGAATTCGACGGCCCGGTGCACGCGGTCGTGGCCGGGGAGACCATCGAGTTACAGCGGTCCTGAGGCCGGCGGCGGCCCGGGATAGGGTTTGTCCGTGGCAGCGAGACAAGACGGCAGGGCCGACGACGAATTACGGCCCGTGGTCATCACCCGAGGCTTTACCTCACACCCGGCTGGATCAGTGCTCATCGAGTTCGGCGGGACCCGGGTGATGTGCGCCGCGAGCGTCACCGAGGGCGTACCGCGCTGGCGCAAAGGCTCCGGGCTGGGCTGGCTGACCGCCGAGTACGCGATGCTGCCCGCCGCAACCCACACTCGGTCGGACCGCGAGGCGGTCAAAGGCCGCGTCGGTGGGCGCACCCACGAGATCAGCCGGCTGGTCGGCCGGTCACTGCGGGCCTGCATCGACCTTGCGGCCCTAGGGGAGAACACCATCGCCATCGACTGCGACGTGCTGCAGGCCGACGGCGGCACCCGCACCGCGGCGATCACCGGCGCCTACGTGGCGCTCTCCGATGCCGTCACCTATCTGGCGGCGGCGGGCAGACTTTCCGATCCGAAGCCGCTGTCGTGTGCGATCGCGGCGATCAGCGTCGGCGTGGTCGACGGCCGGGTCCGGGTCGATCTTCCCTACGAAGAGGATTCGCGCGCCGAGGTTGACATGAACGTCGTCGCCACCGACACCGGAACGCTGGTGGAGGTTCAGGGCACCGGCGAGGGTGCGACGTTCCCGCGTTCAACGCTGGACAAGATGCTCGACGCGGCGTTTGGTGCCTGCGAGACCCTGTTCGCGGTGCAACGCGAGGCCCTGGCGCTGCCGTATCCCGGCGTACTGCCGGAGGGGCCGGCTCCGAAGAAGGCGTTCGGAAGCTGATCGGCACCCGATGACCGCGCGGACAGTTCGTCTGCTCGTCGCGAGCCGTAACCCCAAGAAGCTGGCCGAGTTACGCCGGGTGCTTGACGGTGCCGGGATTTCCGGGCTGGAGTTGGTGTCCTTCGATGACGTCGATCCGTTCGATGAGGCACCGGAGACCGGGGCCACGTTCGAGGAGAACGCTCTTGCCAAGGCCCGGGACGGGTTCGCCGCGACCGGGTTGCCGACGCTGGCCGATGACTCCGGTCTGGAGGTGGCCGCGCTGCGCGGGATGCCCGGCGTGCTCTCGGCCCGGTGGTCGGGGCGCCATGGCGATGATGCCGCGAACTACTCCCTTCTGCTCGCCCAGATGCATGACGTACCGGATTTCCGGCGCGGTGCGGCATTCGTCTCGGCCTGTGCGCTGGTATCCGGCTCTGCCGACATCACCGTGGTGCGCGGAAGCTGGCAAGGCGTCATTGCCCGAGAACCGTTGGGGCAGGGGGGTTTCGGCTATGACCCGGTATTCATTCCCGAGGGTGAGGTGCCCGGGCTCCGCCGAAGTGCGGCGCAACTGAGCCCGGCCGAGAAGGATGCGGTGTCTCATCGCGGGCGTGCGCTGACACTGTTGGTGCCGGCGTTGCAGGCACTGGCCGGCCGTTGACGCGCGTCAGGGGATTGGCTCGTAGCTACCAATTTGCCAATTAGTTGGTAATATTGTGCCATGCTGGTGGCAATTGATCGCGTAGGACGGGTCGTCATACCGAAAGCCTTGCGGACTGCGCTCGGTATCACCCCCGATACGCAGCTGGAATTGATTCCCGACGGCACCGGCATACGAATCGAACCGGTGCGACGAGGCCAGCGCGCGATCGAGACCAGCGATGGACTCCCGATTCTTGGCAAGGTCGAGGGCGTTGCGCTGTCCGATGAAGGCATCCGACGACTTCGCGATGACCTCCAACGGTGAGCTTTGGGCGTGCGATACCAGTGTCGCCGTCGCCGCTCTTGACCCGGCTCATGAGGCCCATCCCGCTTGTCGGCGGGCCCTGGTTGAACTTCGCCCGGCGCTTGCCGGGCATGCCGCATTCGAGACGTACTCAGTTCTGACCCGACTGCCCTTTCCGCTGCGTCTGAGCGCGGATCAGGCTGTCTCGGTCTTGGCTGCGGCGTTCCCCGGCGACTGCTGGCTCGACGCGGCTGGGACGCGCGATCTTCGAGAACGACTCGGCGTCCTCGACGTCGTCGGCGGATCGGTGTACGACGCCCTCGTGGGTCAGGCTTCGGTGGCCAACGGCCGAACCTTGCTTACGCGGGACCGGCGCGCTGAACGCACGTACCGCTCCCTTCAGGTTGAGTACCGATTCGTCGGTTGACGGCTACAGGTTGAACCGTTCCTTGATCTCTCGGGTCTGAACCTGTTCGACGATGATGCCCAGCAGTGGGATGGTGCCGGCGAGCAGTACCCCGATGGTTTTGGCGATTCCCCAGCGCACCTTGACCGCGAGGTTGGCGGTGAAAAGTAAGTAGACGAAATACACCCAGCCGTGCACGATGCTGATCCATTCGGGCGGGTTCTCCACCTTCACCACGTACTTGAGGATCAGCTCGTAGCACAGGGCGATCAGCCAGATACCGGTCATCCAGGCCAGCACTCGGTACCAGGTGAGGGCGGACCGGATTTTGTCGATCGTCACAATCGGTTGGGAGTCGGGGGCCTCGGTCATGGGGTCGTCCTGTTCTGGTGGGTGTTCTGCGCTGCCCGATCGGCGTCGGCAAGTTCGGCAAGGTAGGCGTTGTATTCCCGCAGCACCGGGTCATCCGGCGAGTGCTGTGGAGCCGCGGGTCGCTCGGGCAGCAGGCCCGCCGGAATCTCGCGCAACTCCCCGTCGGTGCCCGGAGGTGGTGGTGGGGCCTGTTCATACAGCACGAACTTGCGGTACGCGTACACGCAGAAACCCGCGAAGAACGGCCATTGCAGTGCATACCCCAGGTTCTGGAAACTGCCCGACGTCGACTCGAACCGGGTCCACTGCCACCAGCCCAGTGCCAGGCAGCCACCGGCGGCGATGATCACCAACAGGATCAGCGCGAAGCGACGTCGACGGGTGGTGGGCACGTCATGACGTTACTGCAGGTCCGAAATTGGTTCCATCAATCTTTCGGGCCGATGAACTCATCCAGCCGGGCGGTAGCAGACTTGCGATATACGGCGACCATCCGGAGTGTTGGTCGCGTCCAGGGGATATTGAGCTGATTGAGCGAATCGGTGAAGATCCGAAGGATGTCTTCGGAGTAGTTGGTGAAGTGATAGCGGATGCTTGCCACACCGCGGTCATTTGCCACGACGCGGCACCCGTCGCTGTGGATCAAACCGCGAATCAGGTCT
>Ga0164294_10001763_pt1 | contig 19780 bp, 15 predicted proteins | sample GEODES005metaG_FD_111479 | JGI IMG/M metagenome (GOLD analysis project Ga0164294, IMG submission 111479) | Oligotrophic lake water microbial communities from Sparkling Lake, Wisconsin, USA - GEODES005 metaG | ecosystem: Environmental > Aquatic > Freshwater > Lake | place: USA: Sparkling Lake...
AACCCGTGCACGGCCAGCACTGGGTCCACACCGTAGATATCGGTGACGAATGCCGCGGCACAGGCGTGCAGACGTGGGTCGTCAGGCAGCGTCGAGGTGACCCGCCACCACAGATTGCGGACGAACTCGGTGCCGCTGCCCTCATCGCGGATGCGGATGTCGATCTCGCCGGGCGGCAGTGCGGGCGCGGGTCCGATCGGGCCCGTGCGTTCCAGCGATTCGGGATCGACGACACCCTCGGCGCGCTGGGCGTGGATTGGCCCGGCAGCCGGGGCGGCGAAGGAGGCGGTGACGGTGATCAGCAGCCTGCCGTCCTGGCTGCCGCGCACCCGCCGCGATGCCGATGTCCGACCGTCGTAGACGCGTTCGACCTCATAGAGCGTCGGGGTGCCGGCATCGCCGCCGCGGAGGTACTGCACGTGCAGGCTCGTCGGCGCCAGATCGGGTCGCAGTGTCCGGCAGGCCGACGCCATCGCCTGGGAGGCGAGAAGTCCGCCGTAGGCGCGTTTTCCGGTGGGGCCGTTATGGACTCCGGTGAAGACATCCGGCTCACCGTCGGGCTGCACGTCGAGCAGATGCGCGAGAACGTCGCTCACGGTGCCACCACTCCTTGTTCGACCAGTTCGGCGATCTCGCCGCTGCTCATCCCGAGCCGGCCGGCCAACACCGTGGCGGTGTGTTCACCGAGCACCGGTGCCGCAGCGGCCGGGGTGTGCGCGCCGTCGACGGACATCGGTAGGCCCGGTGCCAGATAGCGGCCGATACCCGGCTGATCCAGTGCCGTGAACAACGGGTTGTCGGTCACCCGCGCAGTTCCGATGACCTCCTCGAAGGTGCGGTAGCGCTCCCACAGCACCGACGTGGCCGACAGCGCCGCGGTGATCTGCTCAGCGGTCTGGGTGCGAAACCATGCCGCGAAGAGTGGGTCGAGCACATCGCGGTGTTGGTAGCGCTGTCCCTCATCGGTGAAGTCGGCGCCGAGTGCCTCTTCGGCGGCCGCGACCGCGGTGGCGGTTCCGGTCAGGTCGGTGAGATCGCGGAAGTGGCGGGCGGTCAGTGCCACCACCATGAAGTTGACGCCATCGCTGCTGATGAAGTCCCGGCCGTACTGGCCGTAGATCGCATTGCCCAGGCGCGGCCGGTGCGTGCCGGTGACCATCGCCTCGGTGAGGAATCCGAGGTTGGCCGCGGTGGCCAGGGCGACGTCGTCCAGTGGCAACCGGATGGCGGTGCCGTCTCCGGTGGCATCGCGGTGGCGCAGCGCGGTCACGATCGACAGCGCCGCATACAGCCCGCAGCTGACATCCCAGACCGGCATCACGTGGTTGATCGGACCGGTGTGCCCGGCCGGACCGGTCACCATCGGGAAACCGGTGGCGGCGTTGACGGTGTAGTCCACGCCCGTCGCGCCGTCCGCCCGGCCCAGTACCTCGAGATGGATGAGGTCGGGGCGTTGGGCGCACAGGGTGTCATACGAATGCCATTGTCGCCCGGTGACATTGGTGATCAGCACGCTGCTGTCGACGATGAGTTGGGCCACCAGGTGCTGGCCCTGCTCGCTGCGCATATCAACGGCCATCGACTGTTTGCCCTTGTTGAGACCGGCCCAGTAGATGCTGTCACCGGAATCGGCCAGCGGCCACCGGTGGTAGTCGGCGGCACCGCCGATGGGGTCGATCCGGATCACTTCGGCGCCGAGTGCGGCCAGCGTCATCCCGGCCAGTGGCACCGCGACGAAGCTGGAGATCTCGACGATGCGGACTCCGGCCAGCGGCGGCGGGGGTGAACTCACCCGTTGAGTATGGCCGCTGACCACACTGCGGCCGGTGTGCTCAGGCCGAGCATGAACAGCATGAGCAGAATCCACCCCGCGGCCTGCCAGGTGGGCCACGGCCCTTCGGCTCGCCACACTCGGTAGGTCTTCACGAACGCCCCGATGCCACCGACAAAGAGAATCAGCGGAACCAGCAGGCCGGCGATCAGCGAACGCGTCGCGTTGGTCACGAAGAAGGCCGCCGCTGCTAGTGCGATCACCACGCCGACATAGATCACCGCGGCACGCAGTGCCTCCGGGTCATACCAGCGCTTCTCGACATCGTTATTGATCACAGTCACCTCACCGACAGCCTACGGCTGGGCTGACTGCGCCCAGCGTCGCCTCGGCTACGCAGTACCGCGCAACCGGCGAGAAAGACCGGTGGCGCGCACCGCGCGCCGGGCCACCGCGGCCCGCAACTGATCGGCCGAGCCCACCACGCGCACCTTCTCCCGGGCCCGGGTGACGGCGGTGTAGAGCAGTTCGCGGGTCAGCAGCCGGGAGTCCTCCGGCGGCAGCAGCACGGTGACCTCGGCGGCCTGACTGCCCTGACTCTTGTGGATGGTCATGGCGTGCATGGTCTCGGTATCGGCGAGCCTGCTGGTGGCCAACTCGACCGGCCCGGCGGCGGCGGCCATGGCCGCGCGCAGCCCGCCGTCGCGCAGGACGGCGACACCGATATCGCCGTTGTAGAGACCGAGGCCGTAGTCATTGGCCGTCACCAGGACTGGGCGGCCCACGTACCACTCGGTCCACAGCGGCATATCGGTCTGCTCGGCGAGCCAGCGTTCGATCTGACGGTTCCAATACGCGACACCGTAGGGGCCGCGGCGGTGGGCACACAGCAGCCGATGATGCTCGAGGGTCTTCAACGCCGCATTGACATCGCCGAGGATCGCCGCCTCCCGCAGCCGAAGGGCATGCGGCACAAGCACTTTGCGCAACACCTCGGCGGGCTCCTGGACGTCTACCCATTCGATGTGGTCACCACCGGCGCCGAGCACCTCGATGGCGGCATCGCTGTCGCCGTCGCGGATCGCGTCGGCCAGCGCACCGATCGATTCGCCGAACCGGTGCGGGGTCACCAGGGTGGCGACCGGGCTGTCGGTGGCGGCGGTGAGCCCGTCGACCAGATCAGCCAGTACCGCGCCAGCCTCCACGGAGGCCAGCTGATCCGGGTCACCGACCAGGAGTAGTCGCGAATCGGGGCGTACGGCTTCCAGCAGTCGCGCCATCATGGTCAGCGACACCATGGAGGTCTCGTCGACGACGATCACATCATGCGGAAGGCGGTTCTCCCGGTTGTGCCGGAACCGCGACGAGGTGTCGGGCCGGCTGCCGAGCAGCCGGTGCAACGTGGTTGCGGCAAGAACGGGTAGCCGCTCGCGGTCGGCCGGAGCGAGGGCGTCGATCTCGGCTTGGACCGCCTCCAGCAGGCGGGCCGCGGCCTTCCCGGTCGGGGCGGCCAGCGCGATGCGCAGCCGTGGTCTGCCGTCGAGTTCGGCCTGTTCGGCCAGTAGCGCCAGCAGGCGCGCGACGGTGGTGGTCTTGCCGGTGCCCGGGCCGCCGGTCAGCACGGTCAGCGCCCGCGATAACGCCAACTCCGCCGCCCCGCGCTGTTCGGCGTAACTGTCGGGGAAGAGCCGGTTGATATCGGGCACCGAACCCGACCGGCGGGCGGCCGCCAGTGCGAGCACATCCTCGGCGACGCGTTGCTCCTCGATCCAGTAGCGGTCCAGATACAGCAATCCGTCATCGAGATGCAGCACCGGCGGGTCGCCGGTCAGCGGGCTTGCGGCGACCGCGGACAGCCATTCGTCGGTGGCCGGCCACGGCAATTCGGCGATCCCCACCTGCTGGGCGACATCGCCCAGTGCCACGCACACCGAGCCGCCGCGCACCGCGCGCACCACGAATGCCAGCGCCAGGGCACCCGCTCGTCGGATTCGCCGGCCAGTGCGGTTAGGCGCTGCGCCACCAGCACATCGGCCGCCTCGATGACACCGGCGTCATTGAAGGTGCGCAACAAACCGGACGCCGCCGCGCTATGCCGCCAGTCGGCGGTATCCACCGCCCCGATGATCATGCGGCGGCCTTGCGGCCGTCGAGCAGATCCGAGACGGCGACCACGAGTTCGGCCGGAGGCTTCCAGCCGAACACTCCGGCGGGATGACCATCGGTCAGCGGGGTTTGCGGCCCGCACATCCCGCGGACGAACAGATACAGCACACCGCCCAGGTGCCGGGCCGGGTCATACCCGGGTTGCCGCCAGCGCAGAAAACGATGCAGCACCACGCAGTACAGCAGCGCCTGCAGGGGATAGTCGGAGTGCAACATGGCCTCAGCCATCCGCGGCGGGGAGTAGTCCGCAGCCGTCAGGGGACGATCGCTATCGCCGAGCCAGTTGGTTTTGTAGTCGACCACGAGATAGCGGTGACCGGCCCCGTCCGGTATGCGCAGCACGACGTCGACCGACCCGCTGAGATAGCCGTGCAGTGGCTGACCGCCAAGCGCGGCATCAGTGAGCCGTTCGACATAGGTGATCAGTGGGTCATCGGGTGCCAGATACTGCGCCAGCAGGCGGCCGATATCGGCCAACCGGATATCGGATGCCGCGGTCCGCAGGTCACCGCCGTCCAGCGGGAACTCGAAGTCCATCTCGCACAAGCGGTCCGATAGTCCGATCTGGCGCAGGGTCAGTCCGTCGGCCAGCGGACCCAGGGGTGTGTCATGCATCGGCACCAACGCCGCCGCCAAGTCCTCGGCCGCGACGTTGATCGGCCACCACACCGAGTGCGTGTCGATCTGGGCGCGCAGTGCGGCCGCCAGATCGGCGGCCAACGGATCGGTGGTCTCCAGTACGGAGTGGACCAGGGTGCCGAACTTCGCGCCGGCCGGCAGATCGGTCATCGGCGAGATCAGATCGGAACCCTCAGCCGGGGTGACCAGCGCGATATCGGGCACCTCGTCATCGAGTTCAATCACCTCCGGTTCGCTACTCACCCCGACGCTCTCCTGCGCCGAGCGCACCAGACCGGAATAGGACGTGCGCCGCCATGCGGTGTCGATGCTGCGGTGGAAATGCCGGGCGGAGAGGTTATCCGGGCGCGGGTCGGCGGGCACAATGGCCAGCGAACCGATTTCGGCCTCCTCGATCACCGGGCCGCCGGCGACCTCCCACTCCCGGAACCGTTGCAGCGCTTCATCATCGGTGACGGTCGGCGGATCGCAACGGGTCTTGACCGTCGACTCACCGGGGCGGCGATCACGGAGCAGACGGGACAGACCGCCGTTGGGCTCATCCTTGGACGGCGCCCACCACGCCACCACCTGCACCTGGGCCCGGGTCATGGCCACATAGATCAGCCGGCTGTCATCGCTGGCGCTCTCCCGGCGGCCCAGCAGTTGTACCGCCGCGTAGTCGGGGCTGTCGGAACCGCCGATATGCAGGCACCGTCGATCACCGTCGTGAAACAGGACCAGATCACGATCCTGCACATTGCGGTTGAAGGCGAAGGGCAGGTAGACGATCGGGTACTGCAGACCCTTACTGCCGTGCACCGTCAGCACCTGGACGGCAGCGGCGTCGCTATCGAGGCGCCGGTTGCGTTCGGTGCCGCCACTGCGCTCATCACGACGGCTACGCAGCCAGTCCCGCAGGGCGGGCAGCGAGTAGTGCTCGCGGTGCGCAGCTTCCTGGAGTAACTGCGTGGCGTGCGCCATATCGGTCATATAGCGCTCCCCGCCGCGCCGCGACAGCAGCCGATCGGCCATCCCGCGCAGGCGCGCCGACTCGAAAACCGCGGCCACACCATTGGATCGGGCGTGATCAGCCCACTCGCGGATGGTCTCGGCGACGCTGTCGGTGAGCGCATCGCCACCGGCGGCAAGATCCTGGGCGCTGTAGCCGAAGAACATGGTGGCCGCAGCCGCCCGCACCACACCCGAGCGGTGCGGTTGGTCGAAGGCCTCTAGCAGAGACAACCAGTCACTGCACGCCTCGGAGGAGTAGACGTCGGAATCACCGGTGTAGACGGCGGGGATACCCGCGGCGGTCAGTGCGTCGAAACACACCCGGGCATCCCTGCGCTTCTCGACGATCACCGCGATATCTCCGGCCCGGACCGGACGGCCGTCGAAGGTGGCCGGGCTGGCCAGCAGCGCGCCGATCTGGGCGGCCAGATCCTGACCGATAAAGGAGCGCAGATCGTCGATGGGGATTTTTTGGGTTCCTCTGCGGCCCAACGCCTCCCGCGGGACGACCCGTAACCGGAACGGATCATTATGTGGCGCATCGACCAGCCGGGTTCCCTTGTGCTGGGCCGCGACGTCATGCACCACGATGCGCGGATCACCGAGTTCGGCGCCGCGCAGCACGGCCTGGAGGCGGGTCACCAGCGCCTCGTCACTGCGCCAGTTAACACCGAGGGTCTGCTTCTCCCCCGCGGTCTGCGCGGCCTGAAGGTAGGTGACGATATCGCCACCACGGAATGCGTAGATCGCCTGCTTCGGGTCGCCGATCAAAACCAGCGTCGACGCCCCGCTGAAGGCGTCATCGATCACCTTCCACTGCACCGGGTCGGTGTCCTGGAACTCATCGACCATGACGATCGGCCAGCGCCGGCTCATCCGCAACCGCGCCGGGGAGTCGGCACTGTCAAGGGTGCCTGCCAAACGGGTGAGCAGATCGTCGTAGCCGAGGATGCGGCGGCGGCGCTTGCGGATTTCCAGTTCGGCCAGAACGGCTTTCGCGAACTCCACGCGCACGGCGGCTCGGGTGCCGGGTTCGGGATCAGTCGGCCGCAACTCAGTTGACGGGTTGGACGCGACCTCGCGGGCCAGCGTGAGTGCCTGGTCGTAGCTCAGCAGTGGCGGCTCGCGTAGCCGGCCGAAGCGGGAGAGGTAGAGATCGTCAACGATCTCGGCGACCAACTCGTCGAGGCTTTCCACCAACTCCACGCCGGCGTCAGTGTCTCCGGCCACTCCGAGTGAGGTCAGAACGATATTGCAGAACTGGTGGATGGTCGCGATGGTGGCGGCATCGAAACCGGCCAGCGCATCACCGAGGCGGGTCTTGCGCGCCGCGAGTTCTTCGGCCGTGCCTTCCAGCAGTTGCGCGACGACTTGGTTTTCTCCCACCAGGGTCGGATCGTCGAAGGCCGCGACGGCGTGGGCGATCTGGCGGCGAACGCGATCCCGCAGTTCCTGGGTGGCGGCGCGGCCGAAGGTGATGAGCAACATCTGGTCCAGGGTTGCCGCGCCTTCAGCGATATAGCGGGTCACCAGACCGGCCAGGGCGAAGGTCTTGCCGGTTCCGGCGCTGGCCTCCAGCACGGTGGTGGTGCCCGGCGCCGGAAGCGGACCGAGCAGATCGAAGCGGCGCGGTTCCATCAGCGCTCTCCCTGCCCGGCACGCAGCATCGGCAGCCACAACCGGGCTGAGTATGCGCCGAGTCGGTTGTTCTCCCCCGGGTGTTCCTCGCCTGGGCGCAGCGGCGCCATCAGGTCCGACAGCGTCACACCCGCACCCCAGGCCTGCACATGCGCGGGCTGCCGGTCATCACCGGGGAACATGCCCGAGCGCCAGCGCCGACTAGCCGCATCGACCGGGTCGCTCCCGTCGTGCCGAGCCTCGGCCCAGGCGTAGGAGGTTTTGAGCGGAAGCGGCAGCGGTTCGCGTCGGCCCGCGTCATAGATGGCCACCAGATCGGCCAGCAGGTCCAGCGCGGGCGCCTGCGGGGCTCCCAGGTGTTCGCGCCGCGGCCGGGTGCCGCGCTTGGGGCGGCCGATACAGACCGCGGACCAATCCCGTTCGGGCACATAGGCAATCAACGCCAACAGGGGAATCCAGGCGGCCAGCAGATGCTTACCGTCGAGTCGGGAGTAGGTGGTCGCCACCAGTCGGGTGCCGAACACCGGGGACACGGTGCCCGTCAATCGACGGCCGCCACCGAGATCGAGATTGACGTCGATGGCGCGCACCGGATCGGTCCGCAGCGGCAGTGCCTCGGCGGCGAGCAGTGCGGCCTGGTCGCGGATCTCGGTGGCCTTACGCCACCCGAGGGTGCCCGGCGGCAGGGTGCCGCGACACCACTCCGCCTGGCGGGCCCGGTCCGGACTCATGCCCCGCAGGATGTCGGTGAGCATCCGGTTTCCGACGGTCCACTCCTGAAGGTTGTCGATCTCGACGGGCATGGCGTCCTCGACGCCCTCGACATCGGCCGGGAAGGTGAAGTCCAGCGCCCGGAAGAACCCCTTGACCGGATCTTTGAAGAACATCAGCAGATCGGCCAGGCCGACATCGCCACTGGGCGCCGCGCCGGGCAGTGGACCGGAGACGAAGGGCGGACGATCCTCGCGGTCGGCAGCCGCCGCCTGCGCGGCCCGCAGCACCGTCGTGTCGAAGCTGAAGGGTTTCCCCGGGATCAGTGCACCGGGTTCGACATTGCGGGCGTCGAAGGGCTGCAACGGATGATGCACGACGATCTGATCGCGGACGGCCGATTCGGTGGTCACATCGAGGGCGTCGAGCAACTCCGCCAGCGGGACCGAGGGCGGGCGCTGTTGACCGGTGTAATCGTTGGCGCCGGTGTAGGTGATCACCAGGGTGTCGGTGGCTGCGCCGATCGCGTCGAGCAATAACTGGCGGTCCTCGGAGCGGACGTCACGCTCCCCCGTCATCGGATGGCGGGCCAGCGCGTCATCACCGTCGACGATGCCGATCCGGGGGAAAACGGCGTCATCCAGGCCGACCAGGCACACCACCCGGTGCGGTACCGACCGCATCGGCACCATGGTGCACACCGTCAGCGTGCCGGTGCGGAAGTTGGCGCGGGTGGGCCGACCGGCGAGATGCTGATGCAGCAGCGCATCCACATCCGGCAGCCGCAGCAATGTCGCCTCGCGCGTACCCGCGTAGGCGCAGACGTCATTGAATTCCCGTTCCATCTGGCTGGCCTGCCAGGCATCGGCGTCCTCGATCCGGGTGATCAACCGGATGCCGTCAACCAGGGCGGTGAGCCAGTCCCGCAGCGACCGGGTGCCGCTCAGCGAGTCCACGACGCGCTGCAACCGATCGACGAACTCGGTGAGGCGGCCGGCCAACTCGACACTGTTGCTGCCGACATCGTCGAGCGGGAGGGTGTTCTCGATCCAGCTCTGCGAATCATCGGACAGCGCCACCCCGGCCAGCACCCGATCGAGGCCGAACTGCCAGGTGTTGTGCACGAAGTCGACGCCGTAGGGCGTGCGGTGCTGCTGATCGAACCCCCACCGGATATTGGCCTCCCGCACCCAGTCGGTGATGTTCTCCAGATCGTCATCGGTGAACATGAACCTGGCCCGCACCGGAGCGGACTGGGCGAGGTTGAGCACCTCGGTGGCGGTGACCCGACTGCCGGCCAGGGTGAGCAGCTGGGAGGCCACCGCCAGCAAGGGGTTGGTCTGGACCAGTGAGCGGTCGGCCAGTCGGACCCGAAGCCGGTGCGCGGGATGGCCGCCGGACACCACTTCGCCCAGCCCGAAGTTCGCGGCGATCAGCGGTGCGTAGGTCTCGATATCGGGACACATCACCAGAATGTCGCGCGGTTCCAGGGTGTCGTCGTCGGCGAGCAGGCCCAGCAGCACCTCGCGCAGGACGTCGACCTGCCGGGCCGGGCCGTGGCAGCTGTGCACCTGGACCGAGCGATCATCGTCGCGAAGCGAGCGGTGTTGCGCACGAACGGAATTCGCGGCGATATCGGATTGCAGCCAACCCAGCAGGGTAGCCGGCTGGTCGGCACCGGGGAGGTATTCATCGCAGGCCGCGGTGGCCGGCAGGCTGCGTTGTAGCTCGCGCACATCGCGGCCGAGGGTGGCCAGCAGTGGATGAGTAATGCGGCGGTGGCTGTCATCGTCGCGGCGCGGCACGATCCCGCGCAGATCGGCAAGCGCCGACCATGCCTGCGCGCTGGGGTGCGGTAACCACAGGTGTAGTTCGTGGTGAGTGGCCAGCGCCTCAAGCAACTCGATATCGGTGGCCGGCAGCCGGGTATGGCCGAATAGTGACAGCCGGGCGGGCAGCGCGGATGCTGAATCATGCAGCCGCGCAATGGTGTTGGCGTGCCGGATATGAGGGGGGTCGATGGCCATGGCCGCCACCAGCCGCTGCCACAGCTGCGGCTGCCAGGCCAGATCGTCAGCGAGCTCACCGACGTCACCCGACAGCCAGTCGGCCAGCAGTTGCGGACGCTGGCGCGCGTAGGAGGCGAACAGTCCGGCCAGTCGGCGCGTCACCGCGTAGCGCCGGCCCTGGCGCAATTCCTTCTCATCATCGGTGGCGAACTGGCCGAGGTGGGTGGCCAGGGTGTGGCACCACGGCTCGTCCAGATTCGCGTCGATGACTTCCAGTAATGGCCAGGTCATGGCGTCCGGTGACCACGGGTCGTGATCGCGGGTGCCGGCGATCTCGGCGATCAGCGAGGCCGGTGAGCGGAATGACACCCCGGCGCAGACACCGTCTTCCCCCGATCCTCGGCCCAGGACATGCGACAGGCGCTGGCTGAGCCAGCGTTCCACGCCGCGGGCCGGCACCATGACGAGATCGGAGGCGAATGGATCCGGGGGCGGGGTGGCCAGTAGCGCGCCGAGGCCGTCCGCAAGGACGTCGGTGCGCTCCGCGCGGTGAATGTAAAAGGCCATCGTGAACACCGTAATCCGACCCTCCGACAGAACCGATCCTCGGCGTCGGTTCAGGGCTTGGCGAAACCCGCCGCGCTCAAGATCGTCCGACCCGCCGCACCGGTGACGAGGTCCACGAATTTCTGGGCCAGTTCCGGATTCTGCGCACCCTTGAGCACGGCGATCGGATAGGTGTTGACCGCGCGCGCGGACTCGGGGAAGGCCACCGTGGTCACCGAGTCCCCGGCAGCGCGTGCGTCGGTGACGTAGACGAGGCCGGCGTCGGCCTGCCCGGTGACGACTTTATTGAGCACATCGGTGACCTGAGATTCCTCGCTGACCGGATTCAACCGCGTGCCGGCCGCCTCCTGCACTTTCTGCGTCGCCGATCCGCACGGCACCTGCGGCGCGCACACCACCACCGCCAGACCCGCCTGCGTCAGATCCCGGAAGGAGGCGATCTTCTTCGGATTACCCGGCGCCACAACGATGGTCAGCGTGTTGGAGGCAAAGGGGACGGCCGGACCGGCCAGCAGGCCGGCCTCTTCCACCTTGCTCATATTCCTGCCATCGGCAGCGGCGAACACATCCGCGGGAGCGCCCTGGGTCAACTGCGCCGCGAGATCGGCGGAACCTGCGAAGGAGAACTCCACCTCGGTGCCGGGGTTATCGGTCATGAACTGCGCACTGATGTCCGAGAACGCCTTCTTCAATGACGCCGCCGCGAAGACGGTGAGTTTTCCATCGTCGGCGGGGGCGGGGGAACACCCCGCAAGGACGCCCATCACCAGGACGGCGGTCAGCAGGGTTCGCGCGATCCGGTTCATGGCTGATCCCGAGCCGGGGTGATCATTCGAGGCCAAACCGGTAGCCCGAACCGTGAACGGTCCGGATCACTTTCTTGCCGAGTTTGCGACGCAGATAGTGCACATAGAGATCAATGGTGCCGTCGGCCTCGGCACCGTCGAATGCGCGGTCGAGCAGTTGCGGGCGGGTGAAAACAAGTGCCGGGGCACCCATCAGCTCGGCTAGAAGTGCGGCCTCACGATCAGACAACTCCACCTCAACTCCGTCGGGTGTGGCTCCGCTGACACGCCGGGAGATGAGGTCCAGCCGCAGTCCCCCGGCCTGCAGAGCCGTGGCCGCATCATCGCTGCGGCGCACAAGTGCTCGGATCCGGGCCAATAGTTCGGGAATCTCAAACGGCTTGACCAGATAGTCCTGGGCGCCGGCGTCGAGACCTTCGACCCGGTCCTCAACGGATCCGCGGGCGGTGAGGATCAGCGCAGGCGTGGCGACTCCGCGGGATCGCAGCACTGCCACCAATTCGGCACCATCCATGACCGGTAGGCCACGGTCGCAGATCATCGCGTCGAAGTCGCCGGTCAGACCGAGATGCAAACCCTGCTGTCCGTCGAACGCGGTCTGGACCCGGTAGCCCTCACCGCTGAACAGGTCGACCAGCATGGAGCTCAGCGCGCGATCGTCCTCGACGAGCAGTAACGACGGGGAGATCTCGGGCACGGTTTCCAAGGGTGTCACGGGAAATCTTTCAGCGCTCATAGAACGCGGCGGCAGAATGAGCCGTATGGATTCGCCGACCGCCTCGATACCGGTGGTCGAGTGCGCGTGGAATCGGTGGAGCGTCGATATGCATCTGCTGGTCACCGACCCCGCGGCGCTGGCCCGTGCGCGCGAGGTCGTGGATGCCGAGCTCGATGCCATCGAGGTCGCGGCATCGCGATTCCGGCCCGATTCGGAGATCTGCGCTCTGGCCACCGCCGACGGGGCCCGCACACCGGTCAGCCCGGTGCTGGCCGATCTGATCGAGGCCGCACTGCACGCGGCACGACTGACCGAGGGTGACGTGGACCCGACGGTCGGCGCGGCTCTGATCGCGCTGGGTTATGACCGCGATCTGGGTTATGACCGCGATCTGGCCGACATCACCGCGGCCGCGCCGCGAGTGGCCTCGGTGACCATCCCGGTTGACTGGACCCACATCGAGTTCGACGGGAGCAGCATTCGCATTCCACCGGGCACGCTGCTCGACCTCGGAGCCACCGCCAAAGCGGTCGCCGCCGACCGGTGCGCACACCTGGTACATCAGCAGACCGGCAGCGGTGTGCTGATCAACCTCGGCGGCGATCTCACCACGGCCGGCCCCGCACCGGACGGCGGCTGGCAGGTCCTGGTGCAGGACACCGACGACGATCCGGCCAGCCAGGTCACGATCGGTACCGATACCGGTTTGGCTACCTCCAGCACCCAACGGCGCCGTTGGCGGCGAGGCGGCGAAACTCTGCACCACATCATCGATCCTCGATCCGGACGCTCCGTTGATCCGGTATGGCGCAGCGTCAGCGTCGCGACGGGCAGTTGCCTGGAGGCCAACACCTTTAGCACGGCCGCGATTATCCGCGGCTATCGGGCACCGGAATGGATTGCGGCCCTGGGGGTTCCGGCCCGACTGGTGGACAGAGATGGTGCGGAGCGCATGCTGGGCGGGTGGCCCTCATGAGCCGATTGCATATCGACTGGACGCTGTGCGACGGCCGCGGGCTGTGCACCGAGTTGCTGCCTGAGATCTTGGACCGCGATGACTGGGGATACCCGGTGTCGCGGACGGGTTCCCGCGAACCGGAGATTCCCGAGGACCAACTCAAGTACGCGCGGGCCGCGGTGAAGAAGTGCCCACGGCTGGCGCTGCAACTGCTGTCCGATCACGACTGAAGGCGGGGGTCAAAAAGTCTGGGGCCGAAAGAGTCTGGGGCCGAAAGGCTCTAGCGCGATCAAGGCCCAAAAGCGGATTGTTCAGCACAAGACGCCGTGGCCTCTCCAATGACCACACCCCAGACCCCGGACAATCAAGCGTCTTGACCACGGTGGGGGGACCACGCGAATGATTCGATATCCGTTGGCGGATGCTGACTTTTCTCCGTTCCGTCCCCCATGTGGCAACCATGCAAACGGGCAATCCTGCGTTCTGCCCATGCTCCATGATGGCCACCACACCAGGCCCGTGCCGGGCGACTGGCCAGGGCGCTAGCTCCCTCGCTCGCCCACCAACCGGGCGATCGCACCCAACGGAATTCCCAGCCAGTCCGGCCGGTACTGAGCCGCGTAGGCCGCCTCGTGCACCGCCTTGTCGAGTTCGTAGCCGGCCAGCACCGCAAGGTGCACGCGCGGATGGATACCAGACCGATGCGCGTAGCCGTCGCAGAACGCGGCACTAGGGCGCTCCGCGGCTGTGGGATCGGCGTTGGCGTTGACGAACGACCTCAACATTACGGCGACATCTCGCAGCGGTGAGTCCGGTTCGCGTCGTTGCACGGGTAGCGCGCCCGGTTCGCCCTCGAAGTCGATCAGCAGCCAGATGTGCGGCGTTCGCAGGACCTGTCCGAGATGCAGGTCGCCGTGCACGCGTTGGACACCGATCTGCTCACCCACCAGCGAGGCATAGCGATCCTCGATGGCCGGGATGTACTCGGCGAGTGGGGGAACGCTGATCGCGGCCGACGCCAGGCGCCGGCGCATCCGATCGACCGGCATCGTGGCTGTCGACGTTCCGAGTGCGGTGGCCAGGTCGGCGTGTACCGACGCAACCGCCTCGCCGAGACGGTAGGACTCCCCCGCGTCCAGATCACCGGCGGTCGCCATCATCCAGCCGTTCACGGAGCCAGTGAAGTACTGACTCGCCATGGCCAACGGGGCGTGGTTGCCATCCTCGGTGATGTCGTAACACCCGAGCAGGCGTGCCACATGCGGGTTGCCGGCCGCCCCGAGAACCCGGTTGAGTTCGATATCGGGATTCACTCCGACGGCTATGCGTCGGAACAGTTTGACGATCACCTGCTCGCCTAACACCACGCTGGTGTTGCTCTGATCGATTGCAATCACGCGGGCGGGCGCGTCCGCGGGCACCACCACAGCGGGCTCCATCAGTGCCAGCAGTTGGCGGGCGGCCTCCGGCTCGGCATCCGGTGGCACGACCACCTGATAGCACTCAGCGGAACCGTCGGTATAGGTGATGTCGAGCAGCGTGAGAGTCACACCGTCGCGCAGCGGCACCACCACGCGGGGCCGCACCGCGGACAGGACTCGATCCCGTCCGGCGTACCACCGCTGGCGTGGAAGCCAATCCACCCAATCAGGATTCACCACATGTCAGTCGCGGACGCGAACAACGACCTTGCCTCGGGCAGTGCGGTTCTCCAGGGCCGCGACGGCCTCGGCGGCCCGGGCCAGCGGATAGACGTCGGGTTGCGGTGCGGCCAGCGTGCCCGATTTCAGCAGTGCCGCAAGGCCTTCCCACTGTTCGGTCAGTGAGTTGGGGTGGGTCATCGTCCACGCGCCCCAGCCGACGCCGACCACATCGACATTATTGAGCAGCAGCCGGTTGACCTTAACCGTCGGGATCTCACCGCCGGTGAAGCCGACCACCAGCAGCCGGCCGCCGGGTGACAGTGAGCGCAGCGAGTCGGTGAACCGGTCGCCGCCGACGGGATCCATCACGATGTCGACACCGGTACCGCCGGTCAGTTCGGCGACGGCGTCCTTGAATCCGTCGGCGAGCACCACATCGGTGGCGCCGGCCGCGCGCGCGACCTCTTTTTTGTCCTCGGTGCTGACCACCGCGATCACCCGGCTGGCCCCGAGAGCGGGAGCCAGGCGCAGCGTCGAGGTTCCGATCCCGCCGGCGGCGCCGTGCACGAGCATCGTCTCGCCCCGGGCCAGGCGGGCCCGTGTGGTGAGTGCGAAGTAGACGGTCAGATCGTTGAACAACAGTCCGGCGCCGGCCTCGAAGCTGACGTTATCGGGCAGCGGGAACACCCGTTCGGCGGCGAGCACGGCGGTCTCGGCCATGGCGCCGCCGAGCATCGTCAGGCCCAGCACCCGATCGCCGGGTTTGACGTGCGCACCGGACGGCGCCTCGCGCACCACACCCGCCAGTTCGGCGCCGAGGGTGAACGGCAACTCGGGGCGGTACTGATACAACCCCCGGGTCAGCAGTGCGTCGGGGAACGCCACCCCGGCGGCATGGACGTCGATGACGATGCCGCCGTCGGCGGCGGGTTCGTCAACCTCGACCAGTGTCAGCGACTCCGGGCCGCCCAGTTCGGTGACCCTGACCGCACGCATCAGGGCAACTCGATGGCGCGCAGCGTCACCTTCAACTCACCGCGCGGAGTCTGATAGGTGATCTTGTCGCCGGCCTTGTGCCCGAACAGGGCCAGCCCCAGCGGGCTGTCCGCGGTCAGGGTGGAATCCTCGGCGCCGGCGGGGGTCTCCTCGATGAAGTTGACCACCCGCATCCGGACGTCCTCTTTATCGTCGGGGAAGCGAAGCGTGACCTCGGTGCCATTGGGCAACTGCCCCTCGACAGTCTCGTTGCCACCGGCCAGCAGCCAGCTCACATGCCCGATCTGTTCTTCGATGCCGGCCAGGTCCTCGGCGCGCTGCAGAGCGTCGGCGGCGTCGCCGCGGTCCCCGACCGTCTCCGCGTCGTTCTGAATTTCGGCCCGCATCTGATCGCGACGACGGCGTAGTTCGGCCAGTTCCGCCTCCAGGTGGGCGTGTTCCCGTTCAGCGAAGTCCGACGTTCCCGCGTGCTCAGTCATGTTCGTCAAAGTACCGCCATCGTCAAATCCGCAACCGGCCACCGTGCCAGACTGACCGCCATGCCAGCCATCGCGGCGATCATCGTCCTGATCGCGCTCATCGCGATCGTCAGTGGTCGGGTACCACCGGTGCTCGCCCTGATCTGCGCGCTGCTGGTGGCCGGATTCATCGGCATCGCGACGCCCCGCGAATTGTTCGCCGGGTTGAGCAACGGCGGTGTCATCACGATCGCGGCGATGCTGGTGATCGCCAAGGGTGTCTTCTACACCGGTGTGGTCTCCCGGGTGACATTCCGGCTGCTGTCCGGGGTGACCTCGATCCGCCGTGCCCTGGCCCGGTTGATCCCGCCGGTCGGGGTGCTGTCGGCACTGATCAACACCACGCCGATCATGGCCATGCTCATTCCGGCCACCAGGGAACTCGAGCAGACCAACGGCGTCCCGGCCCGGGCGGTGCTGTTGCCGATCGCGCACGCCACCACGCTGGCCGGCTCGGCCACCCTGATCGGAACCAGTTCCAATCTGCTCATCGCCGGGATCGCCAAAACCTACGGCGTCAACCTGTCGATGTTCTCCTTCGTTCCGGTGGCGGTTCCGGTTGCCCTGGCCGGTTGGGCGGTGCTGCTGTTGACCGCGCCGCTGCTCAAGCGCGGCCACACCGTCACGGACGCGCCAGTGCTGACCTGGCGTGCCGAGATCCCGCTATCCGACGTCGCCAACAGCATCGGGCGCAGCGCCGGCGAACTCGGCATCGAACGCACACCGGAGTTCGAACTCATCAAGGTCAAGCGCATCGGTGAGAAATTGCCCACCGACACCGCACTGGAGGCCGGCGACGTCCTGGTCTACCGCGCCAGTGAGGACGGGGTGCGGATGCTGTGGGGCAGCCCGCGGTTCGGTCTGGCCCGGCAGGATCTGTTCCTGGTGTCGGTCTCCTGCGATGAGTCGACGGCGATCCAGGATCTGCAGGCCGACGATGACATCATGGTGGTGGCCGCTGAGACCCCACGATCGCTGCGCAAGATCGAGTCCAAGCCCGGCGACAAGTGTCTGGTGTCCGCCCCGTCGGCCGACATGCTGGCCGAGCACCCGGTGGTGGGACTGTGGCAGAAGGTGGCGGGCAAGGCACCGCAGACCGGTAAGACCGCTGCCGCACTGGCCATTCTGGCGGCCGTGATCGTGTCCAGTTCGTTGGGGCTGGCGCCGGTGGAGTTGATCGCGACGGCAGGCGCCACCCTGATGGTGCTGACCCGCGTACTGACGCCACGATCGGCGGCACGGGCGCTGAACTGGAACATCCTGGCCATCATCGCGGGATCGATCGGGTTGGGCACCATCGTCGTGAAAAGTGGCCTGGGCGAGATCATTTCGGCTCGCATCATCACGCTGTCCGGCGGCGAGGCGGTTCTGGTGGCGGCGGTATTCGCCGTCGTCACCACGATCGTCACCAATGTGGTGACCAATGCCGCCGCGGCGGCCATCCTGACCCCGGTTGCCATCGAGGTGGCCACCAGCGCGGGCCTGAACCCGGTGGTGCTGCTGACCCTGATCGGCACCTGTATCTCATTCACCTTCCTCAACCCGATCTCGCATCAGACCAATCTGATGGTGATGGGACCGGGCGGGTACTCGACGACGACGTTCGTACGCTTCGGCATTCCAGTCACGCTGGTGGCACTGACCGCCAGCATCCTGATGGGGTGGATGCTGCTCACGTAGCGGTATCGTCGGCGCCATGGCATCCCGCGATCATGGCGACCCCGGCGATGCGCCGAGCATTCCGCCGCCGTTGAGCGCGATCGCCGACGAGACCCGGCCCTCTGCGGCCGAGGAGGCGCGCACGATCGCCGCCTCCACCAACACCGGCACGCTGGCGAGTCTGACCGCGACCGGTGATCCCTGGGCATCCTTCGTCACCTACGGACTGCTCGGCGGTGCGCCGGTGCTGTGCGTCTCACATCTGGCCGAACACGGCCGCAATCTTGCCGCCGATCCCCGGGCGAGCCTGGCCATCGTGGCGCCCGACGCCGGATCCGACCCGTTGGCAAGTGGCCGGATCACCCTGGCCGGTGTGGTGGAGCGACCTGTCGGGGACGAATTGGCAGCCGCGCGGGACGCGCACGTGGCGGCGATCGCCGCCGCGAAGTACTACATCGACTACAGCGACTTCTCGGTGTGGGTGCTGCGGGTCCATCGGGTGCGCTGGGTGGGCGGCTACGGCCGGATGGACTCGGCAACCGCCGCCGACTACGCCGCCGCCGCACCGGACCCGATCCGCCCGCAGGCCGCCGGGGCGATCGAACACCTCAATGCCGACCACGCCTCGGGGTTGGCCGATATCGCCCGGGCATTGGGCGGCTATCCCGATGCCGTTTCCGCCGTATGCACCGGTATCGACCGCTACGGCCTTGACCTCAAGGTCAACACGCCCCGCGGTGATGCCTATACCCGGGCCGGATTCGGCAGGGCGCTCAGTTCGGTCGCTGAGTTACGTTCGGCGGCAGCCGATTTGGTACACCAAGCACGTCGTTGAGGAATGCGATCTGATCAGCCTTGACGGCGGGGTCGCGGTAGATGTCGAAGTGGCCGTAGTGATATCGGTGCAACTGTCCCCGCGGTGCCTCACGGGCGGCTTTGATCGTTGACGACGGCGGCGTGACGACGTCGTCATCGCAGACACAGAACAGCACCGGCATCTGCAGCCGGGCCGCGAACCGCACCGGACGGTAGAACGGCAGCATCAGCACCAACCGAGCCGCGATCTCGTTGCGCCATAACGATTCCGGGCCGATGAGATCGCGAAACCCGGTGTCGGCATCCGACGTGGTCATCACCGCGAACGTGCCGGGCTCCCCGACCGCGGGGATCAGCACCGGCGCGCGGCCCAGCATCGCGCCGACCCGGTCGCGCAGCGCCGCCGCGCCTGCGCGCACCAGGTTGGTCAACGGAATCTGGCGGATGGCAGGCAGGCTGTCGGTGAAGGGTGCCTGGGCGATGACTGCCGCGATCCGCGGGTCACCGGCCGCCACCGCGACGACGTGACCGCCGCTGAACGACGAGCCCCACAGCGCGATCCGGTCGGGATCGATACCGTCGGTGTGGCGAGCCCAGTCCACCACCGCGCGATAGTCATCCTGCTGACGGCCGATGTCGAGCAATTGGCGCGGCTGCCCGGTGGATGCGCCGAAGTGGCGGTAGTCGAACAGGATCACCGCGAAACCGGCATCGCAGAAGGCCTCGGCATAGGTCGGCAGCCCGTCATCGCGGGTGGCCGAGAATCCATGCGCCATGACCACACATGGAGCCGATTCGGCGACCGGAACCGGAAGGTAGAGATAACCCGCGAGCTGCTCACCGTGGGAGGGAATGCGAACGTCCGTGCGCTGGCCATTCATGGAACCCAACCTACTGCGGTCGGACCCATCGCAGTAGGTTGGAATCGACTGAGAACGCTTGTAGAGGGAGACGCCATGACGACCGCGATCGATGAGAGGGCGGCACTCGCCCACTCCAACGAGGAGCAGGGCTGGACGCGGCGCGCCATCGACGACCGCGTTGACGTGTACCTCCGTGGTGCCGTGCGGATCCGGTTGATCTGGCAGGGCAACAGCAAGCTGAGTGGCGCGTCGATCTTCGTCAACGAGTGGTACGACAACTACACCCGCGATCTGGCCACCGTGCGCGCC
>Ga0164294_10001764_pt1 | contig 19776 bp, 12 predicted proteins | sample GEODES005metaG_FD_111479 | JGI IMG/M metagenome (GOLD analysis project Ga0164294, IMG submission 111479) | Oligotrophic lake water microbial communities from Sparkling Lake, Wisconsin, USA - GEODES005 metaG | ecosystem: Environmental > Aquatic > Freshwater > Lake | place: USA: Sparkling Lake...
ATAAATTATAGGCAATGTTTCCTGCAGCTAAATTTGGAAAGATGAGTGTATTCACTTCACCATTGAGTAATTCTGTAAATGGATAACTTTCTTTTAGAATTTCTTTATTAAAAGCCAAAATACCTTGCACCTCACCGTCACAAATTAATGAGGGGTCTTTTGCTTTCACTAACTCTCTTGCCTTTCGAACCAAATTTGCTTCGGGAGAGTCACTGCTTCCAAAATTTGAGTAGGAGAGCATCGCAATTCGAGGTACAATGTTGAATTGTTTTACTTCTTTTGCAGTAAGCAAGGTAATTTCAGCCAATTCTTCTGCAGTGGGATTAAAATTAATCGTTGTATCTGCTAAAAATAAAGGACCTCGCTTGGTCAATAGGATATACATTCCTGCGATCTTTTTTACACCCTCTTCAGTGCCGATTGATTGTATTGCCGGACGAATGGTATCAGGATAATTTCGAGTTAATCCACTTATCATACAATCTGCTTCACCACTTTCTACTAACATACATCCAAAGTAGTTTCGATATTTCATTAGCTTATTGGCTTCATGCCAGTTGAAACCTTTGCGCTGTTGCCTTGCATAAAATGTTGCTGCAAATTGTTTTCTTAATTCTTCCGTTTCCTCCGACTTGGGATCTAAAATGGGCATTTCCTCAATATCGATGCTATTGTCTACAGCTATCTTTTTTATTTTCTTTTCATCTCCTAACAAGATCGGATAGCCTACGCCTTCATCCATTACCATCTGTGCAACTTTCAACACCTTGATATTTTCAGCATCTGCAAATACAACTCTCTTTGGATCCTTTCTTGCTTTATTTCCAATTACTCGGCTTAATTGATTGTCTAATCCCAACCTTTTATTTAATTCAAGTTTATAAGCTTCCCAATCTTTAATTGGGTATTTTGCCACTCCACTTTCCATGGCTGCTTTCGCAACTGCTGGTGCAATGGTTGCGAGTAAACGCGGATCCAATGCCTTAGGTATGATATAGTCTGGCCCAAAGCAAATTGTTTTTTCATTGTAAGCAAGGTTAACAATATCTGGAACCGTTTCTTTCGTTAAATCTGCTAATGCCTTTACTGCCGCTAATTTCATCGCTTCATTAATAGTTGTTGCTCTTACGTCCAATGCCCCTCTGAAGATGTATGGAAACCCTAGTACATTGTTTACTTGATTAGGATAATCACTTCTTCCTGTAGCCATAATGATATCTTCTCGCGCTGCCAACGCATCGTTATAGGAAATTTCAGGATCAGGATTTGCTAAAGCAAAAACGATTGGCTTTTTGGCCATACTCTTAACCATATCAATCGTTACCACATTGCCCGCACTCAGTCCAATAAAAACATCTGCATCTTTTAGTGCCTTCGCTAAATCGTACGCTTTGAATTTTACATCTACACAAAATTTCTTTCTTTCTTCATCTAAATTTTCTCGGCCTTCGTATAAAACACCTTCTTTATCAAAAACTACAAAGTTGCTGTGCTTTGCACCTAAGGATTCATATAATTTCATGCAAGCTATAGAGGCGGCTCCAGCTCCATTTACAACGATTTTTACATTTTGTATTTTCTTTTTTTGTATTTCTAAAGCGTTCAGTAAACCAGCTGCAGATATAATCGCAGTTCCATGCTGGTCATCATGCATGATCGGTATTTTTAACTGATCTCTTAATTTTTGTTCAATATAAAAGCATTCGGGCGCTTTGATATCTTCTAAATTGATTCCCCCAAAAGTGGGCTCTAACGACTTTACAATTTGAACAAATTTCTCAGGGTCTGTTTCATTTATTTCAATATCAAAAACATCAATGTCTGCAAATATTTTGAATAATACGGCCTTGCCTTCCATGACTGGTTTGCTTGCTTCTGGCCCAATATTTCCTAGTCCTAATACCGCTGTTCCATTACTAATAACTCCCACTAAATTCCCTTTGCTGGTATATTTATAAATATCTTCAGGGTTAGCAGCAATCTCAAGGCAGGGCGCTGCTACCCCAGGAGAATAAGCAAGGGAAAGATCTCTTTGAGTCTTAGATTCCTTGGTAGGAATCACCTCAATCTTTCCAGGCCTTCCTTTTGCATGGTATTCTAATGCTTGTTCTTTGCTTAATTCTTTTGACATGATCTGTTTTTTCTTCTTGGTGGTAACTGAGAACGTCGGTAAAATTTATTCAGCATTGGTGGCTCCTAACATAGCCATCATTCCCATTCCAATCTCAATTGCTTCTTCATCTATATTGAATCTAGGTGTGTGAACGCCAGCTGTAATGCCCTTTGAAATATTTGCTGTTCCAAGTCTAAAAAAACAACCGGGAATTGCATGAGAATAAAAAGCAAAATCCTCTGCCCCCATTCTTAATTCGGTTTCTTCCACATTTTCTTTGCCTATAAATGATTCTGCTGTTGTTCTTGCAGCTACTGTCAATGTTTCATTATTGAGTACACTAGGGTATCCGATGTCAATTTTAATATCAATTTCGCCACCCATACTTTGTACAATTTGAGTTGCCATATTTTTAATTAACTCATGCGCCTTGTATCGCCATTCTTCATTCATTGCCCTGAAAGTGCCCATCAACTTAACCTCCGAAGGAATTACATTGGTTGTATTTCCACCATGTATAGAAGTAATACTTAGTACGGATGGATTGAAAGGACTATTGTTTCTGCTGATGAGTTGTTGCAAACTGACAATTAAATTAGATGCAATTAAAATGGTGTCAGCCGTTAAATGAGGAGAAGCTGCATGACCTCCATTACCTTTAATGGTGATATATATTTCATCCGCACTGGCCATCACCATCCCACTTCTAAAACTTAATTTCCCTTTTTCTAAGGTAGTATGAACATGCATACCAAAAATATTCTTAGGAGCCGGATTTTCAAGTACTCCTTCTTTGATAAGAATACTAGCGCCTCCTGGATTTTTTTCTTCACCTGGTTGAAAGATTAACTTAACAGTACCTTCCCATTCTTGTTTCAATTCATTTAATATTTTTGCTGCACCTAGCAAACAGCTAGTGTGCACATCATGACCGCATGCGTGCATCACTCCGGGATTGGTTGATTTATAGGGAACCTCATTTTGTTCTGTAATCGGCAGCGCATCCATATCTGCCCTTAGGGCGACTACTCTTTTTTCAGGATTCTTTCCTTTCAATAATCCAATTACTCCAGTAGTTGCTTTTATTTCAAATGGAATATTTAAAGCAGTTAATTGTTGTTGAATAAATTTGGAGGTTTCAAATTCTTGGTAACTTAATTCTGGGTTAGCATGAAGGTGGTGGCGAATAGAAATAAATTCGGGTGCATATTTTTTTGCAAGTTTCTTTATCTGTTGTTGTATTGATTCACTCACATTGTTAAATTTTATAGTAGACGAATGATTTATAAATTTAGTGGATAATTTTAAAAATTATTCACTAAAAGTTATTTACAAAATTTCTTTCTCTTTATTTTTCTCTGTTTTAATTTCATTGGTTTCTGGCAGTAAATAAATTTCAGTGGTGACTAATTTATTCTGGACGACTTCTTTTTTGTATTCTTCTGCTTCATTTTTTTCTATAAAGTTACCCAGCTTTACCTTGATGTACGGTGGCTGAAAACTCATGTATATTTTTTGTTCAGGAAACAGTTGTAATAATTTTGCTCTTAGATTCATTGCTTCTGTTCGATCAGTTGTGTTTAGTATCATCAACCTATAGCCCTTTGCAAATTTTGGACCGTTAGCAATTGCTTCATTGATTTCTGCCTCTTTTTTTGCCAGTAACTCCAAACGAGTATCCATAACAATCGTAAGATTGCCATTCATTATTGTGGTATCTTTTATTAAGCCGCCTTGCGCATTTATTTTTGCTGCCGATAATAGTAGCGCTAAAATAAAAAACATGATTTTCATTATTGTATATTTTATAGGCTCATGAATTAAATACCTTCTGATAAAACTGTAAATGAATATTACTTGCTATTTCTTGTGGTAATTTAATTTACAAAAACTATTCCACTTATTTTTGTTCAGCAGCCTCATTAATGATAGCAACACTGCTACTACATCCTATTCTGTTAGCCCCTGCTTCTATTAATTGCTTAGCAAAAATAAAATTTTTAATTCCCCCGCTTGCCTTAATAAGCACATTGTCTGCAAGGTGTTTTCTCATCAATTTTACGGCTTCTAGGCTAGCACCTTTTTCAGCATATCCTGTAGAGGTTTTCATAAAGTCAACCCCAGCTGCACCATATAAATCGCAACATTTGATGATCTCCTCCTCTGAAAGAATGCCTGATTCGATGATGACTTTAATGATCTTATTTTTATTTTTTATGATGGGTAAAATAGCATTGATCTCATTGGCTAAAAATTGCCAATCATTATTTTTTATTGCACTGATATTAATTACTACATCTAGCTCATCTGCACCGTCAATAATGGCCAATACTACCTCTGCTACCTTTGCCTCGATGGCTGAATAACCAAAGGGAAACCCAATAACCGTAGCTACTTTTGTGGAAGAATTACTTAGTATTGCCTTTGCTTTTTTTACAAAAAGCGGTGGAACACAAACAGCTGCAAATTGATAGCTTATAGCTTCTTCACAAAGTTTTTCAACATCTTCCAAGGTGGTGGTCGGCTTTAAAACGGTGTGGTCAATATATTCCGCAATATTCATAGTGTCAGTATTGATACACAAATTTACAGTTTAGCTACCGTAAAATGGCATTTGTTATTGCTTAAACTATTGATTTCATTGGTATAGTTATTTGCTTTTAACCTAGGGCTAATAAAAATGCCGGAAGTTATTTCCGGCATTTTTATTAGCATAATTTATTGATTAGGCGTCTTTTCCATGGCAGTTTTTAAATTTTTTGCCACTACCGCAAGGGCAGCTATCATTTCTGCCGGTTTTTGGTTCTACTCTTATAGGCTCTTGTTTGATAGCAGGAGAAGGGTCATTATAGTCATTTTCATTTAATAAATTCTCGGCTCCACCAGCAATAATTCCACCGAAATCTTCCTTGCGTTGTTTCATTTTGCTCATATCCGTTTTCTTCTCTCTGCCCTCCTTAATTTTTCCTGAATTGTTATCTTCCATAGGAATAGCACTATGACAAAGGAAACCTACGATATCTTTATTTACCTGGTCATCCATTTGTTTGAATGCTCCAAAGGCTTCAATTTTATAAATTACCAGCGGATCTTTTTGCTCATAACCTGCAGTCTGAACACTGTGGCGTAAATCATCCATTGCCCTCAAATGCTCTTTCCATGCATCATCAATGAGTGCTAAGGTGATACTGCGTTCAAGGGCATTGGGTAGTTCTGCCCCATTGCTAGAAAGCGTTTTATCTAAATTAGCTAGTGCATGAATTACTTTCCTTCCATCTGAAAATGGTACGGATACATTTTCTATGTGGTTGCCTTGCTCTTTACGAATATTTTTGATGATTGGTAAAGTCTGCTCTGCTATTGTATTTACTTTACGATTGTAATTTGCTTTAGCTTCGTCGTACAACTTTTCTACAGTTACATTCACAACGCCTTTTTCAAGTTCTTCGGGGGTGATGGTGGTGTCTATTCCAAAATTCATAATAGCCGAAAGCTTAAAACCCTCATGATCATTCGCTTCTTTAAAAGAATTAACTAGTCCATCTGCAACCGAGTAAAAAGCATTGTCAAGGTCTAGTGCGAGCCTTTCTCCAAACAACGCATGGTTGCGTTTGTTATACACAACGTTTCGTTGCTTATTCATTACATCGTCATATTCCAACAAACGCTTGCGTATACCAAAGTTATTTTCTTCCACTTTTTTCTGAGCCCTTTCAATTGATTTGGAGATCATGCTATGCTGAATTACTTCTCCTTCTTTGTAACCCATTCTATCCATCAATGAAGCGATGCGCTCACTACCAAACATACGCATCAAGTCATCTTCTAGACTAACAAAAAATTGTGTGCTTCCTGGGTCACCTTGTCTTCCTGCACGTCCACGTAATTGTCTGTCTACTCTTCTGCTTTCATGTCTTTCTGTACCAACAATGGCTAAGCCTCCCGATTCTTTTACACCAGGTCCTAATTTAATATCTGTACCTCTTCCTGCCATATTAGTGGCGATGGTCACAGCCCCTGCAAAACCAGCTTCAGCCACTACTTGGGCTTCCTTTGCATGTTGTTTCGCATTCAATACATTGTGAGGAATGTTTTTTTGTTTCAGCATTCTGCTCAATAATTCACTGATCTCTACTGAAGTGGTTCCAACCAATGAAGGCCTACCGGCAAGGCGTAAACGCTCAATTTCTTCTATTACCGCTTTGTATTTTTCCCGCTTAGTTTTATATACTAGATCTTGTTCATCCTTACGAATGGCAACTAAATTAGTTGGAATCGTCACTACATCTAATTTATAGATATCCCATAATTCTGCAGCTTCAGTTTCAGCAGTACCTGTCATACCACAAAGTTTGTGGTACATACGGAAATAGTTTTGCAACGTCACCGTAGCATAAGTTTGAGTGCTTGCTTCTATTTTTACATTTTCTTTCGCTTCAATCGCTTGGTGCAAGCCATCTGAATACCTTCTACCGTCAAGTATACGACCGGTTTGTTCATCTACAATCTTTACCGATTGATCCATTACCACATATTCAGTATCCTTGTCAAATAGGGTGTAGGCTTTTAATAATTGTTGAACCGTATGAATGCGATCAGCTTTTAAAGAGTATTCATTTAGAAGAGACTCTTTGCTTTGTAATTTTTCTTCAGCAGCCACTGTACTTTTCTCAATCGCTGAAAGTTTGGTAGCTATATCCGGAAGGATAAAAAATTCAGCATCTTCTCCAGATTGGGTAATCAAGTTGATACCCTTATCAGTAAGATCTACTTGGTTATTTTTTTCATCAATATGGAAAAATAATTCAGCATCTACTTTCGGCATTTCTTTTTGCTGATCTGCTAAATAGTAGTTTTCTGTTTTTTGTAATTTTACCCTTATACCAGGCTCACTCAAAAATTTTATTAAGGCGCTATTTTTGGGTAATCCTCTTTGAGCTATCATTAATGAAAGACCGCCATCCTTGGGATCATCATTGCCTTCAGCAATTTTTTTCTTTGCATCAATGAGGTATTGATTGATTGTTTTTTTCTGAGCCTCTACTAGTTTTTCAATTCTTGGTTTTAAGTCAAAAAACTGTTGGGTATTATCACTATGTCCAACAGGACCACTAATAATCAAAGGGGTTCTGGCATCATCAATCAACACACTATCTACCTCATCTACCATAGCGAAATGATGTTTGCGTTGTACCATTTCGTCTGGACTATGCACCATATTATCTCTCAAGTAATCAAAACCAAATTCGTTGTTGGTACCGTAGGTGATATCAGCATTATAGGCTGCTCTTCGGGCATCACTATTAGGATCGTGCTTGTCAATACAATCTACAGTTAATCCTAAAAATTCGAAGATAGGTCCGTTCCATTCGCTATCTCTTCTTGCTAAGTAATCATTTACGGTTACTATATGAACTCCTTCTCCTGCTAAAGCATTTAAATAAGCGGGTAGCGTACTTACCAATGTTTTTCCTTCACCAGTAGCCATCTCAGCAATTTTTCCAGAATGTAGTACAGCTCCACCAATTAGCTGAACATCATAGTGTACCATATTCCATGAAACTTCCCCACCGGCTGCTTTCCAACGGTTCGAAAAAATTGATTGATTGCCTTTTATAGTAATGTGGTCTTTCTTAAGTGCTAGCTTTTTGTCAAGCTCTGTAGCAGTACATTCTAAGGTTAAATTTTCTTTAAATCTACGCGACGTCTCTTTTACTGCAGCGAATGCTTCAGGTAAAATTTCTTGAAGAATCACTTCAATTTGCTTGTCTCTATCTTTTTTGAGCACATCAATTTCTTGATAGATCACATCCTTTTCATTGATGTTGGTTACAGGTAAATTTTCAGCAATTTCTTTTTTGGAATTTATTTGTTCATCAATAGTACTCAAGTGTTCTTGGATGCGTTGTTTAAATTCTGAAGTCTTTGCCCTTAATTCATCATTACCAAGCGATTGAAACTGTGTAAAGAAATGGTTGATTTTACCAACCTGAGGGGTGATTTTTTTTACATCCTTTTCACTTTTGTTGCCACCAAATATTTTCGATAAAACGCCTATCATATAATTACTGGTTATTAGGTATTGTTTATTATGATTGAATTCAAATTTTATAATTTGTCAAATATTATGCTTCGTTTTTTTGAAAGCCATATTGACAGAAAGGCAAAGGTAACAATTAGTTATTTGTTAACTGATGGCAGTAAATTACCTAATCTGTTCAAAAATAGACAAGGAAAGGCTATTTTTCAACAGATTATGAGCGATTATTATCCACCTAGTTAATAATTTGCAGGAGGGTGGGCTGGTTTAAGATATTTTATAGTCAGTGCAGCTATTGAACTAATGTTCTAATTTTTAAATAATCTCTTCTTTTTGGTCGTAAATCTTACTATCTAATGGTATTAATTGAGTTTTAAAGAAGCTAAGTAAATTGGTTTGTATAGCAATATAAATTGCTTTTTTCCGGTTATAATTCAACAATAAGTTAAATGCTATCGCCTCGCCTATTTCCAAGTCGATGGCTTTATAAAAAACCGGTATTTCAGTTGAAAAAAGATAATATGGGCAATCGACCAAGTTGTTATATTAATTAAAACAGTCATCCAAACTGCACCCTTTCGTTTTTTTCTTTTAAAAAATAAAATAACGATGGGTAGTTTTATGAGTAAGGGGATTAAAAAATTGATGGTCTGCTTTTTTTCTAATATTTAAAAAATGATCCTTAATTGGTACCTTTTTGCACAAAACCGCCTTTTTTGCTTTTTTTTGTTGAAAAGCTCTCCCACTTTTATTGTTTTTTGCCCTACCTTTGTCCCCCGAAAAGTAACTATTCAAATTAATTATCAATCCTTGTTATGTCAGGCGCGTTAAAAGAAGTTCGTAACCGAATTAAGAGTGTTCAAAGTACCCAGCAGATAACCAAAGCTATGAAAATGGTGAGTGCTGCTAAACTTCGTCGTGCTCAAGATGCTATTACCCAGATGCGGCCTTATGCTAAAAAATTGCAGGAGGTTTTAGGTAATATTGTTAGCAATAGCGATGGGGATATTAATTTAACGCTCGCTACAGAAAGAGCAGTAGAAAAAGTGTTGGTTATTATTGTTACCAGTGATCGTGGATTATGTGGTGGATATAATAGCAATCTGATTAAACTTACCCGTCAACTTATCCAAGATAAATACAGCAGCCAACAGGCTAAAGGCAATGTACAAATTTTGCCAATTGGAAAAAAAGGATATGAGCACTTCACCAAAGGAGGATTTAAAGTCGTAGATCTTTATTGGGATATTTTTACGGGGCTGAGTTTTGAGAAAGTACAAGCTGCTGCAAAATATGCTATGGAGGCTTTTTCAAATAAAGAAATTGATGCAGTTGAATTAGTTTACAGCGAATTTAAGAATGCAGGTACTCAAGTTTTTGTTTCAGAGCCGTTTCTTCCTGTACAAAAATTAGAAAAACAAGCCGGAGAAAAAAAAGCTGATTTTATTTTTGAGCCAGAAAAAGAAATTCTAATTCGTGAGTTGATGCCTAAAATTTTAAACACTCAATTATTTAAGGCAGTATTGGATGCGAATGCAAGTGAACATGGTGCAAGAATGACTGCAATGGATAAGGCGAGTGACAATGCCAACGAATTATTAAAATCACTTAAAATAAGTTACAATAGAGCAAGACAGGCAGCCATCACCACCGAGTTGACAGAAATCGTAAGTGGAGCAGCTGCATTGAATGGATAAAATACAAGTGCTAATGTGAAGCTTAGCTGCTTGAAAGTATTCATTGTTTTAATAATTGTAACGTTTCTAGGTTTAAAAAAATAGCACTATAATAATAAATGGAACTTTCGCAAATCATACCACATATTGAAGCTTTGATATTTGCAAGTGATAAGCCCTTAACCAACTTGGATTTGGTGGAGTTGCTCAACAATGCCTTGGGCTTTATAGAAGATAGGGCTACCCTAGATCAGGTAGATTCTGCTGTGGAAGGTATTCGTGAAAAATATAGTTCTGAGTTTTATGCTTTTGAATTAAAGCAAAGCGGAGGTGGATGGCAGTTTCTTACCAAAATGGAATATCATAAAACCATTGCACAGCTAAATGGTGATAAATTTTTAAAGCGACTTTCCAACGCGGCTTTAGAAACCTTGGCAATTATTGCCTACAAGCAGCCCATTACCAAAAGTGAAATTGAATCTATTCGTGGAGTTAATTGTGATTATGCCGTACAAAAATTGTTGGAAAAAGATTTAGTAATAATTGCAGGTAGAAATGAAGAAGCGGTAGGAAAACCATTGATCTATACTACTTCAAAATCTTTTATGGATTACTTTGGAATTAATACCAAAGACGATCTTCCAAAAATTAATGAAGTGTTGATGGAAGAGTTGGTACAAGCTACTGTAATTAATCAAACCAATGCGGCTGAAGAGATTGAAGGGGAAGGAGTGAGTGCGTTAGTGGTGGACGAAGATGGAAAAATTGTTGAAGAACTGGATGAGTTGTCAATTGAGCAAAATAGTGATGGATCGACTGCTACAAATGAAGGGCCTGAAAATAAACAGGTGAAGGAGGACGAAACAAAGGATGAATCATAATTTTTTATGTTAACGATAGTAAAAAAGGTATGATGACAAATGTTTCTCATACCTTTTTTTATAAAAGAAGCACCTACATTTACAAAACATTACTTACTATTTATAATTTAATATGTCTAAAAACCTGACCCAAGAGCAATTAATAGCCATTGCGGATGAATTTGGAACACCCGTATACATTTATCATGCAGAGCGTATTGCAGAGCAGTACAAGAAATTGAAAAAAGCATTTTCAAATTGCAATGCTCGTTTTTTTTATGCCTGTAAGTCGCTAACGAACCTCAATGTATTAAAATACATACAGTCAATTGGTGCATCGCTAGATTGTGTGAGTATAAATGAAGTAAAATTGGGCTTATTGGCAGGTTTCGATAAAAAGGACATTCTGTATACGCCTAACTGTGTTGATTTTGAAGAGGTGGTGGAAGTAAAGGGATTGGGGGTTAATATTAATATTGACAATATCTCTATTCTTGAACAGTTTGGCCATAAGTTTGGTAATAGCTATCCTGTATGTATTCGTCTGAATCCGCATATTATGGCGGGTGGTAATTATAAAATTTCGACCGGTCATATTGATAGTAAGTTTGGAATCTCTATTCATCAGATGCGTCATATTGAGCGGATTGTAAAAAGTACAAACCTAAATGTAACGGGTATCCATATGCATACCGGTAGCGAGATAAAAGATGTACGAGTGTTTTTGGAGGGGCTAGATGTGATGTTTTCTATAGCTGCTCATTTTCCAAATCTTGAATTCATTGATTTAGGAAGTGGTTTTAAAGTGCCTTACCAGCCTGGAGATGCAGAAACTGATATCAATGATTTAGGTAAAAAAGTAACTCAGGCATTTATTGATTTTGAAAAGGAAACAGGGAAAAAATTACAAGTGTGGTTTGAGCCTGGAAAATATTTGGTAAGCCAGTGTGGATATTTTGTAGTTAAAACAAATGTAATTAAGCAAACGCCTGCAGCCGTTTTTGCTGGAGTAAACAGTGGCTTTAATCATTTGATTAGACCGATGATGTATGATGCCTATCACCACATTGAAAATATTTCTAACACTACAGGACCCGAAAGAATTTATAACGTGGTTGGAAATATTTGTGAAACAGACACTTTTGCTTGGGATCGAAAATTGACTGAGGTAAGAGAAGGTGATTATTTGGTTTTTTATAATGCAGGTGCCTATGGATTTGAGATGGCCTCTAATTTTAACTCTAGACTCAAGCCAGCAGAGGTGATGGTGGTAGAGGGGAAAGCTAAATTGGTTCGTCAAAGAGATGTATTTGAAGACTTGTTAAGAAATCAAATTTTATAAAATTATTTAACTAAATCTATTCCTACGATGAAGGTTTTTATTTTTTTTGCGCTATGTTTTATTTCCTTTTCAGCTTCAGCACAACAGGAATCAAAAAAGTTATATAATCCAGAAGCCAATGCTACCAAGGATATAGCAGCTGCCTTAAAAAAGGCGGTCGCAGAAAAAAAGCATGTTTTGTTGCAGACGGGTGGTAATTGGTGCAGTTGGTGTATTGAATTTGCAAGGTTTGCAAAAGAAGATGCACAAATAGATTCAATACTCAATAGTAGTTTTGTTTGGTATCATTTAAATTATAGCAAGGAAAATAAAAATGAAGCCTTGTTGGCTAAATATGGTTTTCCTCAACGCTTTGGATTTCCAGTTTTCATTGTTTTAAATACTAAAGGAGAGCGTATCCATACTCAAAGCAGTGAATATTTGGAGGATGGCAAAAAAAGCTATGATCAAAAAAAGGTAATGGGATTTTTGACTGCTTGGACTCCCAATGCTTTGGATGCTAAAACTTATCAATAGAATAAGTAATCAAATAATATTTTCTTCCTTAGTAATTTTTAAATATGATCACTGGAAAAGAAAAGTTCATACAGCTCATACTGCACCCTGTAAAATTCAGGCTTTTCTTGTTTGCTAAATTACCCAGTGCTTTTTTTTCTGGCCTTAGGGTACAAGCTTTTGATTCTTCCAAAGCGGTGGTAACGGTTCCGTATAAATGGTTTTCTAAAAATCCATTTAAGTCCACTTATTTTGCATGTCTTGCAATGGCAGCCGAGTTGAGTACAGGTCTTTTAGCCATGATGAATACTTATCAGGTTGATCCTTCAATCTCTATGTTGGTTACTGGCTTGGAGGCAAAGTATTTTAAAAAGGCTATCGGTAAAACTAGCTTTCTTTGTGAAGAGGGTGATTCTTTTAATCGCACGGTACTTGAGGCAATCTCCAGCGGAGAAGGACGTGTATTAACTGCTAAGTCGGTAGGTAGAAATGAAGCAGGTGAATTAGTGGCAGAATTTTTAATCACCTGGTCTTTTAAAGTTAAAAAATAAGTCTCCCTATATTTTCTCTTTTTCGCGTTTCAATTTTATTATTGATAGCAGCCTTTTTTTTAGTAACTTCAGTAGCAAATTTAATCAATTACTTTACGTTCATTGCTATATCTCTTCTATAACATAGTTAGTAAATGAAAGCAATGAATTTTATTCTTAGGGGAATTTATTTTCAATAAAATATACAGTATATGAAAATTGCATTTCACGGAGCGGCTAGAACAGTTACTGGTTCCAAACACCTGTTAACACTCTCCAATGGTAAAAAGTATTTATTAGACTGTGGCATGTTTCAGGGAATGGGTAAGGATACCGATTCAATGAATGGCCATTGGGGATTTCAGCCAACGGAGGTTACTCATTTAATTTTATCACATGCTCACATTGATCACAGTGGTTTGATTCCTAAATTAGTACAGGATGGTTTTAATGGAAAAATATTTTGTACCCCCGCAACCAAAGATTTATCAGGTATATTATTGGATGATTCTGCTGGCATTCAGGAGAATGAAATAAAATATGAAAATAAAAAAAGGCATCAGGAGCATTTGCCTTTATTGAAGCCATTGTATGATACAGCGGCAGCCTTAGCAGCAATGGATCATTTTGTATCCGTTGACTATGGAGATTGGTTTACGATTGATGAAAATGTGGAGGTCTTATTTACCGATACCGGTCATATCATTGGCAGTGCTGCTGTTCATCTTAAAATAAAAGAGAATGGGATTACTAAGCGGCTTAGTTTTAGTGGGGATGTTGGAAGATACAACGATGCGATTTTAAAAGCACCGGAAGTTTTTTCACAGGCCGACTATATTATTTTAGAATCTACTTATGGAAATAGTTTGCATAATACGCAAACGGGTACCACTGATCAATTGCTTGAGTGGATTGAAAAAGCCTGTATTCAAAAAAAAGGCAAACTTATTTTACCAGCATTTAGTGTAGGGAGAACCCAAGAAATTTTATATGCACTCAATCAATTGGAGTTGGAACGAAGGCTACCTGCTGTAGATTATTTTGTGGATAGTCCACTGAGTGTGAAGGCAACTAAGTTAATAAAAAAGTATCCTCAGTATTTTAATCAAACGATTCAAAAAGTATTGAGGCAAGATGATGATCCTTTTTCTTTTAGGGGAATGAAATTTATTGAGACAGTAGAAGAATCAAAAATGCTCAATTTTAGAAATGGTCCATTTGTAATTATTTCATCCAGCGGAATGGCAGATGCGGGAAGGGTAAAGCATCATATTCGTAATACAATTGAAAATAGTAGAAATACCATTCTAATGACGGGTTATTGTGAGCCAAGGTCTTTAGGCGGAAAATTATTGGCAGGCAGAAAAGAGGTCAACATTTATGGAGCATCACATGAAGTAAATGCCGAAATAGGTTCTATTCGCAGTATGAGTGCTCATGGTGATTACGAAGATCTCTTCCATTTTTTAGCTTGTCAGGATATAAAAAAAGTGGCTAAATTATTCATAGTACATGGAGAATACCCTGTGCAGCAGGCATTAAAGCAGCGTTTAGAAAATAAAGGCTTTGAAAATGTAGAGATTCCTGAAATGCATGCAGAAGTGGTTCTGCATTAGCAGGTTATAATTTAACCATCAAAAAGTCTATTTTTTAAAAATCCCTACTGATTAATGAGTGTCAAATTCATTTTTAATTGCTTGGAAAGAATTAACTTTATTTATTGTTAATCATTGATTGGGTTGGGCGGGAAAGACGTGGCAGATTAGCATTACCTATTAAAATTTTATTTAATCAAAAATGGGCAATTTGACTCAATGATTTAGCCCGTTATTCTATGAAATTTTTTCTATCAAATTATAATAAACTTTGAAGTAGATACTAACTTGTTTTGATAATATATCCAATGTCTAGAAAGCCATTAAAAACCATTTACAATAGATATTTTCAAAGGATAGTATTTGCATTAATTTATTTTCTTTTTTTTCTCCCTCAGCAATCTCAGGCTCAGTGTAACTCTATTTATGATAGAATTGTAAGTGGTTATCATAGCACAATGGCGGTGAAGACGGATGGAAAAATTGCATTATGGGGAGAGAATTTGGGATTTGGTTTTGTCAACCAATTAACTCCTTGGGAATTGGATCCGCTTGGATCAGCTACTGCAATAATGGGGACAGTAGGGGGTGGATCGGACGGAGGATATGATCAAGTGATTGTTTTAACTTCTGATGGATTGTATGCCCTGGGCTATAATACGGGAGAATACGGCAGTGTTCTTCCAACTAATTTAACACCTTCAACTAATTTTCAAAAAATAACCCAACCATTAGGCGGCAACTCCTATGGACTACCCATTGGTATTGTTCCGGACGATGTTGCTAGTATTTTTGCAACTTATAAAACTCTGTTGATAGTAACCAAAAATGGTTCAACATTTCCTCGTAATGGAAGTGTTTGGGTAATCACACAAACTAATCAAGCGGTTGAGGCTAATGGAGGAGTTGCTACTACCAATGTGACTTCACCTTCTTGGAAGCAGGTGAAGAATAATAGTGGAACAGCTTTAACTAATATTACAGCCGCAAGGGGTCAGGTTAGCCCTATTCCATCATCTTCTCAATACTATAGTGCTTTTATGGCTCTAGCCGCTAATGGGGATATATATACATGGGGTAATTCTACCTATTTAGGAAATGGTTCTGATGTTGCAGCAAGATCATCCGCAACTTTGATGAACTTGCCGCTTTCAGAAACTCCTAAAATGATCGGGGTGACTGGAGGCACAAAGTTTGTCATTAATTCAACTACTGCTTATGCAAAAAACACCTATTATTTGTTAAGTAATTCAGGAAGACTTTATACCCTGGGTGATAATTCAAAAAAGCAATGCGGGGATTTTTCAACTGATGAAAGAAAAAGTTGGGTAAGTGTTAAAAGCTCTAATTCTACTGATTTTACCAATATTAATTTCATTTCTGTGCAAGAACATACCTCAGGTATTCCTTGTGCATCCGCTGTTACTTCAGACGGTAAATTGTATACCTGGGGTGAGGATAATGGAGGAATGCTGGCTAGAGGAACTACAGTGACCCAAAGCTACGACCCCGGCGTAGCTTTGGGTTCAGGGGGAAGTACTGCTTTGTTTTCTGAAATGGGGGGACATACCTTAATTTATTTAAAAATGGGTAGCGAAAGATTTTGTTATGTTGGTCATAAATCTAGGGGTAGTATGGGCGATAATAAAACATATGACGAAGATTTAACTTCTTTTGATTGTGATAATGGCCCAATAATTTCAATATGTGGATCTGTTTCTGCTTTGGTTGTCCCTTCGGATCCTGGAGTAATCACCGGTCCAACTCCTGTTTGCCCAGCTACTACGGGGCACATTTATAGTATCAACCCGGTCGCTAATGCTGCAACCTATGTCTGGAGCGTTCCAACTGGGTGGACAATTACAGCCGGTCAGGGAACAAACTCAATAACAGTTACGGGAGGCTCATTTGGCCAAAATGGAAGTATTTTAGTTTATGCGCGAAATAGCATTGGAAGAAGCAACGGTGAATCAACATTGGCAGTAACAGTAAGTGAAAGACCAAGCCCCACTTTTTTAACACAGGCTGGAGTTACAATTTGTGCAAGTGCTGATGTGACTTATACTACAGAATCTAGCAAATCAAATTATATATGGACAGTACCTGGGGTCTTAAATACAGATTATACAATTACTTCAGGGGACTTAAGTAGTACAAGTAATTCGGTAACATTGAAATGGTTAACTACTGGAAGTAAAATTGTAGCAATCAATTATTCCAATTCCAATAACTGTAATGCATCATCTGCCACATCCTCCAACGCGACAATGGTAAATGCAAGGCCAACCCCTACTTTCACTGCACAACCAGGTGCTGCAGTTTGTGCAAATGAAAATGTGATATACACCACTCAATCCAATCAAGCCAATTATATATGGACAGTGCCAGGAGTTGTAAACACAGATTATTCAATTGTATCAGGAGGTTTAGGTACTACTAGCCATTCCGTCACATTAAAATGGTTAACTGTAGGAATTAAAACTGTTACTATCAATTATTCCAATTCAAATAATTGTAACGCCTTAATTGCAACATCATCAACTGCTTCAACTGTAAATGCAAGTGCAACCCCTACATTTACGACACAACCCGGATCTACAGCTTGCTTAAACGCCGATGTTACTTATACTACAGAATCAGGCCAATCAAATTATATATGGAATATACCCGGCAATCCGAATATTAATTATTCTATTACATCAGGAGGGTCTTCGTCCAGCAATACTGTTACCTTAAAATGGTTAACTACCGGAGTTAAATCAGTAACAATCAACTATACAAATTCAAATAGTTGTTCCGCAGTAGTAGTTACTTCCTCCACTGCAACAACAGTAAGTGCAAGACCGACTCCTACATTCACATCACAGCCCGGAGCCAATAATTGTGCAAGTAACGCGGTAACATATGCAACCCAACCAGGCCAATTAAATTATACATGGTCATTGCCAGGGACACTAAATACGGATTATACAATTATTTCAGGAGGCATAGGTAATTCAGATAATACTGTAACATTGAAATGGTTGACTGCAGGAAGTAAGACTGTAACAATCAATTATTCCAATTCGAGTAATTGTAACGCATCTGTAGCTACTTCATCAACTCCTACAGTTGTAAATGTAAAAATTCCAACGTTTACAGTGCAGCCTGGTGCAACTGTTTGTACAAATACTAATGCAACATATACTACAGAATCTGCTCAGTCAAATTATTCTTGGGGAGTGCCAGGAACCTTAAATACGGATTATACAATTACTTCAGGAGGTTTGAGTTCAGCAAGTAATACCGTTACATTAAAATGGTTAACTGCAGGAAGTAAAACTGTAACAATCAATTATTCCAATTCGAATAATTGTAACCTTACAGTAGCCACTTCATCAATTCCTACAACGGTGAGTGCAAGACCATTACCTACTTTTACAACACAGCCTGGAGCCACTGCTTGCGTAGTTGGCGATGTAAGCTATACAACAGAAACTGGTCAATCGAATTATTTATGGACAGTACCAGGAGTTTTAAATACCGATTATTCAATTGTATCAGGAGATTTAGGTACTACTAGTAATAGTGTCACTTTAAAATGGTTAACTACTGGAGTAAAAACAGTAGCGATTAATTATACTAATTCAAATAATTGTAATGCAGTATTACCTACTTCTTCGACCGCTACCTCGGTAATTGCAAAACCAACTCCTACATTTACTACACAGCCTGGAGCGAATGCATGTGTGAATGCTAATGTAACTTATGCCACTGAAACTGGTCAAAACAATTATGTATGGACATTGCCAGGGACTATAAATACAGATTATACAATAATTTCAGGAGGTATAGGCACAACAAACAATACTGTCACATTGAAATGGTTAACTACTGGAATTAAAACAGTAACGATTAACTATGCCAACGTTAATTTTTGTACGGCTGTATCAGCTACTTCTTCCACTGCTACAACAGTAAGTGCTAGATCAACTCCTACATTTACAACTCAACCCGGATCCGCTATTTGTTCTAATTCCGATGTATCTTATTCTACTGAATCTTCCCAATCCAATTATATTTGGACATTCTCAGGCACTTTAAATACAGATTATACTATTGCATCTGGGGGTACTACATCGAGTAATAGTGTCACCTTAAAATGGTTAACTGCAGGAGTTAAAACAGTAACAATCAATTATACCAGTTCAAATAATTGTAACGCTGAAGTACCTACTTCATCCACTGCTACAATGGTAAGTGCAAGACCATTACCTACTTTTACAACACAGCCTGGAGCCACTGCTTGCGTAAGTAGCGATGTGAGCTATACAACAGAATCTGGCCAATCGAATTATTTATGGACAGTGCCAGGAGTTTTAAATACCGATTATTCAATTGTGTCAGGAGACTTAGGTACTACTAGTAATAGTGTCACTTTAAAATGGTTAACTACAGGAGTAAAAACACTAGCGGTTAATTATACCAATTCAAATAATTGTACCGCTGTATTACCTACTTCTTCGACCGCTACATCAGTAATTACAAAACCAAATCCTTCATTTATAACACAGCCCGGATCGAATGCATGTATAAATGCTAATGTAACTTATACTACGGAATCTGGTCAAAATAATTACTTATGGACATTGCCAGGGACTGTAAATACAGATTATACAATAATTTCAGGAGGTATAGGTACAACAAACAATACTGTCACATTGAAATGGTTAACTACTGGAACTAAAACAGTAATGATTAATTATGACGTTAATTTTTGTACGGGTGTATCAGCTACCTCTTCTACTGCTACAACAGTAAGTGCCAGATCAACTCCTACATTTACAACTCAACCCGGCGTCGCTAGTTGTTCAAATTCTGATGTAACTTATACCACAGAATCTTCCCAATCCAATTATATTTGGACATTCTCAGGTACTTTAAATACAGATTATTCTGTTACATCTGGTGGTACTACATCGAGTAATAGTGTCAACTTAAAATGGTTAACTGCAGGAGTTAAAACTGTAACAATCAATTATACCAATTCAAATAATTGTAATGCTGAAGTTCCTACTTCATCCACTGCTACAACGGTAAGTGCAAGACCATTACCTACTTTTACAACACAGCCTGGAGCTACTGC
>Ga0164294_10001765_pt1 | contig 19774 bp, 23 predicted proteins | sample GEODES005metaG_FD_111479 | JGI IMG/M metagenome (GOLD analysis project Ga0164294, IMG submission 111479) | Oligotrophic lake water microbial communities from Sparkling Lake, Wisconsin, USA - GEODES005 metaG | ecosystem: Environmental > Aquatic > Freshwater > Lake | place: USA: Sparkling Lake...
CTTTAGCGCACACTTTTTAATGTTTATGCGATATTCTGCATGTTTTTGAAAGTAATTTATGCATTTATGCGACAAAATGTCTAAAATGTTTTAGCCTAAAACATCATAGGTCGGTCGTCCTAGGTTAGAGAGCGTTAGATAAAGCGGACTTCAAACATTGCATTCGCTCTTAAAAATTGACACAGACACCCTCGTTCCGTTTGGATGTATGACCGAACAGACGCTGGAGCATCGTTCGCTGCAGCTTCTGCGAGCTATTGCACGCACACCCGTGTCCTCGCTTGAAACTGCAATTGACGCTGGAGATGTTGCTCGCGTGTGGTTCGCGCTTGAATCTGGCGCCATCATGAATTCTGATATGTTCTTGAGGGCGTTCGGAAAAACAGAAATTGTTAGAATTGGACTGGAACGAGGCGTCGATCCAGCCGCAGACGACAATTTAGCTCTTCGATTCGCAAGTAAAAACGGGTACACAGAAATTGTTCGTTTGCTCATCGAATTGCCGTTGGACCGTGGCGTTGACCCTGCAATATACAACAATTTATCAATTCGAATGGCAAGCCATAACGGGCATACAGAAGTTGTTCGTATTCTCCTTGATTTGCCTGCGGAGAGAGGCGTAAATCCTACAGTTAACAACAATGTAGTAATTCGAGATGCATGTGTAAATGGGCATACAGAAATTGTTCGTTTGCTCCTTGATGTGCTATTGGAAAGAGGTTCGATCCTGCAGCAATTGACAATGCAGCACTTCGGTATGTGTGTGCAAACGGACACACGCAAATCGTCCGTCTATTACTTGAATTACCGTTGGAAAGAGGTATAGATCATGCAGCATGAGACAATGAAACACTTCGAACTGCAAGCGTACACAAGCACACGGAAATTGTTCGTACGCTTCTTGAACTTCCGTTAGACCGTGACGTGAATTCGGCTGCAATCGACAATGCAGCACTTCGATGTGCGTGTGAAATCGGGCATACAGAAATTGTTCGTTTGCTCCTTGATTTGCCGTTGGACCGTGGCGTTGACCCTGCTGCAAACGACAATGCAGCACTTCCAGGCCCCACGGTAGGTACTTTTTGCCTGAACTTTTTTGCCCGAATTGAGACCAAACGGATTTAAAGAAAAGTACCGAGATTTGGCCCTGCAGCACTTCGGTGTGCGTGTGAAATCGGGCATACAGAAATTGTTCGTTTGCTCATCGAATTGCAGTTGGACCGTGGCGTTGACCCTGCAATATACAACAATGTATCAATTCGTTGTGCGAGTGTAAACGGGCACGCGGAAATTGTTCGTATGCTTCTTGATTTGCCGTTGGAAAGGAGAGTAAATCCAGCGGCAGACGACAATGAAGCACTTCGGTTTGCGAGTGGGTGTGGGCATGCTGAAATCGTGCGTCTATTACTTGATTTGCCGTTGGAACGTGGGGTGGATCCGACGGCAAAGGGCAATCAAGCACTTGAATGGGCCAGCGAGCACAAAGACATTTACACACTACTGAAAACGAAAATACCATGGTATCGTCGGCTGTTGTATTGAAGCCTCGGTTCGAGCGTTAGAGCGTAAAACACGTGCAATGAACGAACCGTACATGTATGAATGAATTATACAAGCATGGATTTGCAATGTTTATCCCATCTGGTCTATTTTTCCTGTCGAAGGACTTCGCGGACCTATGGCATAAAATTGACGCGGACACATACATTCCTTTTGGATGTATGACCGAACAGACGCTGGGGCAACGTTCGCTGCATCTTCTGCGAGCTATTGCACGCACAACAATACCCGTGTCCTCACTTGAAACTGCAATTGACGCTGGAGATGTTGCTCACGTGTGGTTAGCACTTGAATCTGGAGCAATCATGGATCTTAACACGTTCACGAGGGCGTGTTTACACGGAAAAACAGAAATTGTTAGAATTGGACTGGAGAGAGGAGTGAATCCTGGTGTAAACGACAATTTGGCGCTTAGTGTTGCATGCACATACGGGTTTACTGAAATTGTTCGTTTGCTTTTAGCTTTACCACCGGAAAGAGGAGTCAATCCTGGTGCAAGAGACAATGCAGTAATTCAAATTGCAATCAATAACGGGCATACGGAAATTGTTCGTTTGCTCCTTGATTTGCCGTTAGAAAGAGGAGTGGATTTAACAGCATTCAACGATGTCGCACTTCGAACTGCAAGCAACAAAGGAAATACGCAAATCGTCTGTCTATTACTTGATATGCCATTGGAAAGAGGCGTCGATCCTGCAGCAATTGACAATGCAGCACTTCGGAATGCGTGTGCAAACGGGCACGCACATGTTGCCCGTCAATTACTTGATTTGCCGTTGGAAAGAGGCGTGAATCCTGCAGCAATTGACAATGAAGCACTTCGGTTTGCGTGTGCAAACGGGCACGCACATGTTGTCCGTCTATTACTTGATTTGCCGTTGGAAAGAGGCGTGAATCCTGCAGCAATTGACAATGCAGCACTTCGGAATGCGTGTGCAAAAGGTCACGCACATGTTGTCCGACAATTACTTGATTTGCCGTTGGAAAGATGCGTGAATCCTGCAGCAAATGACAATGCAGCACTACTGTTTGCGTGTGCAAACGGGCACGCACATGTTGTTCGTCAATTACTTGATTTGCCGTTGGAAAAAGGTGTAAATCCTGCAGCATGCGACAATCAAGCATTTCGGTTGGCAAGCCATAACGGACAAACGGAAATTGTTCGTTTGCTCCTGGCGCTACCACCGGAAAGAGGCGTAAATCCAGCTGCACGCTACAATGAAGCACTTCGATGGGCCAGCGGACACAAAGAAATTTATACACTCTTGAAAACGAAAATACCATGGTATCGTCGGCTATTGTTTTGAGGTTATTAATGTCATTAAAATTGATACCAAGTTTCTACACTGCATGATGTATGCTCGGCCCTCATTTACCGTTTCAAATCTTGCGTTGCGCACATTACAACGCCTGTATCACTCAAAGCTGCACTTGATAATGTTTCTCACGTGGCGACACCCGTTAATGCCAACACATTTTCTGCCACTTGTCGTAAAAACGGAAATTGTTCGTGTGCTCCTTGCGCCAGAAAGAGGTGTGAATCCAGGCAACAATGCAGCACTTATGCATGCATGTCGTAAAAACGGAAATTGTTCGTATGCTCCTTGATTTAGAAAGAGGCGTTGACCCTGCAGTACACAACAATGTAGCACTTCGATCTGCAGCTCTAATTGGTCAAACAGAAATTGTCCGTTTGCTCCTTAATTTACCGCTTGAAAGAGGAGTGAATCCTGCAGCATGGAACAATTCCGCACTTCGATTTGCTCATTGATTTAGAAAGAGGCGTTGACCCTGCAGTAAACAACAATGTAGCACTTCGAGACGCAAGCTACAATGGGCACAAACATGTTGTCCGTCTTTTACTTGAATTGCCATTGGAAAGACGACAATTTCAGAGGTGTAAAGGTCTAAATCCAATTCGATTCAATTCGAACAATGAGCCTGTTTCAATACACATACACCGACGGCACAACTGTGACGGGTGACACTCTTCGCGAACCAGAGCGCATTTTTGAACTCATCTTTTTACGTGATCCCGCACGATTTGAAGCAGACGGTGTTCGTCGCCATTTGGGTCACCCACTTCACGAAGCTGCCATGACGGCTTTGCCACCAAATTTGGGAGTTTTGCGAGCCATTAAAACACGTATTCGGCAATGGCCGGTTCTTCCACTAACCATCCAAGAATGTTACTTGTCCACAAATCATTATTTAAGTGTTCCGGATTTATCGGCATACACGAATCTCATTGTGCTGGAATTGGATGATAATAGCATTGCAACAATTGACAAACCGTTACCTCCCAATTTAGCCCGTTTGAATTTGGACATTAATGCTCTTCGTTAGTTTAATCATGCTCTTTTACCACCAACATGCGCATCTTTTTCAGCAGAATCAAATCCAGTATCGTTTGGTACAAGAATGCGAACACAACAACGTGCCCAACGCGTCCAACAACACGTACCAGCCGAGGTGCCTGTTGCAGTCAACGTGTATGCAAACGCCCACAATGTTCACGATTCGGGTGTCCAAACATCCACGAAAAAGAATATTCTGTACATCGTAAATTATCGCACAGACGTACCCGACGATCCTTCACTTTGGAAAACCATTAACGATGCATATAGTCCAGGATTGTTTTTTGGATTGTTGGGATCACCAGGCACAATCCTGAGCACCTATGCCAAAAACCCGTATGTCATGCATGGCGTCACATTTCAACGGCTGGTTGACAGAGTCTGGTTGCGCATTCGGGATACAGCGGATGCGGACACGCGTGCTGAGCTTACACGACGTTTTCGCGAAGAAGTGGATGAAGGCAAGACGCATTGCACAAACGGAATGATGGTGCGGCTCGTGAATGTATTTATCGGTTTTGACCCAAACATTGTTGTTAAACTCAATGCAAATCAGGTGTTGGGTGCGCGCATTCCCGCAACACAGGCGCGTGTGCGCAAGGAAATGAATATCACCGAAGAAATTACAAACGGTAGCAGCCCAGAATCATTGGCGTATTGGATTAAATGCTACAAAGAAACCGTCAAGGATTTGGTGGAGCTTGAAGTTGGAATTCGTGAAAGCGAAGAAGAAGAAATTGTTCACACCGAAGACTACGAAGCATGGTTGAGTCCGTTGGGCGAACCGGTATTGGACGCATTGTTTGAAGCACAGGGATGGAATACGTGTGCAAAAACGGACAGGCCGATGACGTCTTTAACGGAAGAGCAACGTGAAGCAAACGAAAGTTCAATTGCATCCGGTGGAAGCGCGATACACAAAACTATACGCGATTTTGTGGTTGAAGCTGGATTAAACGGATATGCGTTTGAAACGTCCTTTATTTTGAAACTGTGGCGACACTAACGTTGCGACACTAACGTTGCATCCCATTGTTAATATTTTAAAAATGTTAACAATCTCGCACATCAAACCGTCCTTTTTCCATTCCATTGAGCGGGAAACTTACGATACCACCGCAGCAAGTACACCGGTACGACCCCATCACTAAATGGCGTACTAATAATTGTTCCTTCGGGATTTCCAGCACTCTCGAATTGTCGAATATCTGTGGTGCCACTGCTCTGCCCAATACACCGCCGCCCCTCCAACACACGACACACAAATAAACATTGGTGCCCATACACGTCATTTTGTGCATACCCATTGACACTGTAGGATGCATCCTCTGCAAAATAGCTCCCAAAGTTAAACGCTGCGGTGCGTGACTTGGACGCGTCAAATCCACCCGCCAAAATCGCATCCACGGCCGCAGGGCTTGTGCCATGATACATGGGCCAACGGATGCGTGGTGGTGTGCCCGTTTTAGCTAAAACAGATGCAACTCTACGATCAAATGCCGTTGCCACACTCGGATTAACGATTTTTTCAATAATGAGTGGAACTGCAGCATCTGGATCAAACGGAATTCCGCAGAGTTTGATGACCTCAAAGAATTCTTCATCACAACATGTCAGGGCTTCAAGGTAATATTTGGCGGACATCTTCTGAGTGAAGTGACCCGCAGGGTTTAAGCTCAAATCACACGAATTTGCCGTGTCGAAACTAACACAGAGTCGATGAGGGCTTCACCCGTGCTGCATCGACGAATACATCAATTGTTTCTTCAGATGCCACTTGAAAATAACTTTGGGCGTTATACTTTGAGTGAAATTCACGTCGAATTAATTTTAAAAATGAGGTTCATTTTAACGCAAAAACCGCAAAAACCGCAAAAACCGCAAAAATTACTCCAACGCGTTGAATCTCATGTTAGTAAAACCATCGACGATACCATGGGAGCTTAGCTTTGAGCATTTGTTGAATGTCCGTATGCCCGTTTTGAATTGCATAATAAAGGGCTCCATTGTCCCTTGCGGCTAAGTCGACACCTCTCTCTGGCGGCAGTGCAAGGAGCATACGGACAATTTCCGTATGTCCATTAAAACTTGCAATTCGAAGTGATCGATTGTCGCGCGCTGCTGGATTCACCCCCGTCTCAATCGGTAAATCGAGTAATAGACGGACAATTTCCGTGTATCCGTGTTGGCATGCGTGTCGAAGCAATTTACTTTCTCTAACAGCTGGGTCAATGCCTCTTTCTGGCGGTAATTCGAGGAATAGCCGGACAATTTCAACGTGCCCGTGTTCGCATGCATTCCGAATTGCTCGATTTTCATGTTTAGCGGGGTCAACTCCTCTTTCCAACGGCAAATCGAGTAATAGACGGACAATTTCAACGTGCCCGTGTTCGCACGCACAAAGAAGCGCGTCGGATGGGTCGACGCCTCTTTCCAACGGTAAATTGAGTAATAGACGGACAATTTCCGTATGCCCGTGCTGACATGCATAAATAAGCGTTGCATCGTCGGATGGGTCTACGCCTCTTTCCAATGGTACATCGAGTAATAGACGGACAATTTCCGTACGCCCGTATTTACATGCGTTACTGAATGCTTCATTGTCTCTTGCAGCAGGATTAATTCCCCTCTCCAGCGGCAAATTGAGGAGCATACGAACGACTTCCGTGTGTCCATTTTGGCTCGCAAATCGAAGCGCTTCATTGTCTCGTGCTGCTGGGTCGACGCCTCTTTCCAACGGCAAATCGAGTAATAGACGAACAATTTCTGCGCGTCCAAAGCGACACGCAAATCGTAATAACGAATTATCGAGCTGTGACGGAATTATGCCTCTATCCAATGGCAATTCAAGGAATAAACGGACAATTTCCGTAAAATCGCGCGAACCTGCAGATTGAAAAGCGCGATTACCAAATGCTGCTGCATTTAATCCTCTTTCCAGCGGCAATTCAAGGAGCAAACGAACAATTTCCGTATGCCCTTTTTCGCATGCTGTGAGGAGAGCACAGTTTTGTTCTCTCATTGCGCCTCTTTCCGACGGGAGTTCAATTAGCAAACGAACAATTTCCGTTTTCCCGTTCTCACATGATGTAAGAAGAGCATTAACGTCAACGGATTCAACCGTTGCCAACCATAGATCAGCGATGTTTCCGGTTGAAACGGCTGTATCAATTGAAATTTGAACTGTGGTTTTTGCAATTGTTCGCAAAATCTTAAGAGGTATAATGGTGTCCATACAACATTAACACATGCGCAAACTGTAGTGTCAATTTTTGCGCGTGTGATTGAAGAGCGCGCTGACGACGGGGCCTCGGGGAATCCTGAAAAAAAGATAGCACTAATACACTGGACGTCTATTCCCCGCTGGAAACGTGCGAGGCGCACCTACAATTGGATTCGTTATGAAATCCGTGTTTGGAAACAGATTTGTACTGTACGGAGCAATTAACCCGTCGGTCCCGCCATACATTTTGCCACTGTAAATGAACATGTTTCCGACCCAAACGGTGGGCTGTAATGGATTTGCGGATGCGACCACACCAATACCAGATGTTCCAATTGTTGCTTGGTTGCCAGACAAATCTCCTACATTCCATGCATTTGTACCGGCGGTTTCGCGCCAAATTGCGCCTGACGCATAATTGCCCGATAAATCCTGTGGCTGTCCTGCGAACGCTAAAACACGCCCTTGCGGGTTGGGCAAATTAAACACGGTCCCATCGGGGCTCCCTCCAAACGAATTGCCAAGAACATTATACAATTGTGAATACGCGGATGCGAACAGTGCTCGACCGTCGCACAAAAGCCAACCCATGTGGTCGTCCGTTACCAACGAGGTCTTTGTGTCACCCACGGTCGGTTTGTGTGTTGCTGTACCATAACGCCGAAGTGCACTCGTCATGTCTTCTACTTCGGGCAATTGAAATTAATTCGAGTTTCACGATCGTTCTGTTTCGTAATTATTCCGGTGTCAATTGTATGCCAAAATTGTGCCCATTTGACCACCAAAACTATTGCCAATATCTTCACTTGCGCCAATATCTTCACCTGCGCCAATCTAAATTGTGTCGCGACCCGTTAGTGTAACACCCTGCGCTGTATTTCCCATCTTGGACCGATGTATAAGAGAATTTGACCAGATGTCTTTGATCGTGTTACCGCACCCATTCGCCGACAGTGCGTGAAATGTCTCGTCTGTATAATTAGCAATACTATAGCGCGTCCCAGCACCAAATGCCAAATGGCCTTCACCGTCCACGCCAAAGCCCCAATCACCCAACTCGTTTGCACACGACATAATTGTGTCCAATTAACCAGTGGTCAAAACCATTTGATACAGAGCGGTTGTCTTAATCCACGCCTGCGTATCATTGCCTAAAAAATTCGTATTTGTAGCAAAGTGTGTCCCACTGCTTGGTGAACTTGATGTAAATTCAAACCTCCACTTTTACAGACATTTGTACAGTTGCAGGGCTCAAATCTGTAAGAATAAATGATGCCGGGATTCGCAGGGTTCAAAACAAACCATTCATGAGGATTCTTCCAGAATCAAATCAATCGTTGCTTGCGATTGAATTTTCCTCGATTTGCGGCATGGGACCCGTTGTGCCGGTTATCAGTACAATGCGTGAACGCACACGCATGTTGTTTCAAACGGGTTGAATCAAACACATCCGATTGTGTTCGGCATCTCTATTATGCATTGTCCCAAAAATTGATAGCCTGAAAAAAAGAACAGAAACACCCGTTATGGTATTTAAGGTGTTATCATTAGACTTTCGCGACAATTCCAGCCACGTTTTCACTGAAGGTCTCAATGAATCACTCGAATTGACCACATATATAGACACGGAATATGACTTGGCGCAAGAAATTGTATCAAAACAAACGGGTTGGGTCGCCGAGGCTCAGTTGCCAAACGGACCAACTTCAACAAAACGCACACACAAAATTAAACTCGGCCCATTGTTGTCTTTTACGGATTTTCTGACTCCTGAACGGGCGCAACGGCTAATAACACTGTATCCGTTTGTTTTATCATGTATTTCACACCAAACAATTGACCATGTGCGTGCCGTGATCGAGGGTTTACGTTCGGGTTCGTTTCAGCATATTGTTAAATTAATTGAACCCCATTTGTTAACACCAGCATTAATACACGAAATTGTTAAAGCCAATCCATTCACACTCGAATTTATACCTTCAGTTGACGTTGACCTTGCGCAATTGGCTATTCGCACAAATGGACATGCGTTGTATTGTGTTCCGTTGCCACTGCGAACGCGCGAATTGTGCGAGGAGGCATTTAATTTTACGGAAGGTGATGCGTTTCGATATTTTCCATGCGAATTCATGACAGATGATGTGTGTCGGAGAGCCGTTGAATTAAACGGATGCAATTTAGTATGGATTCCGATAGAAAAGCAAACGGCTGAACTCGTACAAACCGCTAAGTGGAAACCGTTGGGCGCAGGGCCGTTTCTTTCAAAAATACGGCCGGATCTTGTGACGGTTGAGTTGTGCAAGGTTGTGATTCGCAAAAACAGCGAACATTACATGGACAGTATCAATAAAAACGAAATCAAATACGCACTCAAGGTATTGAAATCCGCAGATGACATCGGCAAAATCGTTCAATTAACGTGCTATGCTTTAAAATGTTTACCAGTGGCTAAACGGAGCGCGAATTTGTGTCGCAAAGCAATTCAAAAACATCCGGGTGCCGTAAGGGATTTGCCAGTACATCACCTTACAAACGCCGTACTAATGGAGCTGTGTGAATTGGCGATTCTATCGGGAGCATTTATACGGCAAGTTCCCAAAATGCTACGAACATCCGCGATGGTGCGAGATGCCGTTGGACGTAATGCAAAACATTTATATTTACTCGATGCAGACGAACTTACGCCTGAATTATTGGCATTTGTCGTTCAGCGTAACGGCATGACTCTACAATATGTTCCTGTGAAAAAACGGACAGGTGCACTCATTGACGCTGCAATCGCGCAAAATGGTTTAGCGTTGGAATTTCTGTCCAAACGTGAACGTACGCCTGCGCGAATCTTGGTTGCTGTGAAATCCAATCCGTTGGCTATCCAATTTGTTGGAGATTTAACGAAGGAAATTGCAATGGCTGTTGTTTCTGCACCTTCTGCACCAAAAGCATTACCCAGACATGTTGCTCTAGCTATGATTGATCATGCTATTCGGAACAATCAAACATGCGCAATAACACACGAACCGATCACCCACGACCGCATGTATTATGTGACGAATTGTTGCGGTCAAGTGTTTGATTCCAACGCATTACGCCACTGGATTAATCAGAATCCAAAATGTCCGACATGTAATGGTAAATTATCTCTAATTGAATAGTCCGAAAATACATGCATCTACATTTAATGTTACACTGTTTAAAACCGATGCGCCAGCGAGGTTTTTAAGAGCATTTGCAATTTTTAAATTTTTGTTGTACATGTCTGGAACTGAAATCTCACAGATGTACACATGATGTTGTGGATCAAAACTTTTTGAGTTTCCCGTAACATCTAAAAAGAAAATCCTCACATTCATTCGCTGCTCCGTCACAAAGTTGACGCCCCCAAACGCAAGAATACGACGTAGATGCCATACATACTTTTACGAAAAGATTACACCGTGAGCGGAAACAGCGTGAGTTTTCACCCAGGTTTTAATCCAGTGAAACGTTTTCGAGCAATCCTCCGCGACGTTAGCGAAATCGCGTTAAAAATGGATTCGTCTGTAGAGTGGATTGCTGAAGTTCTCTCGCAAAACACAATGGGTGTCCATCTTGCTCCATTTCAAACGCCTGTAACGGTGATTTTAAATGAAGCCGGCAGTATGCTTTCGAAAAATACGGCACTTCTTAGGTTCATTCCGTTTGAATTACAAACGGCAGAACACATTAATTACTTGGTGCGTGCAACGAATTTAGCAGGCTTCGGGTATGTTGCTCCACATCTTTGGACGACTGAACTCGCTACACAAGTTTGCAAAACAGCCGCGTTTAAATACATACCCAAGCACATGCAAACGGATGCCATGGCAACAGCTGCAATTTCAAGCAATGGGCATTTGCTTGCATTTGTGCGTAGCGATTTGATAACGTCCGCTCTGTGTCAAACCGCACTTCTCAAAAGCGCCGGACGCGCGCTTGCATATGTTCCGGAGCGAACGCCCGAATTATGCAAAATGGCCATTGAACTCAATGGTCAAAACCTGCTTTATTTGCCCAAAAATGAGCAAACCGCCGAATATGTCGATCTTGCAGTTCGACGGCATCCGGATTCCTCGCTTCTAAATCACATACGCCCCGACCTACTCACATATGAGGTGTGTTTGGCGGCCATTCATCGGTACCCGTTGGACCTGAAGTTTATTCCAAAAACACTGACCCAAATTCAACGCAATATTTTATGGCATGCGGCTCTCGTGAAGGATGGATCCACCCTCGGCATCATACCGCCATCCAAACGCACATTAGCAATTTGCCGCATAGCATTGGAGAATTCTCCAAAGGCAATGAAATACATACCCTTTACAAAGTTCATTGCCGAAGAACGTGAACAATTACTGGATTCCGTTGCACCCAGCGGATTTGAATGGATTCCCGCAGCCTATCAAACAGAGGCACGGGCACTTCGAGCCGTTACCGAATTTTCACCCGAAATCATTCGCAAATGTCGTTCAGCGGATGCGCGAACACATGCGGTGTTCTTAGCCGCCGTTCAGCGCGATGGATGGTTGATTCGATACATACGGGCCCCTGAGCGTACATTGGCGCTATGTATGGCTGCAGTGCAAAATCGTGGGACGTCCTTGCAATACATTCGCGAGCGCACGCCGGAAATGATGCATGCAGCCGTTCAGCAAGACCCGCGTGCACTCTTGTTCATAACGAATGCACCTGAGGTTTTAATGGCGGCTGTGCGGCGCAACGGATTGCACATTCAATTTGTTCAAACACAAACATTCGACCTCATGCTCGCCGCAATTCATCAAAATCCGCAGGCAATCCAATTTATTCGGAATCCACCTCCCGAAATTCTTAAACGCCTTGTTCTTCGAGGACCGGAACCGTTACCACGCCATGTTGCAGAGGCCGTGTTGCTCAAAGCTGTTGCCGACGGAGAAGTGTGCGGAATTACGTTTGAACCCATTGTTGTTTCGGACGAATTCATCGTTACGGGATGTGGCCACGTGTTCAAACGAGATGCATTGGAAACGTGGATTGGGATGGGAAATGCGTCGTGTCCCACATGCAAAGCCCAAAATTGACGGGTCCTTTTCTCTCCCAAAACACGGCAGAAATGGCAACCTTTATTCTCGAATTCGTTGTTACGCCCGAAGGTGCAGCTTGGTACCCGCCCGTTGGAACCCGTGAAGTACTGCCACCAGACAATGCCGGCGTGGACCTCAAGGTTGTGTGTGAGCAATTGCCAACGGATGAAGCGGTTCTGGTTCCGTTGGGCGTCAAGGCGCGAATGCTTGAAGCAACAACTGAGACGGAATGTCATTTCACGCTGGAACCGCGTTCATCCATTTACAAGACGGGCTTTATGATGGCCAATGGGCGTGGAATCATTGACAAATCCTATCGGGGGGAACTCAAGGCACCGGTTATTTCCGTTGGTACACGGAAAACACCCATTGCGGCTGGCACGCGACTCTTTCAGGTCGTGGCGCCAGGATTAGGATACATTCGCGAAGTGCGGTATGTTGCAACGCTTCCTGAAACGGCTCGTGGTGAAGGCGGATTTGGGAGCACGGGTGCTTGAGCAGACGTCTGATAAGAAATTCATAAGGAGAGCCTTCGTAACTACATTGGGCCATTTGAGGAACCATTTGAGGATTCAAAAATTGACCCCACCATTATCATTTTGGTTATGGGCATGTTTGCAAAAAATCCTCAGGTACATCTTAAACGATTGCGAATAATCGCACAAACAACTGAGGCAATTTCAGTTGATATGGCCATTGAGACAGAAGACGTCTGCGGTCTGTGGCTGGCGCTCGAATTCGGAGTTGTCATTTATGACGAACAATTCATGCATGCATGTACACTCGGACATACGGAAATCGTTCGTTTGCTCCTTGCGCTACCGCCAGAAAGAGGAGTTAATCCGGCTGCAAACTACAATGAAGCGCTTCAGCGTGCATGTTATCGCGGTCAAACGGAAATCGTTCGTTTGCTCCTTGAATTGCCGTTGGAAAGAGGGGTCAATCCAGCAGTACACGGTAATTACGCACTCCGACGGGCGAGCACATCTGGGTTCACAGAAATTGTTCGAATGCTAATCGATTTACCGTTAAACCGTGGAGTGGATTCAGCTGCATGTAATAATGAAGCGATTCGAAACGCATGTCGCAACGGGCACACAGAAATTGTGCGTGTACTCCTTGATTTGCCGTTGGAAAGGGGCGTCAATCCAGCGGCAAACGATAATGCAGCATTTCGATATGCAAGTATAAATGGACACACGGAAATTCGGCAAATGCTCACAGCTAAAATACCATGGTATCGCCGGTTGTTTGTGTAAAACGCCAGTCAAACATGTTCATTTTAAAACCGAGCGCCAACGATGTTTTTGAAGAGCGTTAACGATTTTTAACACCGAGCTCCAACGAGGTTTTGAAGAGCGTTAGCGATTTTTAAAACCGAGCTCCAACGAGGTTTTTGAAGAGGATTCCTAAAACCGAGCGCCAACGGAAAAGCAAGAAATGTTTTGAACTTCCACAAGACCGTTTGATGACAGCGCAGAATTTCTTGAATTACCGTAGGAACCCGTAGTAAACTTAACACGGAATTTCATTGACCTACCGTCAGAAAAGAGGTCAAACATAATGCGCTTTCAAGATATTATGGACATGCTGACATGGAAATCTCTCACATAAAAATTGATGGACTCGAACGAAGAGCAACCTTCCGTATGCACATCTCGAACCCACTTCAAATGTTGCGAACAATCGCACACACAACGGAAACAATTTTAGTAGATGCAGCCATTGAGGCAGGAGACGTCTGCGGTCTGTGGCTGGCGCTCGAATTCGGAGTTGTCATTCATGACGAACAATTCATGCATGCATGTACACTCGGACATACGGAAATCGTGCGTATGCTCCTTGCGCTAGAAATGAATCCTGCCGCAAATGACAATGAAATGCTTTATAATGCAAGCTATAGTGGACACACGGAAATTGTTCGTTTGCTCCTTAATTTGCCGTTGGAAAGAGGTGTAAATCCAGCGGCAAACGATAATGCAGCATTTCGATATGCAAGTATAAACGGACACACGGACATTGTTCGTTTGATCCTTGAATTGCCGTTGGAAAGAGGAGTTGATCCAGCAGCATTCAACGATGCCGCACTTCGATATGCATGCAGAAACGGACATACGGAAATTGTTCGTATGCTAATCGATTTACCGTTGGAAAGAGGAGTGGATCCAGCTGCACTCAACAATGTAGCATTTCGATATGCAAGTGCAAATGGTCAAATGGACATTGTTCGTTTACTCCTTGATTTGCCGTTGGAAAGAGGCGTTAATCCATCGGCTGTCGACAATGAAGCACTTCGACGCGCATGTGAACACGGGCATACAGAAATTGTTCGAATGCTAATCGATTTACCGTTGGAAAGAGGAGTGGATCCAGCTGCAAGAGACAACGAAGCACTCCGATTTGCAAATTACAAAGGTCATACACAAATTGTTCGTGTACTCCTTGATTTGCCGTTGGAAAGAGGTGTTGAGCAGACTTTGATGGATCCCTCCGATGCGTATACGGACATTTAGAAATTGTTCGTTTGCTCCTTGATTTGCCGCGGGAGAGAGGCTACGATGGCAATGGACAGAAACAATTAACCGCGCAAGCGCTGAAATTCAAGAATTACTTAAAGCCAGACTTCCATGGTGTCGTTGGTTGTTGGAGTGAATCAAGCCGCGGTAAATTGTGCGCTTCGATACGATTGCATTCATTTTCAGCTAAGAAATGCACAGTTTTTGCACATCACGACAAAATTTGACGTCATCGAATTGTCGGCTCACAATAGATAATGGCTGGGCAAATTCTGTTCATCTGCGGCTATGCTCAAAGTGGAAAAGACACCGTAGCAACAATGTGCAGTTGTGAATACGGATTTCGTCGTCTCGCCTTTGCAGATGCACTCAAACGCGCGTGTGCAGCTGAACACAATCTTCCTCTTGAGCTATTTTTCGATAATGCCACGAAAGACGCTCCATTGGTCGGCAGTACGAAAACACCGCGCGATCTTGTTCTCGCTCATGCGATTGTTGCTCGTGCGCGTGACATGGACGTGTATTCCAAGCAAATTGTTACAGAAATTCGCTGGTCTCAAAAACCAATTCCAGTTGTCATAAGCGATTGGCGCTATTTGCGCGAATACGACTATATAGTTTCCAAATTTCCCGATGCGCACATTATGCGTGTGCGAGTAGTGCGCGACGGAGTTGTCCCATCGTCAGACCCAAGTGAGCATGATTTGGATGATACACCCATGGATGCCGTCATACATAACAACGGAACCATCGAGGACTTACGGGAGGCTGTGCGGCAACTCTTGGACATGGTTTCTCAATTTTCAGCGAGCGAACATACGCGGGCATAAAAAGACCTGTACGGCCGCGGTCGAGGTCGTATCGGTTTGCGTAGCGCACCGCATGCCTGCGGAATTCGACGAGATTCTGGGAGATAGCTACACTGTTATGCTGCTCAGAGATATGCCATTCGTGGTCAGCAGAGGCCGTTGGCATTTCAGAAGGGTAGTAAACCTTCATGACTCCGACAGCACAGTCATCTCGACGCACTGAAAACTGAGCGCCAGCAAGGTTTTTGAAGAGCATTGGCGATTTTAAAGAGCATTGGCGATTTTAAAAACACGAACAGTGTTGCGAAAATGGACAATTTTGTCTCCCCTGTTTAGCGCCCCACCAAACGCCAAACGTTTCCGACGGGAACATCCGCTTTGAGAACCGAAAACGAGCCATCAAACAACGGCAGTGTTAGCTGTTGCGCTGGAACCGCATTTTCAGCATCGCGCGCAATGGCAACATACAGGTCAAAGCTTGGATACCGTTCAGATCCATCCGGCGACCGTAAGACATTGCGCCCTTCGCGGTCTGTTAACCACAGCCACAGCAGATTCCACAGCGGAGAAACGGTTTCATTCTGTGTGCGCCCCGGTTCACGCGTTAATTGTTTGCGCGGCAGTGCATCGTCAGGGCGACATCCAAGATCCCAAAGCGTCTCGAGCATTGCTACGGCCAAACGGCACAAGTCGAAGGACCGATTGGGGCTAACTTTTGCGGATTCTTTATTGAAATACTGACCACAGTTGTATTGGTCTGCTGCATCACCCCCTGGCGCAAACGCATCCGGTAACCAAACTCCCTGACCTGCAACGGGTGGCCTGAAGGTCGCGCGGCCAAAGTCGATCAATTTCATGATACGCCCAAATGTCGGTACACGGTAATAGCGGTCTCCGCCGGGTGCGCCTGTAATGTGATAATACAAATACGGTTCATCTGTTGCACACCACATCACATTATTTGTATGCAGGTCATTGTGGACAAACTCGTATGTTTGCTGAGCGGTTGTTAAGCCTGCGATGATCTGAAAAACCCATGCAGTCCATCGCGCCTCTTTTTGTGCATCGTGCGTTTCGGTTTCCATCAACTCGTCCAGCGTTCCGTCACAACGTTCTAAAATTGTCATTTGCACTGGAAAATTCGATAAAATTGCACGAAATTCGATATCTTCCATGTCATCTGTGTAACTTTCTTCACTACCCTCATCACCGGTGGATTCTCCGCGTATCAAACGGATTCTCGGACGTGACACCATGGCTATGTCATCCACGATAGTTTGAAGGTCTTCCACCGTTTCAAGGTCTGAATCGTGCTCGCCTTCATGCTCGTCTTCTGGCTTGTCTTCGTGCTCGTCTTCATGCTCATCTTCGTGTGCGTGTTCATCATCACTTGCTGTACTTTTGCTGCTACTGCTACTGCTACTGCTGCTAGTCGCAGCAGCAAGTGAACGATGCACATCCTCAAACGGGCGAGTCACCGGCGCAAACACTTCAGGGTTCCACGGATTCAAAGCAACAATGCGCACGGCACCCGTCTGAAGCCCCTCTGCATACCATCGTTCACCTTCAATGTCCGCCATATCATCCGTGATATTGTAGTTGTATTCGGGAACTCGGCCATTAAATGTCCCGAAAAAACGAACAAAATGTGGACTACGCTTTGTTTCAACCAATCTCGACATCATGCACGCACAAACGGCATCTGTGTATGCCTCATTGAGCGGATTGTTCAGCTTGTGAAGAGCATGCTGCCACGGATTACGAGATGCGGGAAGTGCTCCATCTCCGGGAAGTACATAATCGCCCGACATAACTTTAACGGGCTCAACGAGATGAATTGTGCGAATCCACACAGGTGTCGTGCGCCGCTCATGAGTAATTAGGTCTTCAACGATTCCAGAACTTGCGTCCATGCTGACAAGGAGTTCGCGGGCAGCCAATGTTGCCGTGGATGCAAGTGCGGGGTCTCGGACCAACGACGGGAAAAGCGTTTCCAGAGAAGGAAAATACGATTGCACCGTTTTTGATGGTAAACCCGTTGGTGGCGCGCGCGCCGTGTAATAGAGCGAAAGCTCTCCTTTGTCCGGAACAGGTACAGCAACGGAAACTTTGTGTTTGCGGGGCATTCCACTGGTGGACGTTGGGAATCGTGTTTGCAGCGCCGACCGCGACAAAGATGTTTTTCACCACGAATCTCAATAATATTGCGGGAATGTTTGCCGAAGTCCGTAATAAATTGCAGCAAAAACGGCTGCATGGACTGCAACGGCCATTGCGCTCGTTTGTCCAGACATAAAAATACCCTTTGACATCGGGGGGAGTGTCAAAAGAAACCCGGGTGATAGGATAACATACAACAGTGTTGGAATAATAATGTTGAGGTCGATTTGCATGATGTCTACATGGTGTGTTGTTTTTGTCACAGGTGTCACAGGTGTCACAGGTGTCACAGGCAATCTTGATTGGATGATTAAAGATAACATGTAAATAATTGCGCCAGACCAAAACAAAATCAAATATTGATTAAAGGTCATTCCTAAACCTAAAAATTCTTTCATTCTACATGTGGTTGACAATTTTCTTGGACTCTTTCAAGTGTACACGCCCTTAATGAATGTGCTAAAGGACCATCTACAGCCCCTTAAAGAGACCTGCTTCTGTCGGACGCTCTGTGCGTCCACCCACAACCAGCGACCCAACGGGCATGTGACGTACAACCTCACCCGCAATCATCGCCATATCTTCTGCGGTAATAGCAGGATCATCCGTAACGTGGTAATACTGAATTGTGCAACGAATGGGGAAGCGCTCATCCCGCTGAACCGTGTATTCCGCGAGAGATGGGAAAGCGTCGCGACCGTCGCTTGTGCGAAGAACACCGTGGTCCATGCCACGACGAGCCCCACGACCTCCACGACAATCAAAGTCATCGTCTTCCTCTTCGTCTCCGCGACGTAGCTTTTGCGAACTTGCAGCAGCGAACATTGGCGCAGAAGCAGCAGCGAACATTGGCGCAGAAGCAGCAGCTACAGGCGCAGAAGCAGCAGCTTCATACATTGGCGCACCCCAAGGAGCACAAGGAGCACAAAGAACAGAATTCATCGACATCGACATCTCGTCCAAAGGAGCAAACGTTGCAGCAGCAACAACCAACGGAATCTGAAAAATCAGCAGCGCATTCCGGGTCTTTTCCTCGGCTGTCATGGCTCCATCAAGCGGTACACCACGCCGTGCACGATCATCCCTGAGGCGCTCAGCAATAAACGATGCTTTGCGACCACCCTTGTTGAAATCGAGAACGTTGTCGCGACCAAGAACAACATGTGTCGACGTTCCTTGCGCAGACACAATGACTACGAGCACTGCGGGCTCCGTTCGACTCTGATAATTGTACAAACGTACGCCAAACTCCACGGAACCATCGCGAAGTGGCAGAATACACGCTTGCGCAGATGTCAGAACATGGGTATCACGCGCCGAAACAAGACTACCGGTTTTCACACGGATGCCTGTGTAGCGCGAAATATTCGCAATATAGTCGCGCAAAGGAATCGCTGAAAGAGGGCTATTGACCTCGTTTCCAACATTGACTGTGAAACTGTCCATCAGCTGATCCGACGTGAGATCTGCAAAGTTGGGTTTGCGGAGAAGGGGCGCATTTCGAGGACCTGAGGGCCCGTTTGGAACCATTAGCGACAGGTCTGAAATGTTCGGGCCAAAGCAGCTGCCTTTGGTGCGTGCCGTATCTTCCCATGCAACAGTGCTAAGTTGCAGCCCGTGGGAACGCGCAAGAATTTGATTCGCGGACGAAAGGAAAGCGGAAAGCATTTTCTACATTCGGAAAGAAGACCATGGACCCCCGTCAATTTTTACCCCCCTTGAAAATCAAAACAGGACATGAATCCTGAAATAGTTCCGTTGGAAATTTTGCGTGCGATTGCGTTCACAACAACGCTCGATGATGCAATTAAAACAGATAATGTTGGGTTGGCATGGCTAAAAATGGGAGAAGAACGTGGTGATTCGTTCATAGATGCATACGGCAGGCATTGCACGGTTGCTGCATCATCGTTAAAGAATGCATTGTGTCTGGCACACGGTCATGGGGGTAGGAAGACCGATGTCTTTAGCGCACACTTTTTAATGTTTATGCGTTATTCTGCATGTTTTGAAAACATTTTATGCATTTATGTGACAAAATGTCTAAAATGTTTTAGCCTAAAACATCATA
>Ga0164294_10001766_pt1 | contig 19773 bp, 17 predicted proteins | sample GEODES005metaG_FD_111479 | JGI IMG/M metagenome (GOLD analysis project Ga0164294, IMG submission 111479) | Oligotrophic lake water microbial communities from Sparkling Lake, Wisconsin, USA - GEODES005 metaG | ecosystem: Environmental > Aquatic > Freshwater > Lake | place: USA: Sparkling Lake...
ACTTTGAAGGCAGCGAGTTGCTCGCGGCAGCGCGCGGTAAATGTTCTGGCTGCATCGGCCGTGAAGCCAGGACGCAGCGTCAGGTACGCCGCGCCCACCTCACCCCAAGTCTCATGCGGTACGCCGATGCATGCCACCTGCAACACTTCTGGGAAGCCACTGATGACATTCTCCACTTCCACCGGATATACGTTCTCGCCACCGCTGATGTACATATCTTTCTTGCGGTCCACCACGTACATCAGGCCCTCCTCGTCGAAGTAGCCCATGTCGCCAGTGCGGTACCAGCCAGCCACGAACGCGGCCGCCGTGGCCTCGGGTTGGTTCCAGTAGCCGGGGGTAACGCCTGCACTGCGAATTTGTATCTCGCCTACTTCGCCAGCCGGCAGCACACGGCCGCTTTCATCTGCTACACGCAGTTCGGTGTAGAGCGCCGGCCAACCCACCGCGCCCGGCTTGCGGCGCGCCATGGCAGCGCCAATCTGCGTCACACCAAAGCACTCCGTCATACCGTAGCCCGGCGTCAGTGGCAGACCGTGCGCCGTGCAAGTGTCCATCAATGTGGTCGTCGGCGGTGCGCCACCGACCGCTGCCATGCGCAGGGTGGGGAACTGCAGGCTGCCGAACGCGGGGTGCCGGGTCATCAGCAAGAACTGCGTAGGAACGCCCAGCGTATGCGTTACGCCGAGCGCGGGGTCCGCCAGCAGACGCAAAGCCTCGCCCGGTTCCCATACAGCCATCACCGCCAGCGTGCCGCCCAAGTGAATGAGCGCCGTGGCGAAGGAGTTCAGACCCGCCGTATGGAACTGCGGCGCGGCGGTGAGCGTGACGCAGTCCGCGCCCAACCCGCCGCTGATGCTCGCCTGCAGCAGCATCACGGTAGTCATGCGCCAGTTACCAATGACGCCCTTCGGCCGTCCTGTGGTGCCCGAGGTGTAGAGCAGCGTATTGACGGTATCGAGGCCGACGTTAGCAAACTCGAACACCGGGGTCGCTTCGGCGATGGCAAGTTCATAGGCGCTGGTAGCGTCGCCGGGGCGGCGCAGCAGAAGGGTGGGAGCGCGCGCAATCGCGGAGTTCGCGGCGGGCACGTAGTGCGCGGAGTGCGCGGCATCACCGGGCAACAGCGCCGCGAACTCTTCATCCACCAGCACCAGCGCGGGTGTCGCGTCGGCGACGATGTCCGCGATTTCGCTCGGCGCCAGCCGCCAGTTCACCGGCATGAACACGGCGCCAATTCGCCAGCAGGCAAAGAGCACTTCGTAGACGTCGGTGGAATTGCGCGCCAGCACCATGACGCGGTCGCCGGGCTGCACGCCTATTTCGCGAAGCGCGCCAGCCAGCCGTGCCACGCGCGGAAACCATTGCCCGTAGGTGAAACGCCGGCCGGTGGCCAGATCGATGACTGCCGTGTGCGTGGGGCGCAGGCGGGCGTGGTGCGCCAGCCAGTCGCTGATGAGGTCGGTTTCAGTCAGGGAGGACAACGAACACCCCGCAGGGGAAAGTTGTCCTATGTTAGAGACATTTCAGCGACAGCGCGAGTCGAAAGAGTCGCGAGCAAGCTCGCTCCCACAAAGCAACCAAAGAGGTAGGAGGCAGCTTGCTCCCGACTCTGCATTGTCGGAGGCAGCTTGCTCCCGACTGTTTTAAACGTTGAAGCGAAAGTGCAGCACGTCGCCCTCGCGGACAATGTATTCCTTGCCCTCCAACCGCAGCTTGCCGGCTTCCTTCGCACCGGCTTCACCCTTGTAGGTGATGAAGTCGTCGTAGGCCATGGTTTCGGCACGAATAAAGCCACGCTCGAAGTCGGTGTGAATAACACCCGCGGCCTGCGGCGCTGTGCTGCCAGCACGAACAGTCCAAGCGCGTACTTCCTTCACGCCCGCGGTGAAGTAGGTTTGCAACCCCAGCAGCGCATAGCCGGCGCGGATGACGCGGTTCAGGCCCGGCTCATCAAGCCCCAGCGAGTCGAGGAAGTCCTTGCGGTCGGCATCATCGAGCTGCGAAATTTCCGCCTCGATGGCTGCGCACACAGCAACCACTTGCGCGCCCTCTTCTTTCGCGCGCAGTTCCACCTTGGCCAGCAGCGGGTTGTTGGTGAAACCACCTTCCTGCACGTTCGCCACGTAGAGCACCGGCTTCATGGTCAGCAGATGGTAGTCGCGCACGGCGGCGCGCTCGTTTTCATCAAGACCCAGTGCGCGCGCGGGGCGGCCCTGGTCCAACGCTTCATGCACCTTCTTCAGTACATCGCGCGTGCGCATGGCATCTTTGTCCTGCGCCTTGGCAGCCTTCTCGGCACGCTGTAGGCCCTTCTCGACGGTGTCGAGGTCGGCCAGCGCCAGCTCGGTGTTGATAACGTCGATGTCGTCGAGCGGATCCACCTTGCCGGCGACGTGCACCACGTCGTCGTTTTCGAAGCAACGCACTACGTGCGTGATGGCGTCCACTTCACGAATATGCGAGAGGAACTTGTTGCCGAGGCCTTCGCCCTGCGAAGCGCCCTTCACAATGCCCGCAATGTCCACGAATTCCACGGTGGTGGGCAGGATGCGCTCTGGCTTCACGATGGCGGCCAGCGCCTCGAGGCGCGGGTCCGGCACTGGCACTACGCCCACGTTCGGGTCGATGGTGCAAAACGGGTAGTTTTCCGCCGCAATCTGGGCGCGCGTCAGCGCATTGAAGAGGGTCGACTTGCCGACATTCGGGAGGCCGACGATTCCGCACTTGATGCCCATGATGGTTCCTTCGTTACCTAGTTCTTCAATTGGCCGGCTTCGCGCCGTACCGGTGGAGACGGTTCATCACCTTCTCCGCGCCTTCGGTGTACACCTTGGGCAGTTCTGCAGCAGCCTCGGCCACTGCATCGAGTATGGCGTCCTCATCGTGCACCGGGGCGCGCCGCAGGACGTAATCCACCACTTCGCGCGCATCGCCGGGGTGGCCAATTCCCAGCCGCAGGCGCCAGAAAGTGGGGCCAATATGCGCGATGGTGTCCTTCAGGCCGTTGTGGCCACCAGCACCGCCGCCCTGCTTCAGCCGCACCGTGCCTACGGGCAGGTCGAGCTCGTCGTGTGCCACCAGCACTTCGGCCGGGGCAATCTTGTAGTAGTCGCACACCGCGCGTACCGCAGGGCCGCTACGATTCATGAACGTCTGCGGCTTCAGCAGCCACAGCTCTTGGCCATCCACTGTGCAACGCCCCACTTCGCCCTGGAAGTTGCGCTGCATCTTAAGCGCACCACCGAAACGTGCCGCCACGCGGTCCACCAGCCAAAAGCCGGCATTGTGGCGCGTACGGTCGTATTCGGGCCCGGGGTTACCGAGACCAACGAGCAAGCGCGGCTGCAAAGTAGGGGCAGTGGACATGGCGTGCTAGGGACGAAAACGCAAACGCCGCGGGTAGGGCCCAAAGGAACGCAGTGTTCCCGAACCCTGCCCCGCGGCGCTGGCGTTGCTGCCTTACTTCTTCTTCGCTGCCGGAGCAGCAGCCTTTGCCGGGGCAGCCTTGCCAGCCGGCGCAGCCTTGCCAGCCGGAGCAGCCTTCGCCGGGGGCGCCTTGCCAGCCGGAGCCTTCTTGGCATCGGCAGCCGGAGCGGCTTCCTCTTCTTCACCACGCTTGCCATGGATAGCGACGACGGTGTCGTTGCGGCCATGCTCAAGGTCCACCGACTTCACGCCTTCCGGCAGGTTCAGGTCGGCAATGTGGATGGAGTCGCCAGTGCTCATGGTGGAGCAATCCACCGAGATGTACTCCGGCAGATCCTTCGGCAAGCAGACGATAGCCAGCTGATTCTTCAGGTGCGACAAGCTGCCGCCCTGCGTCTTCACGCCCGGGCAGGTCTCGGCGCCCACGAAGTGCAGTGGCACTTCCATGTGGATCGGCTCATCGTCCAGCACGCGCTGGAAGTCGATGTGGACGATCTGCGGCTTGTACGGGTGCCGCTGCAGGTCACGCACGACGGCGTTCTGCGTGTGGTCGCCAATCTTCAGCGCGACGATGCTGGTGTAGAACTTCTCGTTGTCGAGAAGCTGTGTCAGCTTGTTGTGGTTGAGCGACAAGGCACGAGGCTCCTTGTTGCCGCCGTAAATGATGGCCGGGACCTTGCCCTCGTGGCGCAGGCGGCGGCTCGCACCCTTCCCCTGCTCCTCGCGGAATTCCACAACCACTTCGAAAGAAGTCTTCATTCCATTTCTCCAACGTTGTCCGGAAAGGCGCCCCGCGACCAAGATGCGCCGTTCCTTCGTAATGGCACGGCAGGCGAACCTGCCGCGCCGGGTTCAAATCAGTCGACGTAAAGCGAGCTGACAGATTCTTCGTCACGCACGCGACGCATGGTTTCGGCGAGCAGACCCGCCACGCTGAGCTGGCGAATACGCGAGCAGGCGCGGGCCTCATCGTTCAGCGGGATGGTGTCGGTGACGACCAGTTCGTCGAGCGCGCTCTGGGAGATACGCTCGATGGCCGCACCAGACAGCACCGGGTGGGTGATGTAAGCCACTACCTTGGTAGCGCCCTCGTCCTTCAAAGCCTGCGCAGCCACGCACAGCGTGCCGGCGGTGTCGACCATGTCGTCGATCATCACGCAGGTTTTGCCGGCGACGTTGCCGATGATATTCATCACCTTCGACTCGTTCGGGCGCGGACGGCGCTTGTCGATAATGGCGAGGTCGGCGTCGTCCAAGCGCTTGGCCAAAGCACGCGCACGCACCACGCCACCCACGTCCGGCGACACCACAATGATGTTTTCGTCGCGCTGCTTCCACACATCGCCAAGCAACACTGGCGAAGCGAAGATATTGTCGACGGGGATGTCGAAGAAGCCTTGGATTTGGTCAGCGTGGAGGTCCACGGTGAGCACGCGGTTGATGCCGGCGGTAGTGATGAGGTTCGCCACCAGCTTCGCGGTAATGGGTACACGCGTGGCGCGCGGGCGGCGGTCCTGCCGCGCATAGCCGAAGTACGGGATGACTGCCGTGATGCGCCCAGCGGAGGCGCGACGGCAAGCGTCCGCCATGATGAGCAACTCCATGAGGGAGTCGTTGGTGGGCGGGCACGTAGACTGCACGATAAAGACGTCGCGGCCGCGCACGTTCTCCATGAGCTCTACCTGCACTTCACCGTCGCTGAAGCGCGTGACGTTCACTCGGCCAAGCGGCTGCATGAGATGGCGCGCGATGTCGTGCGCCAACACGGGGCTGGCCCTGCCTGCGAACACCACCATCGAGTTCTGGTCCACGCCGCGCTCCTGAAAACCTGAGCGGGCCTGCCGTGCAGACCCGCTGGAAAGATGGCTGGGGCGGGAGGGATCGAACCTCCGAATGGCGGAATCAAAATCCGCTGCCTTACCGCTTGGCGACGCCCCAATAAAACTTGCGCGCTAGACGGGCCAGTGCGTGCTTCCCAAGGAACGCACCACGAAACCGCGCCATGCCGCTGGCAGCCCCGCGAGGCTAGCTTCCGCAGCGGCTTGCGTGGCGTAGGCCGCGAACACGCAGGCCCCAGTACCAGTAAGGCGCGCCGGCCCGAAGCGCTGCAACCAACCCAGCGCTTCGCGCACGGGGGGATGCAGCCGGGTGGCCACTGCCTCGCAATCGTTGCGGAAACCCGGCCCGAAAACGCTGCCAGACGAGGACTCCTCGCCGGGCGACGCCTGAAGGGCGGCTACCGAACCCCGTATTGTGAGGATGGGCGAATCGCGAGTCAAATCAGGGGCCTGGAACAAGGGGCCCGTGGGCACGGCAATACCCGGGTGAATGACGGCAAACCAGCGTGCCGGCAGCTCCAGTGGCGTGAGGTTTTCACCCACCCCTTCGCCCCAAGCCGTGTGGCCATAAACGAAGACTGGCACGTCGGCCCCCAGCTGCAGACCGAGTTCCGCCAGCGTTTCCAAGGACAAACCCAGACCCCACAAGTGGTTCAGCGCCACCAGCGTGGTGGCCGCATCGCTGCTGCCCCCGCCCATGCCGGCGCCTTCGGGAATGCGCTTGGTCACCGCCAAGGTGGCACCGAGTTCCGGGCGCCCGACGAACGCGCGCAGCGACAGCGCTGCGCGCACCACGAGGTCCTGCGCCGGCGGCACATGCACCAGCCCACCAAGGCGCTCCACCACGCCGTCCCGGCGCGGCGTAACGGCAATGTCGTCCTGCAAGTCCACTAACTGAAACACCGTCTGCAGCAGGTGATAGCCGTCCGCACGACGCCCGACGATGTGCAGGAAGAGGTTCAGCTTGGCTGGCGCCGGCCAAACACTGGTGGCGGACGCAGCAGGCTGGCCGGTAAGTCCGCCCGTGGCGTCCATCACGGCGTGGGGACCGGGGTTGGCGCCGCCTCCTGCCAACGCTCCACCACGGCGCGTACCCGCATACCGGGTCGCGAAGCGGTCAGCTTCAGGGGCCGGGCCGCCGCGTCGAAAGCCGGGTATTCCACGGTCCACCCGTCCTGCTCGAAACCCACCGTCCCCGCAACGGGTGTCGTGGCCGGGGACGGCGCCGGCAAGCCGCGCAGCCAGTAGTCCAGCCCGCGCACGGGGAGCGAAAAACCAAAGCGCTGCCGCAGTTCACCTGCTAGGTCTACGGTCTGCCATTGCCGGTCACCTTGCTCGAAGCGGGCGCCGCGCTCATCCAAGAACACCGTGACCCGGCCCAGACCTAACGGGCCGGACACCTCGACCACGCTACCCGCGGCGCTCCGGTGCCAGCGGAACGTGCCCTGCCCGCCCTGCTCGCCGCGGCCCTGTCGGCCAGAAACCGCCACGGCAAAACGTCCTTCGGCGGTCCACTCGCTGGCCGGCAACTGCGCCGCGCGTACCTCCCAAGCGGGGCCCGTCGGGCCCGACGGCGCGGGGGGCGGAACCGTGGTGCAGGCTGCCAGCAATAGCAGCGTGCCGGCACCCACCAGCCGCAGCCACTGCACGCGCCCGCGCCACCGCGGGACGCAGACGAAAAAGTTCAATAAATTCATAAGCCTAGACACGGCTTAAAGCTTCAGCCCCGAAACGCGCAGGACGGTGGCTTTCAGGGTAGGCAGGTCTTCCGGGGCCGCCTCGGCCAATCCCGCGCGCCAGACCATTTCGGCTCGCGCCTTTTCGCCCGCCGCCCAGAGCACCTCGCCCAAGTGCGCGGCAATTTCGGGTTCACTGTCGCGGGCTAGCGCTTTTTCCAGCCATTCGCGCGCCGCCGGCAACTGGCCGCGGCGGTAATGCACCCAGCCCAAGGTGTCGAAGTAGGCCGCCACCGGCCGCGCTGCCACCGCTTGCTCGGCCAACTTCTTCGCCAACGGCAGTTGCTCGCCAGCCAACGCCAATTGGTAGGCTTGGTTGTTTAGCGCTTCCGGGTCCCAGGGCCGTGCGCGCGTACGCGCCGCGTACCAAGCCAGCGACTCCTTCCGGCGGCCCACGGCATCCAGCGCCGCGGCGCGAGCCTGCAGCAGGTGATCGCTCTCGGGGAAGGCCACCAGCCCGGCATCGGCTTGCGCCAAGGCCGCAGCACCGTCTCCGCCCCGCAGCAGCAAACCGGAACGCAGTGCCATGCCCGTGGCGCGTTGGTCGGGGTTTTCCGCCAAGAAACGATCGAAATCCGCCGCCGCGCGGTGCGGTTCGCCGCGCTCGCGCTGCAACCGCCAAACCTGTGCCTGCGCCTGCAGCGCCTGCGGCCCGCGTTCAATACGGCTGAACAGCGCCAAGGCCTTGTCGAGGTCGCCGCGCGCACGTGCCACCGCAGCCATCCCCATGGTGCCTTCCGCATCCTTGCTGTTCACGGTGTCCAGTTCCGCGTAAAGACCCTGCGCCTCGTCATAACGTTTGGCACGCATCTCTACACTGGCCAGCAGACGCAAGCCCAGCGCCCGCAGTCGTGGCGCCTCCAACAGCGCCACCAACGCGTTGCGCGCCGCGGCCTCGTCGCCGGCACTGATCAGCACCTGCACGCGCAGCAAACGTTTGCCGGGCACCTCGTCCGGCGTGGGCTCGCCCAGCGCCTTCAAGACACTATCGTAGTCGCCCGTACTCGCCAGCAAGCGCAGGCGTAAAAACTCTTCTTCCGCCGTAAGCGCGCGCAACTGCCCCAAGGCAGCTAGCGTTTGCATGGCTTCCGTGACGAGCGAACCATTCGCCGCCACTTGCGCCAAGCCGGAAAGCGCCTCGGGAGACTGCGGGTAGCCGCGCGCGAGGCGCCGCGCCACTTGGGCGGCGGCGGTGGCATCGGCAAACTCCGCCAGTTGCAACATGGCGGCGTCCAGCGCCTCGCCCCGGCGCGCGGGCTCCGCCGCATTCACCTGTGCTGCGAACTCCTTCGCCACGGCGTCCCAAGCGCCGGTCCGCAACTGAGCGTCCCACAAGGCCCGCCGCGCGGTATCGTCCGCCGGCGCCAAAGCCACCCAGACATAAGCTGCCTCCAGCATGACGGACGGCAGTTCGGCCGCAGCGGCCAACTGCGTCACCCGCATGGCGAGGTCGCGCTCGGGATAGCGCGCCAGCACGGCCAGATAGGCCCGCACGCCGGCGGCAGTCTCACCGCGGGCAAGCTGCAGTTCGGCTACCAGCACCTGCTGCGCCGCCTCGGCGTCGGTGAATGGTGGATTCTTGGGTGACGGCCTGGCATCGACAGCACCACACAGGAGGCTGGCGGCGAAACAGAGGATCGCGGTGTGCATTCGCAGGGAAAGGTTCATGCGCAGACTATAGCCCACCCCCGCACCCGCGGCGCTTGTGTCCGTGGGCACGCGTAACCGACAATGCACGCTTGCCGCTCTGGCTAGCCCGGTTGCCTTGATGACCCTCGTCCTTGTCGGACTCAACCACAAGACTGCCCCTGTCGACGTTCGCGAGAAGGTAGCCTTCGGTCCTGCGCAGCTCGCTGCAGCACTACAGGACCTGGCAAGCCCCGCCGGCGTGCAGGAAGGCATCATTGTGTCCACCTGCAACCGCACCGAACTGTACTGCGTGCTCGACGACGGTTCGACGGCGGACCCGGCTGCGTGGCTACAGCAGTGGCATAACCAGCCCGGCCTGTTAGAGCACCTCTACCGCCTCGAAGGCGACGCCGCCGTCCAGCACGCCTTCCAAGTAGCGGCGGGCCTCGACTCCATGGTCATCGGCGAGCCGCAAATTCTGGGGCAACTGAAAGACGCCTACCGGGCCGCGCAAGTAGCCGGCACCGCTGGTGTGGTACTGAACCGCTTGTTCCAAGCCACCTTTACGGTGGCCAAGCGCGTGCGCACGGAAACCAATATCGGCGCCAATGCCGTGTCGGTGGCCTCAGCGGCCGTGGGGCTTGCCCGGCAGATTTTCTCCGGCTTAGAGCACCACACCGCGCTCTTGGTGGGTGCCGGCGAAACCATCGCCCTCACCGCCCGCCATCTGCATGCGCACGGCCTGCGCCGCATGATCATCGCCAACCGCACGTTGGCGCGTGCCGAGGCACTGGCTGAAGAGTTCAATGCCTCGGCGATCACGCTCGATTCGCTGGCACAGCACTTGCCGCAGGCCGACATCGTCATTTCCTCCACGGCGAGTCCCGTGCCGGTCATCACGCTGCGCGACACCAAGGCGGCGCTGGCCGCACGTAAGCGCAAGCCCATCTTCATGGTCGACATCGCCGTGCCACGCGATATCGAACCGGAAGTGGGTGAACTGGAGGACATCTACCTCTACTCGCTGGACGATTTGCAGCAGTTCATCCGCGACAACCTGCAGGCGCGTCATGACGCTGCGGACCACGCGCGGACCCTCATCGAGGAAGAAGTGCACCACTTCCATGTGGCACTACGCGGACAAGATGCCGTGCCAGCCATCCGCGCCTTGCGCGCCACGGCTGAAGTGCGCCGCCAGCAAACGCTGGAGCAGGCGCAGCGTCTTATGGCCTCGGGCAAGACCCCCGACGAGGCGCTGGAATACTTGGCCACCACGCTCACGGCGCGGCTCATTCATACACCCACGCAAGCGCTACGCGAAGCCGGCGAGCAAGGCGATGCCGATTTGGTAGACGCCGCACGCCGCCTGTTCGGGCTGGAACCCAAATGAAAGAAGCCCTACGCCGCCGCATCGAGATACTGGCGGAACGTTCCGTGGAAGTGGGCCGCCTGCTGGCCGAGCCCCAAGTCATGAACACTCCCGGGCAGTTCCGCGAACTGTCCATGGAGTTTTCACGATTGGCGCCTGTGGCGGAACGCTGGGCCAGCTACACGGCGCTGGAAATGGAACGCGTGGCTGCCTTGGCCATGGGGCAAGACTTGGACCCGGAACTTCGGGACATGGCGGACGACGAAGTGCGCGCCATCGACACGCGCCTCGCCGCCGAAGGCGAGGAACTACTCGGCTATTTGGTGCCGGCCGACCCCCTGGACGCGCACGATGTGTTTCTGGAAATTCGTGCCGCGGCCGGTGGTGACGAGGCGGCCATCTTCGCCGGCGACTTGTTCCGCATGTACTGCAAGTACGCCGATGTGCAGGGCTGGAAGATTGAACTGCTTTCGGAAAGTCGTGGCGAACACGGCGGCTATAAGGAAGTGGTGAGTCGCGTCGCTGGACGCGACGTGTATTCGCGCCTGAAGTTCGAAAGCGGCACGCACCGCGTGCAACGCGTACCGGCCACCGAAGCGCAAGGCCGCATCCATACCAGCACCTGCACCGTCGCCGTATTACCCGAACAAGACGAACTACAAGTCGTGGTGCTGAACGAAGCGGAACTGCGCGTGGATACTTTCCGCGCCAGCGGCGCCGGTGGCCAGCATGTGAACAAGACGGACTCCGCCATTCGCATCACGCACTTGCCCAGTGGGCTGGTGGTGGAATGTCAGGACGAACGCAGCCAGCACAAGAACCGATCGCGTGCCATGTCCTTGCTGAAGGCCAAGCTGCAGGCAGCTGAACGCGAAAAACGCGAAGCCGCCACCGCGCAAACGCGCCGGCTACAGGTGGGCACGGGCGACCGCAGTGAACGCATCCGCACTTACAATTTCCCGCAGGGCCGCCTAACTGACCATCGCATCGAACTGACGCTCTACAAGCTGCAGGCCATTACCGATGGCGCGCTCGATGAAGTGATCACCCCGCTGTCGCGCGAATGGCGCGCCGAGCAGTTGGCGGCGCTGGGCGGCTAGCCCGCGGTCCATGAGCGCTTTCACCATCGCCAGCCTGCTGGCTAACGGCACCGCGCAACTGGCTGATGGCGTGGAATGGGTGCGCGAGGCAGCCGCGCGCGAAGCGGAACTGCTGCTGACCGAAGTGTTGGCGGTAAACCGCACGCAGTTGCGGCTGCGCCTCGACGAGGTTGTGCCCGCGGCGCTTGCCGCGCGCTACCAAGACCAAATCGCGCGGCGTGCCAACGGGGAGCCGGTTGCCTACATTTTGGGCATGCGCGAGTTTTGGTCGCTGCCGTTGCGGGTAGCGCCGGGGGTACTGGTGCCGCGGCCCGATACTGAATGCCTCGTGGAAGTGGCGCTGCGATTTTTGCAAGGCTGGAACGGTGCCGCCGCCCACGCAGCCCATCTAGCCACGCCCACCAACCCTTCGCAGGCTCCGAGCGTGCTGGACCTTGGCACCGGCAGCGGCGCCATCGCGCTGGCTTTAGCTAGCGAACTGCCCACCGCACGCATCGTCGCCGTGGAAGTTTCAGCGCCAGCCTTGGCCGTGGCTGCCCATAACATTGCGCGCCTCGCCCCCGGTCGCGTCGAATTGCTCGCCGGACACTGGTTCGCGCCGGTTGGGGCACAGCGTTTCACCTGCATCGTCTCCAACCCGCCGTATTTGTCGGCGGATGACCCACACCTACCCAGCCTCGCCGCTGAACCCTTGGCGGCCTTGGTAAGCGGGCCCGATGGCTTGGAGTGCTACCGCGAGATAGTGGCCGATGCCCGTGCCCACCTAGAGCCCGGCGGTCTACTGGCAGTGGAGCACGGGCACGCGCAAGGCGCCGCAGTACGCGCCTTAATGGAAGATAGCGGCTTCACCGGTGTGGCAACGCACCGCGACCTCGCAGGCCATGAACGGGTAACGAGCGGCGTGGGGCGTGCGGGCGGCCGAGAGGGCGTGGCCTCGTTCACGGAATTCAAGTCCGTACTGCTCGACCCCTGAAACCGCAGCAATCCTTTAAACTATTTCCCGACATTTTCAGGAGTCTTCCCATGATCCGTTTCGAGACCTCGCTCGGCAACTTCGACGTCGAACTGTTCCCCAACGAAGCGCCCATCAGCGCCGCCAACTTCGAGCAGTACGCTGTCGATGGCCACTTCGACAGCACCATCTTCCACCGCGTCATCCCGGGTTTCGTCATTCAGGGCGGCGGCTACACGGAAGACATGAGTCAGAAGACCACCCGCAAGCCCATCAAGAACGAAGCGGACAACGGCCTGAAGAACTTGCGTGGCACGCTGTCCATGGCACGCACCTCGGAAGTGAACTCCGCCACCTCGCAGTTCTTCGTCAACCTCGTGGACAACGCCTTCCTCGACCACGGTACCCGTGACTTCGGCTACGCCGTGTTCGCCAAGGTCACTGCCGGCATGGAGGTCGTCGACGCCATTGCCGCTGTGCAGACGGGCCGCCAGGATGTGCCGCTCGAGCCCATCGTGGTGCACAGCGCCAAGGTCGTGGCGGCCTAAACGCAGATGCGTCGCCGCGCGGCTCCACGGAGTATTGCGCGGCGCGTAGCGCGGTGGCTGGGGCTGGCGTGCCTGTGGTTCGCCGGCCTTTCCGTGGCTATGGTGCTGGCCATGCGCTGGGCGCCCCCCGTGGGCAGCGCCATGATGGTCGAAGATGCTATTGGCCATTGGGCGAGCGGCGACTTCCGCTTTCGCTTGCACTACCAATGGCAACCATGGGAGCGCCTCTCCCGCCATATCAAGCTCGCAGTTATCGCCAGCGAAGACCAAAAATTTGCGTTTCATCCGGGCTTTGACTTCGCCGCCATCGACAAAGCGCTGAAGGCCAACCAGCGCGGCCACAAGGTGCGCGGCGCCAGCACCATTAGCCAGCAAGTAGCGAAGAACCTCTTTCTCTGGCGCGGGCGCAGTTGGGTACGCAAGGGGCTGGAGGTTTGGTTCACGGTGCTGATAGAGGCGCTGTGGCCCAAGCAGCGCATTTTAGAGGTGTACCTGAATATTGCGGAACTCGGCCCCGGCACCTATGGGGCAGAGGCGGCTGCGCAGCGCTATTTTCACAAGCCGGCCAAGAAACTCACGCGGGCGCAAAGCGCCTTGCTGGCCGCGACGCTACCGAACCCGGCGCGTTACCGCGCCGACCGTCCGGGCACGTACGTGAAACGCCGTCAAGCGTGGATACTGCGCCAGATGAACCATCTGGGTGGCGCGGAGTACATCAAGCACGTCGAAGAAGTGGAATAAGCACCGCCACCAGACGAGGAAGCTGGCTCTCGACGGTTGGTACTTGTGGGCGGGAGCTAGCTCCCGACGGTCGGTATTTGCGGGAGGAAGCTGGCTCCCGACTAGTGCAGCAAGCGTGGCCGCTCGTCGGCGGCCGGGGTGAACAAGCCGCCAGCATCCACCGCATCGAACCGCCACGCGCGGTTGCAGAACTCGCACGTCACCGTTACTTCGCCATCTTGCGCTATAATCTCTTCTACTTCGGCGCGGCCCAGTGCGCGCAGCAAGCTGCCCGTGCGCTCGCGCGAGCACGCACAACGGAACGACACCGGCACCGGGTCGAAATAGCGCACGTCTTCTTCGTGAAACAGGCGATGCAGCAATTCCTCGTCGCCCACGCCAAGCAATTCTGCCGGCGTCAGCGTCGCCGCCAAGAGGCACACGCGGTTCCACAACTCTTCTGCTTCGGCCCGTACGCGCGGGTCGTCTTCGGCTGAAGCGGAACTGCCGGTAGGCAACTTTTGCAACAGCAGGCCCGCGGCGTGTTCGCCGTCCGCCGCCAGCCACAAACGCGTGGGCAGCTGCTCGGAGCGTTCGAAATATTCTTGCAGCCCATCGGCGAGGCCGGCGCCAATAAGCGGCACTACACCTTGGTAACGCGTGTCTTGGTCCGCCGATTCCACCGTGACCGTGACGCGACCGTCGCCGGTGAGTTCAGCCAGCGTGCCCGGCTGTACCTCACTGCGAAACCGTGCCACGCCGCGCATGGCAAGCGAATCGGTGCACTGCGTTACCAACAGGTGCAACGGGCCTTCACCTTGCACTTGCAGCGTCAGACGGCCATCGAATTTCATGGTGCCCGCCAGCAAAGCGGTGGCAGCCATGGCTTCGCCTAGGGCATCGCGCACCACCGGTGGATAGCCTTGGTGCTCGTTCGCCGCACGCCAAGTGACATCGAGCCGCACGAGATAGCCGCGCACCGGGCTGTGCTCAAAGAGAAATTTACGGAGTTGGTCGCTGTCGCTCATGAGGACCTGGGGGTACTTCAGTGCGGGCCCGACGGCACTTTTGCGCGCCCGGCCCGAAGAGAATTGGACCCACCAGCAAACCGCCGGCGGGTCTGAACGGCTACTGGCTTAACCGGCCAGCAGACGCTTGAGGATATCGTTCAACTGCGCTGGGTTCGCCTTGCCGCCCGTGGCCTTCATGGCCTGGCCGACAAAGAACCCGAACAGCTTGTCCTTGCCCGCGCGGTAGCCAGCCACTTGTTCCGGGTTGGCATCAATGACCTGCCGGATAATGGCTTCGATGGCGCCGGTGTCCGTGATCTGCTTCAGGCCCTTGGCCTCGATCACTGCATCGGCGCTACGCCCTTCGTCCCACATGGCCAGCAGCACTTCCTTGGCCAGCTTGTTCGACACGGTGGCATCCGAGATACGCGCCAGCAGGCCAGCGAGCGCCGTGGCGTTCACCTTCGTCGCCGTGATGTCGAGGCTGTCGCGGTTCAGCAAGCCCGCGATTTCGCCCATGACCCAGTTGGCGCAGAGCTTTGGTTCGCCACCGGCGGCAGCCACTACGGCTTCGTAGTACGCCGCCAACTCGCGGCTCGAGGTGAGCACGCCAGCGTCGTATGCAGACAGCCCATGGTCGCTGCAGAAGCGTGCCGCCTTCTCGTCCGGTAACTCCGGCAGCGTAGAACGCACGATGGCGATATCGCTTTCCGAAATGGCGAGCGGCAGCAGGTCCGGGTCGGGGAAGTAGCGGTAGTCGTTCGCTTCTTCCTTCGAGCGCATGGAACGCGTTTCATCGCGGGCGGAGTCGTATAGGCGTGTTTCCTGCACCACCTTGCCACCAGATTCGATGAGCTCAATTTGGCGAGCGATTTCGTACTGGATGGCCTTTTCCACGAAGCGGAAGGAATTGATGTTCTTCAGTTCCGCACGCGTGCCGAACTTTTCCTGGCCCACGGGGCGCACGGAAACGTTGGCGTCACAGCGGAACGAACCTTCCTGCATGTTGCCGTCGCAAATCTCCAGATACCGCACGAGCGTGTGGATTTTCTTGAGATAGGCCACAGCCTCTTTTGCGGAGCGCATGTCCGGCTCGGAGACGATTTCGAGCAGCGGCGTGCCGGCGCGGTTCAGGTCGATACCGCTGAACGCACCAAGCCCTTCATGCATGCTCTTGCCCGCGTCTTCTTCAAGATGCGCACGAGTAATGCCGATGACCTTCGTGCTGCCATCTTCGAGCAGGATGGGCATGGTGCCGTGCTGCACCACCGGCAGCTCGTACTGGCTGATCTGGTAGCCCTTGGGCAAGTCCGGGTAGAAGTAGTTCTTGCGGGCAAACACCGAACGCGGCGCGATGGCGGCACCGACGGCTAGGCCAAAGCGGATGGCCATGCGGACGGCTTCGCCGTTCAGCACAGGCAGGACACCCGGGTAGCCCAAGTCCACGAGGTTCGCTTGGCTATTCGGCGGGGCGCCGTAGGCCGTAGACGACGCAGAAAAAATCTTCGAGTTCGTAGCCAACTGAGCGTGGATTTCCAGCCCGATAACCACTTCCCATTCGCGCCCAGTGAGGGTGCTCTTCACGTATTCAGCCATGGTGCACCCCTTACGCGTATGCCGCCGGCAAGCGGCGGTGCCAGTCGGTGGCTTGCTGGTAGGCATGAGCCGTCGACAGCAAGCGCGATTCCGCGAAATGCGGGCCAATGAGCTGCAACCCGAGCGGCAGGCCATCGAGGAGGCCACAAGGGATGGACATGGCCGGCAACCCCGCGAGGTTCGCACCGATGGTGTAGATGTCGTTGAGGTACATGGTGATGGGGTCATCCACCTTGTCCCCGATCTTGAACGCCGGCGTGGGCGAAGTGGGCCCCACGAGCACATCGGCCTGCGTGAACGCGGCGGCGAATTCACGGCTGATGAGCTGACGCACCTGCTGCGCCTTCAAGTAATAGGCATCGTAGTAGCCCGCGGACAGCACGTACGCACCCGTCATGATGCGACGCTTCACTTCCGCCCCGAAGCCTTCACCACGCGAACGCTTGTAGAGATCCATGAGATCTTTCGGATTCTCGCAGCGGTGGCCGAAACGCACACCATCGAAGCGCGACAAATTCGAGGAGCATTCTGCCGGTGCAACGACGTAGTACGTCGGCACGGACATGCCCATGTTCGGGCAACTGACCTCGACAATTTCAGCGCCTTGGTCGGCGTAGACCTGCAGCGCGGCGCGGATGAGCGCGGCGTTGGCCGGGTCCAAACCGCCTTCCATAAACTCACGAACGACGCCAATACGCAGGCCCTTCACGGACTGGCCGAGCTCCGCGCTGTAAGCAGGCACGGGGACATCGACGCTGGTGGAATCGCGCGGGTCGAAGCCGGCGATGGCTTCGAGGAACAGCGCGCAGTCTTCAGCGGACGGCGCCATGATACCGGCCTGGTCGAGGCTGGAGGCGAAAGCGATCATGCCGTAGCGCGACACGCGGCCATAAGTGGGCTTGATGCCGGAGATGCCGGTGAGCGCAGCGGGCTGGCGGATGGAACCGCCCGTGTCCGTACCGGTGGCCACCGGCGCCAAACGCGCCGACACCACGGCCGCAGAACCGCCCGAGCTGCCGCCGGGGACACGGTCCGTGTCCCAAGGGTTGCGCACCAGACCAAAGTGGCTGGTTTCGTTGGACGAGCCCATGGCGAACTCGTCCATGTTCGTCTTGCCGAGCAGCACCGTGCCGGCGGCGACAAGGCGCTCCACGACGGTGGCGTCGTAGGGCGAAACGAAGTTCTTCAGCATGCGACTGCCGCAGGTGGTGCGGATACCGTCCGTGCAGAAGATGTCCTTCTGGGCCAGCGGAATGCCTGTGAGTGGGCCGGCCTGGCCGCTCGCGAGGCGCGCATCGGCAGCGGCAGCATCCGCCAGCGCACGTTCGGGGGTGAGCGTGATGTAGCCATTCAGCAGGCCGTTGTGGGCCTCGCTGCGGGCGATAAAGTGGCGGGCGAGTTCGGTGGCGCTGAACTGCTTGCTGCGCAGGCCAGCGGCCAGTTCGGCCACGGACAGGGTGTGGAGGCTCATTCGATGACCTTCGGCACGAGGTACAGGCCCGCTTCCACCTTGGTGGCATTGGCCTGGTAGCGGGTGTGCTGGTCCGTTTCCGTCACCACGTCCGGCCGCAAGCGCTGGGCCTGATCCGCCAAAGGATGGGCCATGGGCGCGATGCCAGTGGCATCAACGGCGTTCAACTGGTCCACGAAGGCCAGAATGCGGGAGAGGCTGCCCGTGGCGGCGGAGATTTCGTCTTCGCCGAGGGACAAGCGGGCTAGGTGGGCGATATGTTCGACATCGCGGCGGGAGAGGCTCATGGGCGGGTGCCGGTTCCTGCAGGGGTGGAAAGGTTCCGGGCGCGGAAAAACCGCAAAAAACCCGAGCCACCATGATAACACTGCGCCTTGTCCGCTGTCCCACCCGTGCTATCATTCCCCCTTGTTTTCGGCGGGCTTTTCCGGTGCCTTGGCCTAGCGTGGCCAGCGTCGCCGCACCGGTCCGCGGCCCGCCGCTCCTGCCCCCCCGCCTGTTCCCATTTTTGGAAGCACCGCACCCATGTTCAAGAGCCTGCGCGGTTATTTCTCGAACGACCTGTCGATTGACCTCGGCACGGCCAATACGCTCATCTACGTGCGCGAGAAAGGCATCGTCCTGAACGAGCCCTCCGTGGTTGCCCTGCAAGACGAACCCGGCCGCGGCGGCAAGGTTATCGTCGCGGTAGGCCAGGAAGCGAAGAACATGCTCGGCCGCACGCCGGGTCACATCACTGCTGTGCGTCCCATGAAGGACGGCGTCATCGCCGACTTCACGTACACGGAAAAGATGCTGCAGTTCTTCATCAACAAAGTGCACGGCAATCGTTGGCTGCGGCCTTCGCCGCGCGTGCTCATCTGCGTGCCTTACGGCTCCACGCAAGTCGAGCGTCGTGCCATCAAGGAATCTGCTGAAGGTGCGGGCGCACGTCGCGTCGACATCATCGACGAACCCATGGCGGCGGCGGTTGGCGCCGGCCTGCCCGTGCACGAAGCGCGTGGCTCCATGGTGCTGGACGTCGGCGGCGGCACTTCGGAAGTGGCCGTCATCTCGCTGAATGGCATCGTGTACGCCGCTTCGGTGCGTATCGGCGGCGACCGCTTCGACGATGCCATCATCAACTACGTGCGCCGCAACTACGGCATCCTCATCGGTGAAGCCACCGCTGAGCGCATCAAGATTGAAATCGGTTCGGCGTACCCCGGTACGCAGGTTCGCGAAATCTCCGTGAAGGGCCGTAACCTTTCGGAAGGTGTGCCGCGCGCGTTCACGCTGAACTCAAACGAAATTCTCGAAGCACTGCAGGAGCCGCTGGCCGGTATCGTTGGCGCCGTGAAGCAAGCGCTCGAACAAACACCGCCGGAACTCGGTTCAGATGTTGCCGAACGCGGCATAGTGCTCACCGGTGGCGGTGCGCTACTGCGCGACCTCGACAAACTGCTCGTCGAGGAAACCGGCTTGCCAGTGCTCGTCAGCGACGACCCACTCACCTGCGTGGCGCGTGGTGGCGGCCGCATCCTCGAACTCACTGAAGACCATCCCGGCGCCTTCGGCTTGTCGTGAGAGTCAGCGCTGCCCCAGGCGCCCCGCTAGGCCCCACGCGGGGCTCCACCACGGGCCTTCGGGCAGCCGTCATGGCATTGTTAGCGCTCGCGCTGATGGTGTCAGACCAAAAACAAAACCACCTCGAAACCGTCCGCTCGGTTATCACCACAGCCGCTTGGCCACTGCAATGGCTGGTGCACTCACCCGTGGCGGCCGGCGCTTGGCTCGGTACCACGTTCGCCACTCGCGAGCGTCTATTGGATGAAAACCGCGCCTTGCGCGAACAACAAGCGCTCCTCGACCTGCGCCTACTACGCTATGAGGCCCTCGAACAGGAAAACCAGCGATTGCGAGCGCTCAACCGTGCGCTCGGGCCCGAAGCACCGAAAGCCACCATGGCCGAGGTGCTACGTGTCGATCTCGGGCCTTTCCGTCAGCGCGTCATCATCAATTCGGGCACCCAGTCCGGCGTCTTCGTCGGGCAAGCCGTGGTGGATGCTGGTGGCATCGTGGGCCAAGTACGCCGCGCTGGTTTGGTGTCCTCTGAAGTCATCCTCCTCTCAGACCCAGAACACGCCATTCCCGTACAAGTGAACCGCACGGGTCTGCGCACTATTGTCAGCGGCACCGGGCAGCCTGCCACCCTCTCGCTGCGGTATCTGTCACGCAATGCCGATGTCCGCGTCGGCGACCTCTTGCTGTCTTCAGGCTTGGGCGGTGTGTTCCCGCCCGGCTACCCCGTAGCGCGGGTCACGGAAGTGCGCCGGGACCCCGCCGAACCTCTCGCCGTCATTCGCGCCGTTCCCCTGGCAGCACTCGACCGCGAC
>Ga0164294_10001767_pt1 | contig 19768 bp, 17 predicted proteins | sample GEODES005metaG_FD_111479 | JGI IMG/M metagenome (GOLD analysis project Ga0164294, IMG submission 111479) | Oligotrophic lake water microbial communities from Sparkling Lake, Wisconsin, USA - GEODES005 metaG | ecosystem: Environmental > Aquatic > Freshwater > Lake | place: USA: Sparkling Lake...
ATCGGCTATCTATAATTGCATACCCCCTTCGGGTGTACGTAATTATAGACATCACGGTAGAGTCTATTTATTCAACCTTTTCCAACAAACTGCATATGCCGTTTATAGTTTTCATGAGACTTCGAAGTTCCGTCGTCAAACCCATCACTGTTGCACGAACATTGCAATCCTCTCTCTCACACGAATTACCGGGGCACGGATCTATAATCCGTAATAGCTGCTCCTTCACATCCTCAACCGCGTATTTCTTCTTGGCACTTACACTGAATTCGTCAAACTGCTCCGCATACAGGGCGTAATTGGAATACACATTTTTTAATGCCGCGGCGAAATCAACCGCATCGCAAACATACACGATACCATTGTGTTCGTCGTTTTGATTACTAATATGATACGATGTGCGCGGTTCAATCAACGTATCTGTCAGCCCAAGAAAGATATCACTTAGCCCACCCACCTTGCTCACAATCTGCGGTTTTCCGGCCATACCATGTTCCATATTACACAGCCCAAACCCCTCTCCTATACATGTATTCATACCAACATCGCACGCCGCATACAATAGCGTCATCCGTTCATCCGACAGTTCATCCTTTCTGTCTATAGTAAGAATATGATGATTTATAACGGCGTCAAAATCCATACCACGGCGGATACATTCTGTCTGGATCACGCTGCGGATTTTATACCCCGCGGGTTCGTCAAGCGACATGCGCAGCAGTAGATAGATTGCAGGATTCATTTTCTGTTCCTTTAAAAATATCAGGAACGCGGCGATCGTAATATCGATCGCTTTCCTATAACAATTCCGATTTGCATTGAGAACAATAAACGAGTCGGCCGGCAGACCCATTCGCTGTTTCGCATCTGCGGATACGCACGGTGATCCTTCATACGAGTGATATAATACCGACATCTTCTCTTTTGGGAATCCCATCGTTGTAAGATGATCGAGCCAATAATCAGTGAACACGATAACTTTGTCGGAATTTCGAAATACGTGATTCAAGAATTCCGGTCGTTCATAATCATACACCAAATCCAGATATGTGTAGATCTTGAACGGCGGAAGCGCCGGATTGGATGGGGCATTACGGTAATTAATGATCGTGTTCATGAGACGAGATGTAACAATTATATCATTGTATATAAAGATCAAATCGGGCCTAACATGATTGATCGTATCAATGAAAATGTTCGTCCCATATACATCATACGAATCACTATTCCGTGACTGTTCCACATGAAGGACATCGATCATTGTTATGTTGGGATGTATACGTCGCTGTATTTTATTCCCTGGAAAATTCGATAATCCGAAATAGACCAGACGAACAGACTCCACGTCGGCAAGAGTATTACTGATGAAATTTGCGACTTTGGAATATCCGATAGCGATGTCGGGATACGAAGCAACAAACAGAATCGTGTAAGTCATTTACTAACGCAGGTGTCAGTCCGCCTTAGGCCTTCGTCCAGGATAAGCAACTCCATTTTTTCTTCGATTCTTCTATTTGGTCATTGATCTCCTTATTAAATGTTGAATCGATCGCCAGATACTTGTTACGTATCTCGATAATATCATTGAGTAGCGTATTCTGTTCGTGTTCCTTTGCAAGAATTACTCTGCTGTCTGCCAATGATGAATTCAGAGTAATGAGCGCATTAATTGCGCCCTTTAGTTTATTGACGAGCACCATCTCCTCGATCTGAATACGTTTCACATGTGAGAATATGTTTGTGCTGTAGAGTTTCGGATAGGAATAGCGGATTTTCTCCGGCAGAAGAAATTGGTTTGTTTCTTTGATATCTTTGACATTCGATTCAATCTCCTTTATGATTGTGGCAACATTGTTACCGGAATCATCTACGAATAAGATACTCCCCGATTTAAATTCGCAAAACGCCTGCAGTTTGTCGTATTTGTAGGCGGAAGTCTTGTGGGCTTCGGCCTTCGCATCGAGTTTGAGAAAGGATATGAGGGCCAGCAGGAAGGAATTGACTCCATTCAACGCCGATACAATGACGGCTCCGTATGCGGAATCCTTGAGCTGCAGTGACAACACGCTGCAGAGGGCCGTTACGAGAATCGCGGGCAGCATGAGTCTATAGAGGCGCTGTTCGCACACAGTTTTCGCCTCTGTGTAGAGGATTTTCTGGCCTTTGAGGTAGGCCGCCAGAATATCGAGGGCGGTGGATTGCGTTGTTTCGGCATCCGTATAGATTTCGCGGATCATCGTATCCACTGTCTTGTAGGAAAGCTTGTTGAGCTTTAGTGTTACAGGATCGGGCGATTTCGGTTCCATTTGCATGGTAGTTCTGGGCGCATTAAAGGACCAGCGACGAATCCGCGGCAACTCTGCATCGTATCCTGATTCAGAAGCCGCCTTCTCAGGTGTCTTTGCCTCCTCCGCACCCCGCTTAAGGTAGTCTTGTATCTCGTCTCTTTTCGGGCCTTTTCCAGGCACGGAGTCCAGGACTACAGTGCCAGAGGCATCTGTAACATGTAATACAATATCAGTCATCTAATGACATCGTTGAATTATTCTTTGTTACCGTGTTGTCTATAATTACGTACACTCCCGAAGGGAGGTATGTAATTATAGACAGCCGATAGCTAGAAGTCTATAAATTACGGGGCCCGATCGAAGAGAGGGTTATACGTAATTTATAGACTTCACGGTAGTAATGGGGTGCGCAGCGTCAAAAACAATGGCCATACCAACTGAAGAATCGCTTACATCATCTGCGGGTGTATTTCATAGCAGATGGAATCCCCGTGAAGAAACACATCACCCAGGAATGAAGGATCTCAATGTTCAACGTGTAATCAAAGTCTGCGGTATCTAGGACCCATACACGACCTAACAGTTCCCCTTACAAGGCACCACCATCCCCACTCCGCCCTTCTTCGGTTTGTAAATACCACCGACAAAATCCGACAAGAGCGACGAACAGCGATCGGGATAATCCCGCCGGTAATTGTTGGTCCGTTGGGTATATTGCCCGTCCAGCTCCAGCTCCCGCGCCTGATCCTCCGCTGCACAACTTACCGCCGATGTGTCTGTCAGTCCAGGAGCCGGCTCCAACATATCGCTGAGCGGCAGCCCCTGACGGAAATCGGCCAGTTCGTGTTTGCCGTTCGGAAGCCCTTCTACCTCATTGCCGATGAAATCCATATACCGTTCCATCTTATCAGGAAACCCATAATCACTCCCCTTCATCTGGATCACAAAGGCCGCCGTAATCACGAGCACTAGCAATGCAACCAATAGGAACCACTCCATTCTCTACTTGGGTAACTCAAAATCGGCCACTGCAAAGACCACCGCGAAGACGGAGCACCAGATGCAGCGTCGAATCCTTCTGAACATTGTAGTCCGACAAGGTGCGTCCATCCTCCAGCTGTTTGCCCGCGAAGATCAAGCGCTGCTGATCGGGCGGGATTCCCTCCTTATCCTGAATCTTCGTCTTGATATTCTCAATCGTATCCGACGGCTCGCAGTCGAGAGTGATCGTCTTACCCGTCAACGTTTTAATAAAGATCTGCATTGTATGCCCTTGTATGGCGGGGATTCTTTAGGCCTACCGTGCTGTCTATTAAGCTGCACAGACAGCACTCAAAAAAGTGACTGGCCCCGCCTAAACAGCACCCTCCAAGTACGATGAAGGCAATGAGCAACGACGACATGTTTGTGATTAAGCGCGACGGAAGCCGTGAGCCCGTCCAATTCGACAAGGTGCTGGAGCGCATCCGCAAGGCCGCCAAGGGACTCTCCGTGAATTACACGCGTCTGGCACAGCTGGTGCTGGCCGAGATCCACAATGATGTCCATACATCGGAGCTCGACGAGTTGGCGGCGCGTCTGGCGATTTCCTACATGACGACGCATCCCGACTGGGGCACCTTGGCCGCGGCGATCATCATCAGCAATTGTCAGCGATCGTCTCCGCCCACCTTTAGCGCGGCCATGCAGGTCCTGGCCCCCGTGTTGGCAGCCGATGTGTCCGAATTCATCCGCGCCAACGCCGCCGCCCTGAACACCATGGTGCGGTCCGAAAACGACTTCCTCCTGGACTACTTCGGCTTCAAGACGCTAGAGAAGTCGTATCTGATGCGCTCCCCGTCAGGTGATAAGGTCGAGACACCGCAATACATGTGGCTGCGCGTGGCCGTCGGCATTCACTCGGGCTCCACGGACCCCCTCGCCAGAATTCAGGAGACGTACGATCTCATGTCGGCGAAGGCCTTTACGCACGCGACACCGACTCTCTTCAATTCTGGTACTCATAGACCCCAGCTCAGCAGTTGTTACTTGATCGCAATGCGTGCTGATTCTGTAGATGGCATATTTGAGACTCTCAAGGACTGCGCGCAGATCTCCAAGTACGCCGGCGGCATCGGTCTCCATGTGCATAACATCCGCGCCCAGGGATCTCATATTGCCGGCACGAATGGCACGTCCGATGGCATTGTCCCTATGCTCCGTGTGTTCAATAACACGGCGCGCTATATTAATCAGGGTGGCCGCCGCAACGGCAGCTTCGCCATCTATCTGGAGCCGTGGCACGCGGATGTCCAGGCCTTTCTCAAGATGAAATCGAACACGGGCTCGGAGGAGGATCGGGCCCGTGACTTGTTCTACGCCCTCTGGGTTCCGGATCTCTTTATGAAGCGCGTAGAGGCGAACGCGGACTGGAGCCTATTCTGCCCGCACGAGGCACCGGGTCTCGCCGACGTCATCGGCGCGGATTTCGAGGCGCTCTACACCCGCTATGAGGCCGAGGGCCGCGCCAAGCGCACCGTGCCGGCGCAGAAGTTGTGGTCGGAGATTCTTGTTAGTCAGATTGAGACGGGTACGCCCTACCTGCTGTACAAGGACGCGGCCAACCTGAAGTCGAACCAGAAGAATCTGGGTGTCATCAAGTCGAGCAATCTCTGTGTTGCACCGGAGACGCTGATTCTCACACCGAAAGGCGAGTACAGCATATCAACATTTGTTGATAAAAAGGTTACGGTATGGAATGGTACAACGTGGTCTGAGACAACTGTCAAGAAAACAAGTCAGCGTGAAAAACTACTAAAGGTAACCTTAAAACGCGTACAACAAACAACGTCAACGCACGTGATATATTGTACTCCGGCCCACAAGTTTATTCTACCTACACACGATTCTATCTCGGACTGTGTGCGCATCGAAGCGAGCATGTTGGTGCCCGGGCAGACACTAAAGGAATATGTATTACCGACTAACGAGGATACTTTGACGGGTAGGAATGAAGTGTCAGTTGTTAGTGTAGAAGACTTTGGACGGTATGATGCCACGTATTGTTTCAACGAACCGCTCAATCATGCGGGTATCTTTAACGGAGTTCTGACAGGCAACTGCACAGAAATCATTGAGTTCAGCAGCCCTGAGGAGACGGCCGTGTGCAACCTGGCCTCCATCGCCCTGCCGTACTTTGTGGAGGCAGGCCAACTCAACTTCGACAAACTCCGCCAGGTGGTCGGCGTCATTGTGCGCAATCTGAACCGCGTCATCGACATCAACTACTATCCCACACCCGAGACCAAACGTTCCAACATGCGTCATCGACCCATTGGCCTCGGCGTCCAGGGCCTGGCCGATGTGTTTGCCATGATGGGTATTGCCTGGGAGACGCCAGAGGCCGCCGCGATGAACCAGGAGATCTTTGAGCACATCTACTACGCGGCCGTCGATGAGTCGGTGAATCTCGCGCTAAAAGAGGGTCCGTATGAGACCTTCCAGGGCTCTCCGGCTAGCCAGGGCCTTCTGCAACCTGACTTGTGGTCGCTAGATACAAGCAAGTATTGCACAAATGAGAAGCTGGACTGGTCTGCACTTCGCGCCCGCGTACAACGCGACGGCCTCCGCAACTCGTTGCTCATGGCACCGATGCCCACTGCCAGCACGAGTCAGATTCTCGGCTACAATGAGTGCATCGAGCCCTTCACGACCAACATCTATGTTCGGCGCACGTTGGCCGGCGAATTCACCGTCATAAACCGTTATCTGGTAGCGGACCTTATGGCCATCGGTCTCTGGAGTCCGGAGCTCAAAGAGCGCATAGTCGCGGCCAACGGATCTATTCAGGGTCTCGCGGTACCCGACGCGATTAAGCAGCGATACAAGACAGTGTGGGAGATTAAGCAGAAGACGTTGATTGATATGGCAGCGGCCCGCGGTGCCTTCATCTGCCAGAGCCAGAGTCTGAATCTGTTCGTTCAGGAACCGACAATCGCGAAACTCTCCAGCATGCACTTCTACGCCTGGAAGCAGGGGCTCAAAACGGGCATGTACTATCTGCGGACCAAGTCGGCTGTGCAGGCGATTAAATTCACGGTGGATGCGGCCGTTGCGACCGTTGCGGCCAAGCCGGAAGAGTGCTTGCTGTGCAGCTCTTGATCACGGTACCGTGAAGTCTAGCTATCGGCTGTCTATATAGACAGCACGGTACATTTTAGACAACACTGTAAAATAATCTATGCCAAGTGTAAAATGGTAATACCAATACCGGACCGCAATTTCCCTACGTCTATGTTCCCACACTCAAGGGCAAGTGCGACGACTCCATTCGGAACACAGGGAGGTGTGGGTAACGCTGCTGCGTATGGAAACGGGGTGTTTGTTGTGGGTGGCAATGGTCTCGGATCCGGTAATCTGTATTATTCATCAACGGGAAAAACATGGACAAGAGTCACCAATGCATTTATCGATAGTGTGGACGGCCAATACAGTAGCTGTACCGCGATTATTTTTGCAGGGGGCAAATTTGTGGCAGTAGGGCAATGCAATGGTGCATGCTCCAATTATTGGTATTCAACTGACGGAAAAACATGGCGTCCTGGTAATACTGCGACCGCATCGATTGCTATTTCTGCAGTAACATACGGCACAGGTATACATCCTACACGCGGCACACCCACACCAATGTTCGTTGCGGTGGGTACGAAAAGCGGTTCGATGGATTCAACTGTTAAATACTCTCTAGATGGTATTCAGTGGGCTAATGTGTCTGGAAACCCATTCCAAAATGGATACGGTATAACGGTTACGTTTAAAAAATTCACGGATCCAATGACGAAACGCAGCAAAAACATGTTTATTGCAGGAGGGACGGGTCGGAATACGATTTGGTGCTCTGAAAATGGGACGACGTGGGTGAAAACCAACGGGTCTCCTTTCGGCGTCGATTCGTATTCCAGTTGTTTTGCACTCGCCTACGGAAGCAACGTGTTTGTTGCGCTAGGCACGGACGGATATGGTAATAGAAATCAGAATCATCTTATGTATTCCGCGAATGGATATGATTGGGTTTATGCAGCGAAACCGGCAGGAAAGTATATATTTGGTAAAATGAATATAAATCCATCTGGATATATTCTATATGCGAACGGATTATTTACCGTTACGTCAAATGGAGATGGTGTCATATGGACATCTATAGATGGCAAAGTGTGGACGAGCAAATCTACATTCAGTGCAGGAGATTCAGGAAAGGGGGCTGTGTATGTACCTGCCACGAACACATATGTTGTAGTTGGATATAGTAACGGCACTGCGAATATATGGTATTCTAGAAAGAGAGATACATGGCTGAACTCGCCCGCATCATTCATTAAAAAGTCGGGGGAAACACCTTATGGGAATGCCGTCGTATACGCATCTGATAAAAAACTGTTCGTTGCAACAGGGTTTGGTGTAAAGAAAATTATATCATCGACAGATGGAATCCGATGGTCATAACTCACGGTACCGTGAAGTCTAAAATTACGTAATCCCTCCTTTTAGTCGGGTTTCCGTACATTTTAGACTTCTAGCTATCGGCTATCTATAATTACATACCCCCTTCGGGGTGTACGTAATTATAGATAGCACGGTACTCTCCATCTAAGACTTCACTCTTTAAGAGTAGAATGCTACACGCGCTGCAACTGCGACGCAATCCATTTGTAAATCCCTATGAAGAGTGGGGATCCATATGTCGTCGAAAACAAGAACTGCCCGTGATGATACAAGGTCGCGCATCTCCGCTCTATAACTATATGATGATACTTGCACTGTTTATTTTCCTGTGCATATTTTTCAGGATATTGTATGATGTGCCCTTGAAGGGCGAATTATAGAAGGCGTAAAATGTGACAGCCTAAAACAATCAGAACAGAATAGGTAACTATGCGGTTCTGTTCGGTTTGTTCCAATTATCTGTACTTGCAGGATGATGAGACAGGTCTCCAACTCCTATGTAGGCACTGTGGCTACCAAGAGAAGATGGATCCCAAAACAGCGACGGATGCACTTATTCTGGAGACAACCTTTCATGCAGCAACGAACCAAAAACAGACTGTAAGCCAGCTCAACGACTACACCAAGCTGGATCCGACTCTGCCACATCTAAAGACGATTGCCTGTCCAAATCAGTCCTGCGCCAGTCAGTCGGACCCCGCACTTCGTGATATTCTGTATATCAAGACGGACGCGAAGAATCTTAAATATCAATACAGCTGTACAGTATGTAACACACAATGGGGCTCATAAAATTCTAAAAGGTGACTTTTGTCCCTATGCCACCCCTTATACCCAACGACTATATGACTGTTCGTGTTCGCCAGATTCTTGGCGCCCTTAATTCCGTAGAGCGTACAGAGCTGAAGAAGATATTGCCTCCTACAAAAACACTGAAGGTTCCAGAGGAACCGGACTCCAAGTATCCGGCAGCTCTACTGTCAGCCCTTGCAATCGCTGCTCCAGGCGAACAGTATAGCATTCTCGGATTCATAACAGAGGATCTGATTAGCCTGTCGCCGGCAGAAATCACGCTGGACCGACTCGTCGCCATCACAAAGGACCGCTGCCCGGCCTGCGCTGCCCTTGAGGACAAGATTCGTAAGTCCAAGACAAACGATCCCTTCTTGGAGAGCGTGCGTAACACACGTAAAAAGATGCGGTTCGCAGCGCGCGGTGATTTGCGCCATGAAGAAGCCGTAGGCGGTCCTGTACTGGAAGGTCATCCGGATTTCCGCACGGATACGCAAGTGTTCGAAGTCAAGATGACGGGACAGATGGCAAAGAACTTTCCGGATTTCCTCCTCCAGGTGTTTGCCTATGCTGCGCTAGCACCTGAGATCACAGACATTTACTTGGTGCTTCCGCTACAGGAGATTGTGTGGCATCATGATGTACGAGGGTGGGGTAGCGGAAAGGTTGCATACAAGGCCTATCTGGAGTCGGCTATCCAGAAGAAGTTGGCTGCGATAGGACCCGCGGCCGCCCTGGTCGAGGCCCACAAGATCGGCAGTCATATGCCGAAACTCAAGTCACTCGTGGATACCATGATGATGTTGCCAAGGGATCGTCCGAGTCAAATCTTTCTATGTGGTCCACAGAGCTCAAAGCTCAATATCGCGGATGCGGAGATGGCGGCTGCAGCTGTCGCTGCAACGGGGGTCACACTATTTATTCACAGTCCTTACATCATTAATCTATGCACACTTTCGACCGAGGATGCGTATCACACGAAGCTTCTTATCAAGAATCTCCAGTATGGAGTCGCAATCGGTGCGCGCGGTGTCGTCGTACATGTGGGGAAATCCACCACGCAGGATATACATACGGCAGTAGCAACTATGAAGACCAATATGTTAGAGGCGGTGCAATACGCAACTCCCACTTGTCCGGTACTCTTGGAGACACCGGCAGGTCAAGGATCCGAGGTGCTTCGTACCTGGGAGGAATTTGCAGGATTTGTCGCTGATATCAACGATCCCCGGCTCCGAATTTGTATTGATACGTGTCATGTGTTTGCATGCGGGCACCGACCGATAGAATATGTGACGAAGATGACAACGGCTCATCCCGGATTTACAAAACTCATCCATTTCAACGATAGCGCTACCTCCTGTGGTTCTTGTGTCGATCGACATGCTGCTATTGGACAAGGATACATCGGTGTCGATACAATGTCGAGTATTGCAGAACATGCGTCTATGTTTAAAATTCCTTTAATTATTGAGTAAATACTGTAGAACTTGATATGACTCGGGGTAAATCATGCACATGTAATGGGTCAACCATGCAGTTTTTTCGATTTACAAACAAGGCGAAACGACCTTGCACTGTATGTTCTACCAAAACACCTGCGATTGCTCCCCCCGCACTTTCACTCCAAGAACTGAAACGTGGGATACTTAGACCGAAACATCGCGACTACATGCAACACATTGCTGATAGGATAAACTATCGCAAAGATGCATTGCATGCGCCAGAGGTCCCCGAGGTCACTGTCCCTGAGGTCCCCGAGGTATCAGAGGTCACTGTCCCCGAGGTCACCGAGGTCACTGTCCCTGAGGTCACCGAGGTCACTGTCCCCGAGGTCACCGAGGTCACCGAGGTCACTGTCCCCGAGGTCCCCGAGGTCACCGAGGTCACTGTCCCCAAGGTCACCGAGGTCACTGTCTCCGAGGTCTCTGAGGCAACGGTCTCTGAGGTCTCCGATATCTCTGAGGTCACTGATGTCCCTGATGTCCCTGATGTCCCTGATGTCCCTGAGGCCACGGTCTCTGAGGCCACGGTCTCAGAGGTCTCCGAGGCCGAGATCTCCGAGACCCCTAACCAGGGCTAATTATAGACTTCACGATATGTTATACCGGGCTGTCTATAATTACGGAGCCCGATCGAAGAGAGGGTATAATTATAGACTTCACGATATGTTATACCGGGCTGTCTATAATTACGGAGCCCGATCGAAGAGAGGGTATAATTATAGACTTCACGATATGTTATACATGTACAATCACTTCTGAGGACGAAGCACCATTATATGCGGTTTCCTCTTCATGAACCAGATGCACTACACGGAGATCCGCTTTCCGTTCAAACCGCACTGCACGACCAATCACCTGTCTTTCCAGCTCTACATTCATGCGATGGTACAGCACAACATGTGTCGCCACCTCCAGATTAATCCCCGCCCCTACATGACGCGCATTCATACAAAGCACACGCACTGACCCATCACGAAACTGTTTGCGCAGACGTTCCACACGCTGCGCCGTCCCCTGCAATACTTCGCACCGAACTCCACGCGCCGACAGCAGCTCCCGCAGTCCCTTGAACGACGCTTCATGCGCCGAAAATACGAGATACCGCTGATCCTCAGTTGATTCTGTCAGGAGTTTCAAGAGCGCCGCACCTTTTGTAGGAGGACCATTCACAGACTCCTCAACGCTATCCGAAGTTTCCCCTATTACCAACAACTGCTTCGACTGAATCGGCTGCCTACACAGCGGACACGCCGGCCGCGCCGCCACACACTCACACAGACACGACAAGCAAAAGGCCTGACGACAACACGGTGTCAGAGTCGTAGTTCGCGGTGTATCATAACAAATCGGACAAAGTTCCGTAGCCGCCGTTGCAATCCGTGCATTGAGCGCCTCCAACTGCTCCCTGAGCCGCGTCACTTTCGCCTCACTCTTCTCAATGGCGGCGGCCTTCGCCGCCGGCGTCGAATATTCAATGTCCCGCTTGAAGGCCAGAATCTTCTCGGCCTGCACGAGGTCTCCCCGCAGACTCTCCGTCACGCGCTCAGCCAGAGTCTCTTTAGTCGCCGCCTTGAGACCCAGAGCCGCCAATGCTCCCGCGGTATCTCCTGCGTGGAGAGCCTCCATAGCCGCCGGCGAGATGAAATCACGGAGTACACCGAGATTCGCCGGTGCCTTACATACCATCGTCTCATGAATAATCAGCGGCCGTGTCAGACTGGCATCGATCCAGGCATCCGTATTGCGAAGCACAAGAGCGGCGAATCGGCCATCCCGTGAATCCGACAGAGAGTGCGCTACAACATTGGCGCGGCTATTGATTCCATTGATCGACCCATCTCCGATCATTTTCCGTGCATCATCCGGTAGCCCCTGGATCGTGTGTGTGTAAATCCCATTGGGAAATAGCATATTCAGCCACGAACCCGTAATAAACCACATGAACCGCGCGGATATCTCGCCGGGCCGCAGCGAACAAACAATAGAATCGGCCTCGTCGATGAACAGCCGCGACCACACAAGATTCGCGAATGAAATTCCGTGAAACGACACCGCACCTATAAATTTCCGCAACATGGTGCAGCTCACTACGACGATATCGGCCGTGAACACATCCTTGTAAAATCCGGCGCGTTCATAATCGCAATCCTTTGTTCGCCGGACCATGTATGCCTGCAGGGTCGTCTGTTCTGCAATGTATGCCTCCCATTGTTGTGCCACGTTGTGTGGCACAATCATGATGGCGGCCCGCGTATAGAATTTCCGCGAAGCGTGCTCCGTATCGGCGTGGGCGTATTGACCGACACCCATCTCTTTAAAGAGGACGGCCCCCGATAAGTCGCACCATTCTGGTCGAAACGCTTGAACGGGTGGCATATGTTTGAGTCCGAGGATTCGTGCCGTGCCTCCCTCTTTTAGCGTGAATTGTGCCTGCTGCACAGGCTCATCCTTCACCAGACTGAGGGCGACAAGACTCTTGCCGGCGCCTACACGGTCGGCGAGCACACCATAGCGTGTTAGTAGCTGCGGTTCGCTGAGTTCAATGTGTTTGATGGAGGCAAGCTTCTCCAGCCGCCGCGCTCCTGCCAGCAATGTTAGTTGATGGGGGCGGAGTGCAACCTTGATATTCGCAGGCTGTTCAGCCTGCGGATCCTTATCATTAAGGTGATGATTCACGGAGGCCACAATATAATTACGTATATCATCACGCCAACTGGTCATGCAAGTCTAAAAAAGATCTTGATAGGAGTTGTTTAGCCCGCTGCAAAGACCACCGCAAAGACCACCGCAAAGACCACCGCAAAGACCACCCGCAAAGACCACCGCAAAGACCACCGCAAAGACCACCGGCTAAAGCGTATCCCCAACTACAAACAATATGTCCCACCCATTCGTGTCAGTCCTAACACCAACATATAATCGCCGTAAGTTCATTCCCACAGCGATCGCATGTTTCAAGGCACAGGAATATCCCCACGACCGCATGGAGTGGATCATCCTGGATGACGGCACGGACAAGGTCAAGGACCTGTTTGACGAGGCCTCTACCCTCAACCTCAATATCCGTTACATGGCCCTCCCCGCCGGCGAAAAACTCCCTATAGGGGCCAAGCGGAATCGTCTCAATGAACTGGCAAAGGGCGAGATCATCGTATGCTGGGACGACGACGATTACTATCCACCGGAGCGTGTAAAGAAGGCGGTTACCCGGCTGCGATCCGTGAAAGGTGGCACGATACCTGTCGCCGGGAGCTCCATGCTAAACCTATATTTCACAGACCGCGACGAAATCTGGTCGGTGGGCCCCTACGGGCCTAACCACTGCACAAACGGTACAATGGCCTACTGGCGCAGCTATTTCGACCAGAATCGCTACGATGAGACGGCCGAAAAGGCCGAAGAGAAGAAATTCATGCGGGGTTTTACAACACCGGTGCTGCAGCTACAATCCGAAGAAACTATGTTGGTCGTGTGTCATGCCTACAACACATTTGATAAACGGATTCTGCTTGCGCAGGACAATCCCATGGTGAAGAAAACGACACTAACACTGAAACAGCTGATCAAGGATAAGAAGATCCGCGACTTTTATGTGGGACTCGCGAAGGCCTACGAGGAAGTTCCTGCACTCGTTGTATCCGAAGTGCCCGATGCAGGATCGAATATGAGTTGCCCCACCCCTGATTCCTCCAACTCACGCATGTAGCCTTCCCAATTAGTCGTCATAGTTCCGGCGCGTCGCGCCGCCTCAAAGAACTCTTCGCAGACGGCGCCCTTCAGCACTTGTACTGGCACGCCCATAGGGCCTGCCTTTGTGACGGGCGTCCCTTTTACAAGGAGTGCCTCAACCGCCGATGTATAACCGCGCACATCCGTGGATCCATTGAAGAACATGATAAATGGATGGTAGAGGGCGTACAAGATTTTCAGCAGAAATGCCAGATATCCTGGTGCGACCGACAGTTCGGCCGTTTTCACGACGGGAAATAGACCAAAATAGTGCGTGGGTTGAATCTTCCCCAGAACCAGTAACGCGGCAATCACGAGAAACGCAAAGAACGAACATGCGCCTGCCACGAGACCTAATGTCAATCGCATGACGGGGCCGTGATAGATAAATTTATTCATAACATACGACGCCGGCACCATTACGAACGTCGACATAAGCAGAGTTGTCAGACCAATCGCGAACCCGCTACCGAGACTCGCAGCCAATATATGCGAGTCCATTTATCCCCTACCGGCCCATCTGAAATTAATTTTTTAACACGAACCAGCAGAGGATGACGATGCGAAAGACGCGCAAGGCGACAAAGGCGACAAATGCGACCTCATGGGTAATTGCGATCCCGAGCTACAAACGGGCCGAAACGCTTCGGGATAAGACGCTCACTGTTCTGCGCGAACATGCAATTCCGCCACAGAAGATTCACGTGTTTGTCGCGAACAAACAGGAGTATGATACATACAAGACGACACTCGACCCCAACAGCTACGGACACATGCACATCGCGGAACCAGGGATGGCGGCCGTCCGCAACTTTATTACTCGGTTTTTCCCTGTGGGGGCACCGATATTCAATATGGACGATGATATCCGGGGGTTCATTGAGTATTCGGACGGTGCAAAACGGAATGAGCGCCCATTGCGCTCCTTGAGCGCCGCGATTACGGCGGGCTTCGCCGCTGCTCGTGCAACGGGCTATCGCCTCTTTGGCTTCTATCCTGTTGCGAACGGTTATTTCATGAAGCCAGGGCACACTACGGATCTGCGGTACATTATTGGGTCTGTGTGGGGTATTCTGAATCCTGGGCCTATCCTGAAGGTGACCCTCGACGACAAGGAGGATTATCTGCGTTCTGTAATCATGTATTTGTTGGACGGCGGTGTTCTCAGATTCAACAACATCGCCCCACAGTCGGCCTATTATAAGGAACCCGGCGGCATGCAGGAGGAGCGCACGATGCGTCGTATTGAGGGTTCGGCCAAGGCCATGGTGGCGGCGTTTCCGGATCTCGTAAAAATAAACCTGACGAAGAAATCGGGTATGCCCGAGGTGCGACTGCGGGATAGTCGCCCTGAAGAGGAACGCCGATTCGGAGTCGCTGTCCTAAAGGAATACAAGATGCCACTAAAAGTTGATTAGGCGTGGCTGCGACCGGCACCCTCACGATGACATCAATGACTATGAACGAAATCGCTGCTCTCTGTACGAAGATCTGTAATGAAGAACAGACGACTATCTACTTTGCAATCGGCTGCGGCCTTGAATATTACGAGGCAGGCACACACCCGCGTCAGCAGTATCCGCCGTTTATGGCAGAATTTCCAGGGCGCCATATCTGCATCCTGATGGATCCGTTACTGGAATCGCCGCCGAAGGTCTATGCAGACCTACGTGGTACAGGTCCCGACACAGGTCCTGACACCGGTCCCGACACCGGTCCCGTTACCATTGGAAAGGTAACATTCATTCCGGTGCGCCGCACCTTTGAGTGGGGCTCCGAGGAGTCCCGTCTCTTTATCGATGAACTCTGTGCTCTCTGCTTGAATACACCGACCCGTCTCATTGTCCAGGATTATGCGGGCAATTACATCGAGCGCTATTATCCGATCGATCGCTTGGGCACACAGATCACGAAGAAGGTGCTCTTTGACGCCACGTATCGCGACGGCGGCTGTTTCATTGATCTGGATGCAGTTCGCATTCTCAGGCACCGCGATGGCTCCTTCGTGCAGCCAAAGTACGATCCGATTTCTGTTATCCGCCCCTATGTGTCAGCAGAACAATTCCGCCACGTACTCAAAGAGCGTCGCTCGGAGATAGTGACGTACGTGAAGCGCTTTCACCGGATCCAGACAGGCGCAGAGGAATACCGTGACTGGTGCACGATGGAAATTGTCCTGCAGCATATGCGCACACTGTGCAGTATCTATCACATTCAGCACAGTGTAAGTGTCCGCAGTCTGGAGGAACTCATGGTGGCCTATCTCTTTGATCTGTGTGCGGCGGTAGGTGATCGTGTGACGGAGGGTTCTGCGCTGGAAATGATCCGCTCTCTGACCGGCGAATACGAGAATATGTTGTTAGTCCTGGAGGAGATTCTATTGGAAAACCACAACCCTGTGTAGAATGGCCCTCAGCACAAATGTTTTGCGGCTCATGAAGTCCCTGTATTGGATTGTTTTGTCGGGTGCACACTTGTACATTTGTTACAGTCTGTTAGTCACGAACAGGGCGATTGCGGGATTTCTGTGGTTGATTGCGGGATTTCTGCTAATTTACGCATTATATCCGGTGTATTTTCCTGCGGGTGATCCCGGTTCATCGTGGCCGCCGTATGTGCGAGGCTGTCCGGACTATCTTACAATGATCGCGCCTAATGCGTGCGTGGACTATGTGGGTCTCGGCACCGGTAAGCTCCAGAAGTCGGATCCGGCAAATCCGCCTATCGTCACAGACGCCACGCGGGTGTTTGACGCGAGCGGAGATGTGGGTGCAAAGGCTGCAATGGCGCAGCAGTATGGCCTGAGCTGGGAGGGCATTGCGTAGCAATGCCCACCGCGTTTCATACACAGTGCCACCCCCTTCCGCGTTTCTAGTCTAAACCGACATTGATCATACTATCCAAGGCAATGGATACCGACACCTATAGCCCCCTTCTTCACAGCGAGCACTACACTGCTCTTCTTGAGTGGATCAACACACCGGTTCCGCGTTCCCCATGTGTAGTCTTCCTCTACGGCCCGCCAGGTGTCGGTAAAACGACGCTTGCCCATCGCGTCGTCAACGACGCCGGACTCCGCGCTGTCGAATGCAATGCTTCCCAATTTCGTCACAAGGCGGCAATGTCAGAACTCATAGAGCCTCTCCTGAATTCCGCGAACGTGAGCGACTTTTTTCGTCCAGAGGGTCATCGTGCAATGGGTATAATTCTCGATGAAATCGACGGTATGTCCGCCGGTGATCGCGGTGGGCTAACAGAACTAGTGCGCATTCTGAAGGAATACAAGGGGCCGAATGCAATCATCTGTATATCCAATGAATGGCAGGAGAAGCGTTATCAGCCCTTGATGCGCATTAGTCTCTGTCGTCACGTGACCCCTCCTGATTTGAAGGCGTGTGCAACCTGGATGGGTTGCGACACGGCCACCGTTGCACCAATGTGGTCGCGACACAAGGGCGATCTCCGCAAGCTTCTCCAGTGGCAGGCAGGGGCCGGTTCCGATACCGACACAACGAACGATATCACACGATCCATGACGGTTCAGGATCTCGTACTTCAACTCCTCAGCGGTGAGCTCGACGTTGAGGATGAGCTGCACTTGGATAATAATGATCTTAATCTGGCAGGACTTCATTTACACGAGACACTGCCGGAATGGATAAAGGAACATTATGGTTCTGGACCCAAAAGCTGGCAACTGTATAGTGATTGTCTGGGGTCCATAGCCACCAGCGATCGCCAGGATTATTACACGTTCTTCCACCAACACTGGAGCCTCTTTCCGCTCTCCTTTCAGAGCAAACTGCAATCGGTGAATCATCGCCTGTTTGTCATGAACAGGCCGACACGGATTGTACCGCCCGGCAAAGGATGGAAATTTCAATATACCGCAGTCCTAGCACGACAATCGTGGCTATTCAATCAGTTCAAATACTTGTGCGAACTCCGTGATACTTTACAAGAGTCGCCGGTGCGTGATGGAGGCTTAGAGATGGCACTCTGGATTGCATCGTTCATTAATAAGACAGGGAATGAATCGTATTTGCAGAAGGCTGGACCATTACTAACAAAAGCCCCAGTTGTAGCAAAAGATAGGGTTCAGCGGTGGCTCAAGACGCTGGCCGTTCCGGTTGTTCCTCCATGTCCTATTGGAAAGTGACGTCTAAAATCTTCAATGGTGTAAATATTTATATACCGTGAAGTCTAAAATTACGTACACAGCCGTGCCGACAGGCCGGCTGACTGGCGTCAGCCAGTCAGCCTTACAGCCCCGTTGCTTACCGACAGGCCGGCTGACTGGCTGACGCCAGTCAGCCTTACCCTCTCTTCGATCGGGCTCCGTAATTATAGACAGCTGATAGCTAGAAGTCTATAATTATAGACAATACGGTAACCCCCCCAAAAAGTTGAGCCAACTCCGCCCACAGCCAAGCCCAATCATGACAGACCGCAAGCAACAAATCATCACAGAGTTGGATGTACTCCGGCGCATTAGTGTAACAGAGACGGCAGGCGTGTTCAAAGCGCGCGTCTATTCCGCCGCAATCAAGACGATCTCCGCGCTACCGCATGTTCGGAATATGGGGGATCTGCCACCGAGTCATAAGGGCGATGGTCTCGGAAAGGAGGTGCTCATAAAAATCGGCAAGATCCTGGAGCACGGCCATTTGGAAATTAGTCCAGAGATTCGCGCAAAGGCCGCAGCCCTGGAGACATTCCAGGGAATTTACGGTGTCGGTCCCAAGAAGGCACAGGACCTCGTCGCAGCGGGGCATACTACGATTCAGGGTCTCCGTGCAGCGTTCTGTAAGGACAAGGGACTACTCAATAAGAATCAGCAAATCGGCCTCCACTATTACGAGCAGTTGCTCCAGCGTATTCCACGAGTAGAGATGGACCAGCATGCAGCGCTGCTCATGGAGACGAAGCCGCCGTCTCTGGAAGGTGTCATTGTCGGTTCGTATAGACGCGGCAGACCTGACAGTGGTGATATTGATATGCTTATTCGGACGGCAACCGATGACAATGCGGCACTGGATGAATTCGTGACGGCTCTGCGACTCAAGGGATACATCCGTGAAGTCCTTGCACACGGCGAACACAAGTGTATGGCGATCTGTGCTCTACCTGGTACGGGTTTGGGATCCGAACCCAGGGGGCGTCGCCTGGATCTCCTTGTGACACCACCGGCGGAGTTTCCCTTCGCTGTCTTCTACTTCACAGGTTCCGACACATTCAATGTTGCGGTGCGGGCACACGCCTTGAGTCGCGGCTTCACGCTGAACGAACACGCCATCACCCAGGTCAGTAGTGGTCGACAGGTCAGCGGTGTTAGAAACGAACAGGATCTTTTCAAGCTTCTAAAACTGCGATGGGTGGAGCCGGTGAATAGGACTGGTCCTGAGGCCGTGGTGCCACTGTAGGCCAAGCCCACGCCAAAAATATTTTGCACAGTGCAGTCTATATTCACGAAACGGCCTTCTTGGCGCGAGCAGCAACAATCCGCGTGATCCACCCAGGTGTATTGCCGCATACAGAGGGTACAAACACCTCTTCCGTTATCTCCACAGGCGGCGGCATGAGGGTGTCCAGATACTGTTCTGCAGTCATGGTGACCCAATCACTGGGCTCTTCCTCCACAGATGGAACTGTAAATGTAAAGGGCTCTCCGCGAGACAATTTGAGAGAGACGCAACCCTTGTGCAATTCCTCCCGTTCCATTTCATCCCGAATACGCAGATACTCGGGCTGGGGTCCGCCAGCAAGCCAGACCACGAACTCTGCATCACGTACATCCTTAGCTCTGTATTCGGCGATGGTCTTTATGATTCCCTTGTTCGCCGCATCGAGTGCCGTGATTGCTGCATTCTCTGCAGCAATCTGGGTCTGCAATGCAGAAACACCTATGGGCGTCATTTTCGCCCGCTTCCATGCGCCCTTCTTAGCCTCTTCCTGTGCTGCTGCCAGCTTCAC
>Ga0164294_10001769_pt1 | contig 19757 bp, 26 predicted proteins | sample GEODES005metaG_FD_111479 | JGI IMG/M metagenome (GOLD analysis project Ga0164294, IMG submission 111479) | Oligotrophic lake water microbial communities from Sparkling Lake, Wisconsin, USA - GEODES005 metaG | ecosystem: Environmental > Aquatic > Freshwater > Lake | place: USA: Sparkling Lake...
GAGCAAAGAAAAAAGAAGTCTGCAAACACCCGCGGCAAAAAATTGAAACCCCTTTTGTTTGTCCCTTTCTCTCAACAAATAATTATCCCCCTTTCCTTCACCATGTCGAAATACAATTCCAACGCAAATTCTGAGTACGGTCTCTCCGAGGGAGAGCTAGACAACATCTGTTCGGCGCTTCGCGCCATGAAAATCAAAGGCACCGACCATGTCCCCCTCCAGTTGCAATTAGAGACGCTCATTTTGCCCGATTCTCTCGGCGTTTCGATGGGCAAACTCAAGCCGGTGATGTCCCAGTTCTTCCGCGATCACCAGCGTTCTCTCACCGACTTTGCCAAAAACCAGAATCAGTGGTCATTTACCTACCACTACATGTCCGGATTCGTCGGCGCGTCCAGCGTGAAGAATGCGGACGGTATTCGCAAAACCGAAATCACGTGTCTATTTCAGTACAACATCAAAGACATGTATTCCGTCTCTCCTCTCGATCATGTCATTTTCGAAGAAATGATATGTTTGTATTCCGACATCAAAGCCGCACTTGAACAGGTTGTGTATGAATAGGGGTTTCGAGCCATGTCGGCGGTTAAAAAAGTGACCCCCCCAATAAGGGGGCACTTTTTTATCGGATCTTAACCGCCGCATCGGGGTATTTCAGAATAAAATGCCACAAAGTATGGTAAAGTCCGGTTTCGAGGGACACGGAGGGGGCAAAAGCGAGAGATGATTGCGCGATGCGTATATCGGGTTTTCTTATTTGGGGATCGTTTTCCGTTCTCTCGACATGTTGAACGGGGATCTTCAAATCCGTCACCTTTTCAAACACGCGAATGAGATCGTTTAGCGATATTTCGGTGTCTGGATTCCCCAGATTCACGGGGCCGGCCAAATCGGAGGCCATGAAGGCGGTCAATCCCTGCAAGAGATCGTCAATGTAGCAAAGACTCCGTGTTTGGGTGCCGTCGCCGTAGAGGGTGACGGGATGTTGAAAGAGAATCGCCTGGATAATGTTGGTGACGATGCGGCCGTCGTACAAATCCATGTGGGGGCCGTAGGTATTGAAGATGCGGCATATCTTGAAATCGCCGCCATATTTGCGGCGGTATTCATAGACATAGGTTTCGGCACACCGCTTGCTCTCGTCGTAACAACTGCGTTCGCCCACGGTATTCACATTCCCGTAATAGGTCTCGGGCTGGGGGTGGACGAGCGGGTCGCCGTAGACTTCGGAGGTGGAAGTCAAGAGAAACTTGGCGCCCCATTTGACGGCGAGGTCGAGCATGTTCCTCGTGCCGACGACATTCACGTTGAGGGTTTCGAGGGGATATTTCTTGTACTTGGGGGGAGAGGCGATGGAGGCTAGATGGTAGATTTCGTCGACATGGCGAATCCCGTACAAGAGGGGGATTTGGCTCACGACATCGCATTCGATAAAGACGAATCTCTCGTGTTGGAGGACGGGGGCTTCGGACGTCAAGAGATTGTCGACGCCAATGATTTCTATGGCGGGATCTTCGAGCATCTTTAGCACTAAATTGGTCCCAATGAACCCAGCACACCCGGTGATCAAGATGGTTTTCATTTTTAGTATGTGGATTTATTATATAGGGAGACATGTATCACATAACCAAATATACGTATCGACAGGCCAAGAAGCTCGGCGTGAAGGTGAAGCCTTCCACCGTGAAAACCAAGAAAATAGATGTCTTTCGGAAGGGGGAGAAGGTGGCGAGTGTGGGGGCGAGAGGCATGAACGATTTCCCGACGTTTGCTAAAAAATATGGGTGGGACTATGCCAAGACGCGGCGGAGACTGTATCGAATGCGGCATGAGAAAGATCGGCATAAGAGAGGGTCGAGGGGATTTTATGCAGACAAGTTATTATGGTGAAATACGTACAAGAAAACCCACATAAATGAATTTTCTTCTACTTGTTTATACCCCTCAACGAGAGATGCCCCTTCCCATCATCACCGAAATAACGAGTCTGGCGGATTTCAAATCTATCTTGGACCATAACCCGGGGGTCTTGATCCTCAAACTGGGCGCAGAATGGTGCGGTCCATGCAAGAAAATCGAGCCCTTGGTGAAAGACCTCATGTCGAAAATCCCGACCGATCAAATCCAATGCGCCATCATTGACGTGGACGAGGCGTTCGAGTTGTACGCACTCTTAAAAAGCAAGCGCATGGTCAACGGGATTCCCGCCATTCTCGCGTATGACAAGGGCAACGTGACCTATATTCCCGACCGAAGCATGGCGGGAACCGATCCCAACCAAATCGTCGAGTTTTTCAACACGTGTTTGTTACGCGCGAGGGCGTTGGCGTAATTTGCGGGACTTGGGTTTCTTACGTTTGCCACCTTGATACGTGCTAGGACTAGGACTTGTGCCAGGACTTGATCCAGGACTAGTGCCAGGACTAGCGCCGGGGCTTGATCCAGGACTAGGACTAGGACTTGATCCAGGACTTGTTCCAAGACTTGCTACCGATTCCGGTCCCGTGTCTTCCCCCATAAGCGTTACATAAGACAACACACCCGTGGTTAATGCAATCATGGAATACATGATGATGGGAATACCATTGTATTGTAAATTAATCAAATCGGACATATCGTTATATTATGCGCATATTTTTTTCGGATTCGCTAGACCAATTACGGCACAGGCAATACGAGCGCCAGCATTCCCCGTAATCGAACTTTGACCCGTTCCTGTTCCCAGATCATCGGCGTCGGCATGAATCACCAGTCCGCGTCCGAGAATATTGTATTTTTGGCCGCGTAATTTGATTACGTGATCGGTGAACATGTATTTCGCACAACCGGTGGCGTCGGTAACCAAATTCCCTAGATCGCCCACATGTCGCTCTTTGGAATCGGGACCTCCGTGTTTTTTGCCTAAAGGGTTAAAATGCGCACAAGTGCTCGTACACCCGTCGCTCAAGTCGCCATATTCATGAATATGAAATCCGTGTCGCGCGTTTTTCTTGAGACCCGAAATGTCGACATGGATGTCGACGCAATCGAGTTTCGCGTTCTCCTCGAATCGAACCGTTCCGTGGATTTTCTTGTCGGTAAAGACGGCAATCATGGTGTTTCCTATATTCTCCGACCTCACATTTTGTTCGACGACGATGACGACGACGACACCAATAAATAATGTAAAAACCTACTTAAAAAGACGGACCTAAATAGGGTATCACACTCCCCTCCCCCTTTAAAAACAACTTGCAATCAAACAAACATGTCTGTATCGGATGATTCGGAAAGCGTCTTCTCCTTCGAGAACCAACACATTAACCAGAGAGATGGAATCATGGATGATGATTCGTCTTACTATACCGATCCCAAGGTCGCCTTAAACAAGCCGACGACCATTCTTCGTTTCGACGAGGAAAAGGGGAAGCGTATCAAGGTCTCTTTCTTTGATACTGCGTTGAGTCCCGACCGGTATATCCGGAACGCGGTGACGGGAGCTATTCAGAGCCCTTATCGCGTGGGTACGTATGACGAGTATTTGTTCTATAGTGTGTTGCTATCGACGGGGGAATGCGGCCAGACTCCGCCCTGCCTATTTTACGACAATCCCGAACAATACGAGCGCCACTTTCACACCACGGTCTCTGATCAGGCGAAGGAGGCGTGGAAGTTGCGGTATCATATGGAAATGGATCGTCGTAGCAGGAAGCGTAACAAGGCCGCCGCTGGAGAATCCACCGTCGTAAAATAAACACGGCGGGTTTCAGTTCGCGATGAAAATCAAACAAAAATATTATCTTTCATAAAAATAATATTTTTCTCATAGCCGCACGATTTGTCCTCGGCGCAAAACACCCCATCTCGGTTTCCCATTTACTTTGTAACAGATCGTGGGCGTATGCATTTTCTCCACTTGACGTTCCGGGTCCTCGTCCTCTTCTACGCATGTATCGTAGATGGTTTGATGCGGGTACATGGCGCAGCGAAACCGGTCTTCGGCGGGAACGACTTCACTGTCCGCCGAAAAACAGTACCGATCTCCGAACTCGTTTGCATGAGGATACGTCTTGCATTTGGTCATGTTGTCCACCAGACGATGTAGCCGATTCAATGCGTCTTCGCGCACCGGAGCGATTCTCTCCGTTTCGTCGGCGTCGTTGCGTAAATACACGGAAAAGGGGAAATCGATGTAGGTCCCGTCGTAGGAAAGATTCCAAACAAGGGGGTTCTCCAAGAAAGCGTCGGCGATTTCCAAGAGAACGGGGGTTTCCAAGACGGCGCGTTCAAACACGATTTCGTCCACAATCGCCCATCGGAATTCGCGATCGGGGTTTTCGTCGGAGATGTTCGAGTCGCCTGTGAACATGCGCATGATTTCGTCGTAATGGAAAAAGGCGAATCTCCGGCCATGATGCTGCAAAAACCCGCGAAACATTTTGGCCCATTCCACTTGGACATTCGGGGTGACACGGAGATGCAAGAGATCGAGGATACGCGTGGTGGCGTCGGATTGGAATCTCTCGTCCACATCGTCTTCGGGTTCGAGAGCAGGCGCGTCCAAGGTAGGAAAGACATATTCTTCCTCTTTTTTTACCAGGAATTTCAAATAGGGAATGGGTTTTGCCTCGCGGTCGATTTGAAAGGAGGGGGGATGGGAGAAGAGGCAGAGAAATATTTCGGCCGTATCAGGATCCAAATCGAGCAAGGACATGGTTAACGGCGAATCTGCCAAATACAAATAATCGGGGGGGTCCATATACATTCACCTCGGAAATTGAGCTAGAGGATGTTTACGGGGGAGGCGGAGGCCCTGTGAAGGTAGAGACGATTTCTTCGACCACGGGTTTTACGTTTAACTTTGTGTAGGCGGGATTGTTGTATCCGTAATAAATGGCGTTTAATAGACTGTTGGCTTGTTCGACGGCGGCTTTTTGGTTCTTTTTTGTTTTCATGGTAAACATAGGAAGGAACCTGTTTTTATCCACATAGTCTTCGTATCTGTCGGCACTGAAGAGGCGGTCGTCGGCAAAAGAAGGAATGGCATATCGTTGAATGGTGGTCTTGCTCTCTCGCTTGGGGCTGGGTTCGTCGTCGAATTTGAAATCGTTGAGTTTTCCCATCAATCCGTCAAAGAAACTGTTTAGGTTCAAATAGTAGAAATAATAATACATTTCGTCGAACCAAAGGGGGTTGGCGTAGAGATTCAGTTCGCGAAGCAATTCCATGGTGTAAATCATGTTATCGCGTAATTTGCCGAGTTCTGGTTCTGGATCATCTTTGGGTTTGGAACTATTTTTCCCGGTTCTCAAATCCGTGGCAAGTTGGAGATAGATTTTCATCAAAAAGGGAAACAAGGTGGTGTACAGTTCGTATTCTTTGACGGGTTTTTCGCCTTTCGTCATTAAATCGTCGATGTCAGATGGAGTCTTACCGTGAATGGTAAAAAGAGGCGGTTCATTTGGCTTGGAGACAGGCGGCGTAGTTTGTTTATTAGCGCCATTGATGTAGTCAAACAATTTCTTCCATCGACTTTGGTCCGCGCTGGAAAACAAGAACTTGCGACGGGTCAAGGTGGAAAGAGATGTATCGGCTAATAATTCATTGACATGATTTAATGTATCTGACACGGGTACGTCGGCTGTTACATTCTTCCACGTATTCGTTTTTGAATTTTTTAATCCGGTTAACCCGGCATGTGCCGTTTTCAAAAAGGAACGTAGGTCTCTTCTTTGTTCGCCTTCTGATTTTGGATTTTTTTCGGGGGAGGGATTTTGGATCCATGGTGGTACAGTAGACTTGAGCTGATTGGCTACAAACTCTATAATCTCGTCTATTTTGTTTTTATGCTTCTTAATAAAATCTTTACCAAATTCCGAAGCGCTCCCCCCCAAAGAGCGTCGTCTGGTTCGACTGCGTTTCCCATATACCGATTCTCCCAAGATTCGTTTTTTGGCGGAATCGAGAGATTTCATGAACGCCTGGTACTTTTCCGAACTCGGTGGCCCTAAATAATTCCGCATGTGTATTTGTAACAAGGGATCCTTCAATCGGATCCGGCGTTGTCTTGTATGTTTTACCATTTCTACTATAAAAACATATATTCTCTCCAAATACGATTCTATCGCATTGAAAAACACCTCCTGTAGGTGATTGTCTCTATTCTAGTGTGTTTACCAGAGTGAATTGTTTAGCTTTGCTACACAATTCACACGCAGTTGTTCTTGGATGAGAGGACAGAGGTTTCATGTCTAGACGTTAAAGTACACACGCCGGTATTTTTCAATCTCTTTGTCTGGAATCCGGTGTTTCTTGAACAGCGTCCATTTCTCGCGAATCGTGAGACCCTCTTTCTTGTCCGTGTTCCCCGTCAACATGGTAATGATAAAGAACAGTGAATACACGCCGCATTCCGTATTGCTATGCTGGTGCGTATTCGGGTAGTTCTGATAGAATTTCCACTTCTGGTTCAGATCTGTCGACGCCTGTTCCTTGATGCGTTTCACCAAAGCCATGATGGCTTTCGGGCACCTCGACCCCGCACTATCAAAGAAAAAGAGAAACTGGTTTTCCACGTCAACGAAAAGCGACACCCAATGCGACCCCCCCTGGTCGTGTTTGTCTAAATTAAACACAATTCCAATCTTCTTTTTCCCCTGTTTCACCAACGTCTTCAGATGGAAATGGCACAACTCGTTGTATACGCACCGACTTTTATCGAGCACCGTGTCGAAATCAATGGGCGTCGGGCCAATGAACTCGAAATCTTTGTACGTCTGTTCGTACTGCTCTAGCACATTCAAAATGTCGAAATTCGACAGCCACGCGTTCGGATTGTCGTTCCATTCCGGTGGCTGGTCCGGGGCAAAGATGTAGCGATCAATCCGTTTTCTTAAATGTTCGTCTTTCAATTGATTCAGCCAACAATCTTCCTTCTTGCAATGAACGAGACGCTCATTCAAGATAGACCATATCTTGCTGGGGTCCGTGTCGTGGATTTTTTCCTCGTTGTTATGAGATTCATTGTATGCATCGCGGATTTGCATCAAAATATGGGGAGTGTAGCAAGAGTGTTTGATTTTCATGGATTGGACCGCCGGACTACAATTCATGTCGGACGAAATATGGGCATGAGGTCGTTTCCTGGTTCCGCCCTTTTGTTTTTTCATACGAAAGCTTTTTCTTATCCACTTTTGTAAAAAATCCATTTATACTACGGCGATATTTTGACCAAATGCCGGATTTTATCGAAACGACGACCGGCGATTCACTCGTTTCCCCCAGAACGATTCCGTCGGAGACGAAGTAGGAAACTGGAGTTCTTCCACGGGTTCTTCAAACAACATGTCTGGCTCGCTCGTGTCCATACAATCACGCCATTCGACGAATTGGAGTAGTTTGTCGACACACTCCTTGAAGAGGCGCTGAATATTTGTGTTGGCGACATTGGACGCCGTACCTAGATCTCCATAATCATCGAGCAATTCGGTCAAAAGATCTTCGATTTTCCCCCGGTTCTTCGAGAGACGAATAATGTCGGATTTGGAACGGGTCTGTGCCTCGGGATCGATTTTGGCTAGATATTTCTTGTAATGGGTCGTGTTGGATAAGAGTTCGAGAGATAGTCTGTCCAATTCGCGTCTTTTCTGTTCTCTCATTTCGTAGTCTTCGTCTTCCATCTTTTGTATTGAACGGGGATTTTATCTTTGGACATAAATATTCGACTATAGTATACACCCATGTTTCAACCTATGTGGACTCCTTCTTATGGCGGCTCGAATTTAGGCGGAGGGGCCTTTAACGGGGTTTCCCCGAAACAAACTGTGTCTAGTAAATTGGATAGTGGCGATACCATACACCGCCGTGTGTTGCGCGACTCGTGGAACTCTAGGTACGTAACGGCGCCCATCAATGGGAAGGATCGGATCGTTACCCCTTTTCGCGCGGTGGGGAACTTGGGCGACTATTTGAGTCGCGTGAATTTCTCTTGCGGAGGACCGAACCCGCAAAGCGGGAACCGCCCGGGATATAGTCGATTGATTGGTTCCGTGCCGCAGCAATGTGATGCGACGGGAATCCCTCCCACGACATGCAACCCGAAATTTGTCGCGGATTCTTCGGATTACGTGAAATTCAAGAGATTGCGGGCGGTGAATCAGACGTACAATGATTTGGGATATGGTGGTGACCAGCACAATGCTTCGTATGTGCCGTTGATGGCGGTGCGTCGGCGCTAAGTAGTAAGAGGTAAGAGAACCTACGGTTCCCTTACGATCCCTCCCTTCCAGTGAATATTGGAGAATAGTAGTCTTTGGGTTTAGTATTTCAAGTAAGTTGAGAGAATGTTATAATAGAAAGATTCAATAATCTCTCATTTGCGTTTTATTAGAACCCCCGGTAGGTGAATATCCAGACCTTTATCGGAGAATAGTTGTCTTTGGATAGATCTTGGGGTTTAGTATTTCAAGTAAGTTGAGAGATTATCTCTCATTTGCGTTTTATTAGAACCCCCGGTAGGTGAACATCCAGACCTTTATCGGAGAATAGTTGTCTTTGGATAGATCTTGGGGTTTAGTATTTCAAGTAAGTTGAGAGAATGTTATAATAGAAAGATTCAATAATCTCTCATTTGCGTTTTATTAGAACCCCTAGTAGGTGAATATCCAGACCTTTATCAGAGATAGTTGTCTTTGGATAGATCTTGGAGTTTAGTATTTGAGAATAGTTGAGAGAAAGATTCGATAATCTCTCATTTGAAATAACACGTGCCGGTTCGTATTTCAGGAGATCCACTTCCTGACGCAAAGATGATTACATATAATTCGATAATACCGTATTACATGTAGTTTACCCCGAGGTTCATCCAAAGACAACTATTCTCCGATAAAGGTCTGGATGTTCACCTACCGGGGTTTTTAGAAACACCCAAATGAGAGATTATCTCTCAACTTGCTTCCAATAATAAACCCAAAGATCTACCCAAAGACTACTATCTTCGATTGATACCCGGATATTCGCATGAAAGGAGGGATCGTAAGGGAACCATGGGTTCTCTTACCTTATATATTGTCCTATTATAGAATGCCTTCGTATCCGGTTCTATTTAGTTACAACGATCTCAACAATGGCATGTTGCGTGGTATCAAAGCCATGCCAGCCAAAGACCTCACTTCGGACGGCACGGCCGCCTTCTCCACGGACCGTCATGCCTACGCCGAAACCTATACCCCACCCCAAAAAGCCAATCTAACGAAAAAGTGGTGTGGCGGATGCCGCGATGCTTCCGAGACCATTTACCGCCGACGCATTGCTTCGGTAGGCACGTCTCTCAATCCCGGCGGTCAAGCCTTCTCGTTCCAGTCCAAAACCGAAAAGAACACGCGTATCGAAGCACTGACTCGCTGCCGAGCAGGCGGAGCCTGTGTCCCTCCAAAAGTAAGACATAGTCCATCGAGAACGGGGGTACCGATGACCAATGGCACGCCCAATTCGAAGCTGTATTACCCCGGCAAATTTCCTAGGTCGGCGGCGCGCGCGGTTCTAGGAAATCATGCGCCTTGGGCATAAGGGAACCTGAATGGTACCCGGCCTTTGGCATAAGGTACATCGGTACATCGGTTCCCAGCCTTGGGTCCAGGATTCTCTGCGTATAAAATATATCCCCCACAACATGCAAAAGTATTTAGTCGAATTCTTGGGCGCGATTCTCTTCATCTACGTCATTTTGGCCACCGGTAATCCTTTAGCTATTGGTGCCACGTTGGCCATTGTCATTTTGCTCACGAGCAGTATCTCGGGCGGTCACATTAACCCCGCCGTCAGTGTCGCGATGGCCGTTGCGGGCAAACTCCCCGTCGCCGACCTGGTTCCCTATTGTTTAGCACAAATCTTGGGCGGTCTCGTCGCACTCGAGATCTACAAGAGATTCAAGTTCTAAACACTACAATATATGCAACCCTAGTATATATTGTATGCCTCCTGCTACTGTGCAACGTGGTGGTTATGTCTATGGAAAAAGAAATCGGACGCGGTCGAAATCGAGATCCCTCTCGAGATCCAAATCCATGACTCGATCCAGATCCTATTCTAGATCCAATTCAAGATCCTATTCCAATTCAAGACCGAGATCCAGATAATCCGGCATCTTATGTTTTTTGGATAAACCGGAACAAGATAAACAATCCTACGACAGTGAGAGATCCCACGTAGAACTGAAAGACATAATCGTCGGTGGTTTTCTCATTCTTTCGTTCTACGGACGAGGATTGTTGGGACGAGGAGTGTTGGTTTAAAAGCAAACGGTAGTTCGAGTCATCGTCCGCAGCAGACGGCAATTCCGAATAGGCTGGCATTATAATGTTTACTCGTATATTTTGTTGACATTTTACAACATAAAGACATCTCTCTTGTATTTGTTAGCGAATCCATCATGTCTATCTTTGTATGTATGAACCCTTGCCCCGACGTCGACTTGAAACCCCTTTTTCAAGTCGGCAAAAAAAGAGGCCCCGATTTATCTAAATTCGGGCCAGTAGGTATGCGCGTCCTTTTCGGCAGTCACCAAAATTTAAAGAGGGATTTGGAAGCGAGAGATTTACAGCCAGGCAAAGGAGACATCAAGGTCTTGTTTCGCGGCCATATTCAGCCTTCGGTAGATTTAAAAATAAAGCAAGACGGAATAGAAGAGCGTATTGCCGAATTGTATTGCTCCTACGGGTTCGAAGAAACCCTCCTTTTGCTAAAGGGGTCATTTTCTCTCGTTCTACTCGACCAATCCATTTCCGTCGAGCATTGTGTCTTGTACGTGGCGCGAGACTTGATGGGTCTTACGCCCCTCTTTGTATGCGAGGGTCCTGCCATCAAAGAGTACACGACCCAAGCGGGAGTCTCGCATCCGATCCTCTTTTCCAGTGAGAAAATCCAGGATTCAGTGGCATTTCCTCCGGGTACGTATTCCAAGTACCATCTCTCGCATGGGGTAAATCCCGTCTGGTCGCCAGTAATAAAACACCGCATGTTTGGCGCTTTGCCGCCGCCCGTGTTTGGCGAGTCCGTCTCGACCATGCATTACCGGTTCTTGGACCAAATTGTGGCGGCGGTAGACTCGGAGATCGACAAATGCACGGCTTGTTTTCTCTCGGGTGGATTGAAGAGCGCGATCATCGCTTCCGTCTTGGCGAAACGGATGGAGAAACGGGGCGAAACCCTGTCGACGTTTTTTGTCGGGTTCGTGAATGAGACCCGTCCGGATCTTTTGCAGAGCGGGTATCTCGCAGCAGAACAGGCGGCCAGTTATATTGGTAGCAATCATACGAGCATTTTGTTGCCGATGAGTGATTACCGGCACGCATTGGAGGAGGTGTTGGCGCATGAAATCCCGGATGCGCAGAATACGGCCGTCTTGTTTGCCGGCGCAAAATGGGTCGCGGAGCGCACCCATTGCCGTACCATCTTCTTGGGATCGGGCATGAACGAATTGGTGGGTCCGTCCGGGGAGTACGACCCCATTGATTACGACAAGGCCACGAGAGAATCGATACACAGGTTCTCGGAATTGGAAGGGCGCAGCATCGATTGGTGTTTTGGGTACCATGGTCTGGAGACGCGACTGCCCTTTTTGAATCGGGATCTAGTGGATGCGTATTTCCGGTACCCTCTTTCGTTTCGGATCGAAAGCCGGGAGGGGATCGAAACGACCTTTTCTTTGGGGAAAACGAGCCCCTTTTTAGACACGTATTTGAACTGGGATTTGATCCGGTGCAAACCGAGGTCGCCGTATAAGAGTGCCTTGTAAACGGTGGCGTCTTATAAACGGTGGCGCCTTATAACCCGTGGCGCCTTGTAAACGGTGGCGCCTTATAAACGGTGGCGCCTTGTAACCCGTGGCGCCGGAATAAGTAAAATCGAAGATATCGGAGAATGCGCTACCAAATCATAATAAAGACGCGGCGTCACATGGATTCTATAGGACAAATGGAAAAATTACCATTTGACATTATCATAAATAATATCATTCCATATACTTATAATACACAGTCGAGCATATTGCTAGAAGATATAAAAAATTATTATGCAATCAAATCCAACATAATGAGTCGCCCAGATAGTTCAAGCGTAAAGTTAGAATTATTAGTATTTTTTCACTATAAATCCATGTTGAATACTATTCTAAACAGACATTTCACTATCAACGCAAAACAATATAACTATGATAATATAAAACATGTTTCGATTCAACAAAAATTTAGTATCTTATTTGGATTGCTTACAAAAGAAGAGAGAACCCAAGGATTCCACTACGCAAATAACTTTTTCCTTGACGGTCGTCAATGAACATAGGCGAAATCCATCTAAAAATTGAACCCATTGTTTATTTATTTGGTATCGAATCAATAAACATCCCCTCCTTGCACCATGTCGAACCGCCGATCTATTTTAACTGACGAAACCTTGTATGAGCGTATTTGCGACGAATTTGAGGACGACCCCCAATGTCCTTCGGAAGAACAATTCAATGAAATGATTGCCGAATTGTGCGACGAAAATTTATTCTTAGAACGTCATCCCCTGGACGACGACGAGGTCGGTTACATGGCGCGCGCCGATTTGAAATGGCCCGATTTCCAGGATTTGTCTTGCCCCATCAAAAAACAAATCCTTCTCTATTTGGTGAACAATCCGAAAACGTTTTTCGTGTTATTGAACACCCAAAAAGGGAAAACCGCGATTGTCGCCAAACATTTGACGGAATGGATCCAACGGAACGATTTCGCCTCTCAAAAAATCGTGCCGTTCTTGTTCATGATGAACGACCGAACCTTGGCCGATCAGACCCAAGAGGCCTTGTCGAATGTGCCGAATGTCAAAATCTTCCAACTTTCGACGAATTCCAAGACATCTGAAATGGAAATATTGACGTATTTGGATGCCTGGGCTTCGGATACGTATGGCGAATACCACACACCCATTATCTTGACCTTGCCGAACGCTAGCCAAATGCAGAAAGTAGGGCGGTTTCTCGACCGCATCAAAACACGTGTTTGTAGTCGCGGGTCGCCTCTGCGATATGCTCTCGTCATTGACGAATACGACCAAGTGTATCCTCTCATCCGCAGTCGGTTGTTGCCGTACATTGAATGCGACCGAGCGTTGCATAAACTCGGGTTCATTTCGGCGACGGACGGCGATACCTTGGACGAGTATCCAGAATGCGCGAATGCCCATTTCGAAAGCCACGGCGAAGATTCGCCGGATTACCGCGCGTTTCATTATCCCGATTCCGTGATAAAAACGATCCCACGAGCCCCGAAAAAACATAACGCGTTCGCTTACAAAGTGATGGAAGAACACGCGGCGCATTTTTCGGAACCGGTCACATTACCAAACGGCGAAATCTCATTTCGGAAAATCATTGTGAATGGCGACGCAACGCGAGCCAGCATGGAGAGTTTTGCGAAAAAGGTGACGGAGGACGACGCGAATTATTGCATCACGATCAACATGTACGGAGTCAAACTGTTTGTGAACGGTCGATCGAAGGGGAAAAAGTCGATTCGCGGTCGCAGATTGAATGAGGTGTTGTATTGGATGTATCGAAGAGAGAACCTGGATAACAAACCTCTCTATGTCATTGGAAACCGGAAAGTGGATCGCGGGTTAGGGTTCCACTTTGCGCCCCGGAAAAACGCAGCGGGCGAATTTCCCGATATCGCGATTGAAATGGACGCGACGGAGGTGATCTCTTCGGGAGGAGATGGTCTAATATTTACCGACGAAATCCTCGGACATGTTCATCGACAAGAAACGGCGGCGCAAAAAGCCGGCCGATGTGCCGGTATCATTGCCCAATCCCCCAATTACTGTGGACATGTCTATTACTGGACGGACGTCAAAACGGCCGGGCTCATTCGCGATCACAATTCGAAAGTGGACCAAATGAACGGTCTCGCTGGGGCGTATACGGCGCGCCAGGCGGATGCGAGAGCACGAGCCCAGTTAGCTGTACCCCAAGAACGTAGCTATCATACGTCGCCTTTGCCATTTCCGAGCGCCCAAGCTGCGAAAGACTGGTTTACTGCCCAGAATCTGACAAGAGAAGTGAAGCGTCGCGACGGAAGTGGTCAAGTCGATCACGTGGAATATACCAGTTCGGTATATGGATTGTACAAGTACAACGAGGAGAATGAACTGGTAAGTGCGAGCGAATTGGACGCTACCCACATTAAGTGCCGAGGAGAACCGAGACAAATTCCAACATTGGTCGAATTTAATGCGTCGAACGATTTAGGATGGGGTGTATCATCGAGTGCGCGCATTATGCCGATTTACGGAGAATTGAACCAAGGTGCCAATTCTAGCGCGCGAATCAACGATGGCAATCTCCAATACATTGTCATTTACAAAAAATAAGACTTATGTAGAGACGCATCATGATGAATGCCATTTCCTTCGTTGGATCCGTCTACCTATTTTCGAAATCATTGGAATGGATAAATCGTGCACTTTTAGAAAAAACGAACCTACCTCGAACAATCATGATGGTAAATGGTCTATCCCTTGTTTTTTCCGGTTCCATGATGGTCTATTATGCTAACCGGCAATAAAATACGTTGAAGAGGTAATGTCTAGTAGCGTTTTCCGTTTCCCATGGGCAACACAAACTCGGACTAGCCATTAATAAAAAAACATTTGGTCACCAAACATACTGGTTTTATAACCAATTCTAAAACATTTTGTGGTGGTTGTTTTATCTTCATCGCACTGTAATGTAAATATTACATGTCTTAATTTATGATGAACATTTCCGCGACATCTCAAATACCGAATATCAATGACGGTATATATTTTATCATTTAACAAATATTTATCATTTTTTCTTAAGTCTTCGACTTTCTTACATATGTAATCGTTTGGTGTAATATCCATAATAATATCCATCATAATAATATTTAAGTTTCATTTCATTTGATTTGATAATGAATGGCTAGACGTAGTTTGTGTTGCCCATGGGAATTACACCCCTGTTCGGCAATATAATACTTTGCCGATAAACCCTGTTCGGCAATAAAATACTACGGCAATATAATACTTTGCCGATAAACCAACTTAAAGACCTTTCCCCTTCTTTGTATAGGAACCACTCCTCATATTCTTCGGTAGCTCAGTCGGTAGAGCGTGCGGCTGTTAACCGCAAGGTCGCAGGTTCGATCCCTGTCCGAAGAGAAAATTGATTCAAACAAACATTATATTTAGAAACCATCTAAATACAATCCACTAAGAATTCCAACAAGAAAAATGCAGACCCGCTCCATGACCAGACAACTAAATGCAAATCCCGTGGAAACCCCCCAGCAAATCACCATTTTGGAGGCGGTATTCGACGACTACGATTCCAGTTCCGACTACGACCCCCTCGACATTGATTTCGACGAGGCTTCCGTCGCATGGCGACAAAACAAGCGCCCCGTAGGGAATGGGTGTTTCGAATACAAGACGCCTCTTGTTCCAGATACAGGTAGAATGGTGCTGAGAAGTCACACCAAAAAGTAAGGTTTATACATAATACATGTTTTTTCATACAAAAACACGTATTAGATTGCCCGTTCCCATACGTCGTAGCCGGCCTCGTTCAAATGCAGCCCGTCTTCCCGGTAATATTTCGGATGCATGAGAACCCGGTTTCGGTTGACAAAATGGATATAGGGCCCAAGACCCCGTTTCAGCCGCGCATTCACCGACGTAATGACTTCATGGAATTTTTTCGCAAACGGCGTTTTCAGAATGGCGAGAACCGTAATGTCGGATCGAGGATACGCCCGATGCAATCGGTGGACAAATTGCACAATATTGTCCACCGGATCGAGGCCGGCCAGAATATCGTTTGACCCGCAATACAAGACAATGCGAGAGAAGGCATGTTTTTTCAATGGGAGTCTGAATAAATCCCGGGTCAAGATACCCGTCTTGGCGCATTTCGATACGGTCTTTGGCAACGGCCATTGTTCGATTTGGCTGCTCCCGATAAACAGGGTCGTCATGGTTTATTCTAGAGGTAGAAAATATAGGCTCCGCCATGAAATTACCGGTTCGATATATCCCGTCGTCTCTCACTCGAAAAGACCGAGTTCAGCAAAAAAAAGAGATACTCAAGTCAAAGCGCATGTACAAACAAGGCCGGAACCGGTTTTATACCCGAAAACACGTCGCGTCGTTTCGATCGAGACGGTCGAGCCATCTCTCGCGCGCCCGGAAAATATACCACATCGACAACTTGACACCCAATCGCGCATTGGCGAAGAAAACGGGGTGCAGCTTGGCCGCACTGAAAAAAATCGTCGAAAAAGGGGAAGGTGCCTACTATTCATCGGGATCCCGACCCAACCAAACACCTCATTCCTGGGGTTTAGCAAGATTGGCGAGTTCTCTCACTTCGGGGAAATCGGCTGCGGTGGATTATGATATCTTGGAGAAGGGATGCAATCCGAGAAAAACGGCGTTTCGTTTGGCCAAGGAGGCACGGAAAAAATACGGATATGGACATGGGAAAACGAGGAAAACCTGGGTCTAAGGACCCCCGTATTAAAGGGTCGACCGAATCTAAGGACCCACGATTCTAAGGGTCGACCGAATCTAAGGACCCCCGATTCTAAGGGTCGACCGAATCTAAGGACCCCCGTATTAAAGGGTCGACCGAATCTAAGGACCCCCGGTATTTAAAAATCCGCCGAAAATTCAAACACGTCCTTGTCGACGGCCTTGTTCGCCAACGCATATTCCGAATTCGTTCTCTCGAAAAAGTTCACTTTCGTCTCCACACTAATCAATTCCATGAAGGCAAACGGGTTCGCAGACCCATAGATCTTGTCGTACCCCAGTTGCAACGAGAGCCGGTCCGCCACAAATTCAATGTATTGCGACATGAGAGACGCATTCATGCCAATCAGCCGCACGGGCAACGACTCGCAAACGAACTCCTTCTCGATTTCCGCCGCTTCCTGGATGATTTCCTGCACTCGTTTTTTCCCCAGTTTTTTCTCCAATTTTGTGTAAAGCAAGACGGCGAATTCCGTATGAAGCGCCTCGTCGCGGCTAATGAATTCGTTGGAAAGCGTCAACCCGGGCATTAAACCGCGTTTCTTGATCCAGTAAATCGCGGCGAAAGAGCTGCTAAAGAAAATGCCCTCGACACAAGCAAACGCCACCAGTCGCGCCGCAAACGACGACCGGTTGTCGCCAATCCACTTCTTCGCCCACGCCGATTTTTTCCCGATACACGGATAATGATGGATTCCATCAAAGAGCCGCGTCTTTTCCTCCTTGTTCTGGATATACGTGTCAATCAAGACGCTGTACATTTCCGAATGAATGTTTTCCATCATGATTTGGAAGCCGTAAAAGGCGCGTACTTCCGACACTTGGACATCCTGCATGAACCGCTGGGCGAGATTCTCCATGACGACGCCGTCCGACGCCGCGAAAAAGGCGAGCACCATACTGATGAAATATTTCTCGTCTGCATTCAACGTTGCCCAGTCTGTCAAGTCTTTGGACAAATCCACCTCTTCGACGCGCCAAAAACAGTCCACCTGTTTCTTGTACATTTGCCAGACATCATTGTAGCGAATCGGGAACATGACATAGCGGCTATCGTCTTCTCGCAAAAGGGGTTCGGTGACTTCAACAGACATCGGTTTTTACTAAATAATATAGACGGTCTATTTTTATCTGGTTTTGCGTCGATACATATGGTGCGAGAAATCGTTCTAGAACATTCCACCTTCTCTGCTCATTTGTACGCAGAGAATACGATTGGGAAACGTCAATGGAAAAAATAGGGGGATAGTGTATATTTTCGCATGGCAAATAGTTTAGATAAAACATTTCGGCGCATTTCCGAACAATTGATCAAGCCCAAAGCCTCTTCGATATTGTACAATCGGACCGTCTTGTATATCGTATTTTTCATCGCCTTGTCCAATTTGTTCATTTCGGCCGTTCAGGAAGAGTGGGCATATTTGACCTATTTCGTCTTGATTGGATTCCTGATTTCGGTCTTCAGTAAAAACGTTACGGTGATTTTGGTTTTGACCATGGCACTTGCCACCATTTTGAAATATGCGCTGCGTTCGTCGACGGAAGGGTTTGACTCCAAAGAACCCTTGGATTCGATCGAGGTGAAAGACGAGACCAAAACCATTACCGGTTTGGAAAAACGCGAAAATGTCGGTAAGCAAACGGAGACGGTCAAAAAACCGGAAGAGAAGGCCACGAAAAGCGAAATGGTGGATCAGATCAAGAGCGACGCCGAAAAACTGATTGAAGCGCAGAAAGAAATCATCAAGGGATTCGAACAAATCGACCCCTACATGAAAGAAGCCGAAGATTTGATTATGGATATCGACAAGACGGCCAAGAAAATAGAGGCATTCAACAAACAGACGTTTCAAACCCGCTAAGGTGTTTTATAGCAACAAAACATACGAGTAGACATTATAGTAAATGAGTATTCCAAATTATTACCGGACAATATACTCGGAAAAAGACTACCAACTCAATCAATTGTTTCAACAAATGAAAAGTTCCATGTCGAAAGCCTACCAATCGAGCCAGATTCCAGTCACTGAGTATGACGATAGCGGTTTGGCGGATGTGGGGAAAGACCTCGATTTGCAACAATCCCTTTCCGACGCAGCCGCGATGGCGGAAGCGTATGCTCGGGATAAGGCCGATGCAGAGCAAGAAGACAAGGACGCGAAAAAGGCGACTACGAACAAAGAGGACTCGGATGGGAGCTGGCTCGCCATGATTTTCCAGGTGATTCCGATTGGGATCAAGGTGATTAAGAATGGCAAGAAATTGACACAGGGGTTCAAGGAAATCTCCCGCGGGTTGATTGATTTGGTCAAGAATTTAGCCATTTCGGCCGTCATTTTTTTCGTGGACTCCATGGTGTTTGCGGGGGAGTGGTTTTATTATGTGTTTACCCTGATATTGTGTAGTGTACTTAATTTGACCAATATTCACAAATGTATCATCTTTTACTTGTTTGATTTGTTTCTGTTTTCGTTGAAAATGCTAATCATCTCCTTGTTGTTTGCCATCGATATCTTTTTCAATATGAAAACATGGCTCGGAATGAGCTGCGTGGACATGTTTTACATGGGACTGGATATGATTGAACAATTCGATGATTATATATACCAACAATTCCAAATCCACGTCGTTCATTACCCCGACTTTCTCATAAATCTATGTTATCGATGCGAGGCCATGGGAGATACATCGGGTTTCTACGCAGCGAAAAAGAAAGTCGGTTACGATGTCACGGTGATGTTGCCAGAGAAGGTGGGCGAACCCATTGCCGAAATACGGTCAGGTATCACCAACGTGGCGGGGATCTTTTCGTTGAAATAGTGCGAGGTTTTTTCGTCGCAGGGCGCCTCAAAAACCTACGCTATACCATATAACTATCCCGCATCGGAGATGCGGGATATAATGCGAGGCGAGGTTTTTTCGTCGCAGGGCGCCTCAAAAACCTACGCGGTACCATATAACTATCCCGCATCTCCGATGCGGGATATAATGCGAGACGAGGTTTTTTCGTCGCAGAGCGCCTCAAAAACCTACGTGGTACCGGATAACTATCCCGCATCTTCGATGCGGGATATAATGCAAGTTTATAGATGAAATCGTTTGGTTTCATACTTGAAATGCCACATATTGTATAATATTAGACCCTCTCCTCCCAGGTTAGGAAAAACATATATTATACAATACAA
>Ga0164294_10001771_pt1 | contig 19740 bp, 19 predicted proteins | sample GEODES005metaG_FD_111479 | JGI IMG/M metagenome (GOLD analysis project Ga0164294, IMG submission 111479) | Oligotrophic lake water microbial communities from Sparkling Lake, Wisconsin, USA - GEODES005 metaG | ecosystem: Environmental > Aquatic > Freshwater > Lake | place: USA: Sparkling Lake...
CCTCGTAAGGTTATTATCGATTCGAAATGGCTTAAAACTCTTTCGAGCCGTGACATTGCCGCTGGCTTAGCCGAAGTTATCAAAACTGGATTTATCGGAGATCAGTCAATTCTTGATTTAATGCAGAATTTCGAATTAGAGCGTGATCGTAACAATTATGAATTGCTCAATGAATTAATCGAGAAATCAGTTACTGTCAAAGCAGGTGTTGTCAGCTCTGATTTCAAAGAGAGTTTTGCGCGGGAAGTTCTAAATTATGGTCACACACTTGGGCATGCCGTTGAGCGTCACTGCAAATACACATTGCGACACGGAGAGGCAGTTGCAATCGGCTTGGTTTTTGCCGCTCATCTTTCACAGATCCATTGTGGGTTAAATGAAAAAATAGTCCAGCAGCACATTGATCTTTTAGAGAAAGTTGGATTGCCAACCACTTACGATCAAGCTGCTTTGCCTGAGTTACAGGCGCTTATGAGTATTGACAAGAAATCTCGAGGAAACACTCTTCGATTTGTTGGAATCTCAGGAGTGGGTAAGACACAGAGAATTGAAGGTCTGAGTACTGAACAAGTCGCTGATGCTTATGAGAAAATAGCCAGATGAAAGTACTCGTAATCAACGGACCAAACCTTTCGCGTCTAGATATTCGCGACTCTTCCATCTATGGCGATTTGAGTTATCCGCAATTGGTTAATTTGATTGAATCATCAGCTTCGGCTCATGGTTTTACTGCCGATGTGCGGCAGAGTGATGATGAAGCGCAAATAATCTCTTGGTTACATGAAGCAGCAGATAACTCTTATCCAGTAATTATTAATCCTGCTGCCTTTACGCATTATTCGTATGCGATTCGGGATGCGGCTGAATTGGTGAAATCTCCACTAATCGAAGTTCATCTATCAAATCCATTAGCGCGTGAAGAATTTCGACATACTTCAGTGATTTCAGGAGTTGCCAACGGAACAATTGGTGGATTCGGCCCAAACTCATATGCACTGGCGATGAGCGCACTAAAAGCACTCTTGTAGGCAGCGTTTGTTTTGCTAATTATTTCATTAGCGCTTTAACGGGTATCCTTACACCCTTGACTATCGGGAATCGATAGCCTGGCCACAATGGCCTGATATAAGAAAAGCGTGGTTATACAAGTGGCATCAACGAATGATCTTAAGAATGGAATGACACTCGACATCGATGGTCAACTATGGAACGTAGTTGAGTTTCAGCATGTTAAGCCGGGCAAAGGCCCAGCATTCGTGCGCACCAAGTTGAAGTCGGTTCTTACAGGAAAAGTTGTTGATAAGACTTTCAATGCTGGAGTTAAAATCGAAGTTGCTGTACTTGAAAAACGTGAAATGAACTTCCTCTATAAAGATGGAGAAGACTTTGTTTTCATGGATAACAAGACATTCGATCAGACAAATATTTCGGCTCAAATTGTTGGTGATGCCGCAAATTACATGTTGGAAAACACAGGTGCAATAGTTGCAGTTCATGAAGGAAATCCTTTGTATATCGAATTACCCGCGTCAGTTGAACTGACAATTACTTACACTGAACCAGGTATTCAAGGCGATCGTTCATCGGGTGGTACTAAGCCAGCTACAGTGGAAACAGGTATAGAAATTCAAGTTCCACTTTTCATCAAGCAAGACGAGAAGGTTTTAGTAGACACCAGAGATGGTTCATACCAAGGTCGCGCTTAAAAGTGTCGGCACGAAGTAAAGCCCGCAAGCAATCCCTAGATCTTCTATACGAAGCTGATATTCGTGGCAAAGCATCTACGGATTTATTGGCACTTCGTGATGTTGCCGAAGAGGGGCCAGATGCTCGACCAATCCGGGAATACACAAAAATTCTTATTTCAGGCGTAGATACTCACAAACGTAAGATCGATGAATTGATTTCAACTTACGCCCAAGGCTGGGACATGGATCGTTTGCCTGCAGTAGATCGAAATGTACTGCGCATCGGTATCTATGAAATATTGTGGCAAGAAGATGTTCCAGATGCTGTTGCTATTGATGAAGCTTTGGCACTGGCCAAAGAGCTCTCTACAGAGGAATCATCGGGTTATATCCACGGTGTTTTGGGTCGTATTTCTTCGATTCGCGGAGATCTCAATCTCTAAAATTAAATAGAACTTTTTTGCTTACCAATATTTTTAAAAGTTTTTCGGTGGTATTTTCGCTCATAATTGCTAGGAAAATCACATCATTTATTCGCAGTGATAACACTTCACCATTCCAATCTCGGCGATAATTGATTATGCCGCAACAGAATTGATCTAACGCCGAAAGTTCCTTACTCCAGTTGATAGTTAGTTCTTCTCGTAGCCGTCGTAAATCGATAACAATATTGGGCACTTCTGGAGTTGAATTTTCTATTGAACTCTGACTAAAAAATACTCCAATCGGAACTGCATAGATTTCCGCAATCGCTTGCAATTTATCTACCGATACCGAACGCGAACCCCGTTCATATGAACCTAGAACTACAGCCTTGATACGACCGTGACTGGCTTTCTCGAAATCAGCCAAGGTCCAATTTCTGGTACGTCGCATTTCTCTCAGCGCGTGGCCTAGGTGATGGGCTCCTGCGGTGTTGTTTTCATATGTACTCATAAGTATGCAATGTAGGACAAGAATGAAACGCCGATATTTTCCTGTCCACAGGGTTAGGTTTTTTGGTGCTATTCTTCGCCAGCATCCTTTAACGACCCATCCTGCGAGGTGGGGAAGGAGATTTACATGAGCGTTGCCCTGACTTCGGCAGATATTGCCAGAGCTTTAACTCGCATTTCCCACGAAATCCTTGAACGCAATGGTGGGTCTAACAATTTAGTTTTGCTTGGAATCCCTACACGCGGTGCTCACTTAGCTCATCGCATTGGAACAATAATTCAAAGTATTGAATCTAAAGCAGTTCCAGTTGGCACCTTAGATATTACTTTGCACCGCGATGATCTTCGCTTGCGACCTCCGAGAGCCCTTATGCCGACAAAGATTCCTACGGCAGGAATTGAAGGCAAGGATGTGGTTTTAATCGATGATGTTTTCTTTTCAGGAAGAACTATTCGCGCAGCACTTGATGCTCTCGGTGAGATAGGACGTCCTCGAACAGTTCAGTTGGCTGTTCTTGTCGATCGGGGACACCGTGAACTTCCAATCAGAGCTGATTATGTTGGTAAAAATCTGCCAACTTCGCTAGACCAGTCGGTAAAAGTACACCTGACTGAGATCGATAGCGTAGATGAAGTTCTCATCGGAATTGCGGGTAATTCATGAAACATTTGCTATCAATAAATGATCTCAATGAATCTGAAGCAATCGCCATTCTAGATACAGCAACCGAACTTGCTCGTGTTTCTGATGCCCCTATGAAGAAGTTACCAACTCTTCGCGGCAGAACTATCGTGAACTTGTTTGCAGAGGACTCCACCCGCACTCGAATATCTTTTGAAGCTGCAGCTAAGCGTTTATCTGCAGATGTTATTAACTTCAGCGCTAAAGGATCTAGCGTTAGCAAAGGCGAATCCCTAAAAGATACGGCACAAACGCTGCAAGCAATGGGGGCCGATGCTGTGATTATTCGCCACCAGGCTTCAGGTGCCGCGCACAGATTAGCTACATCGAAATGGATGTCTGGAACTGTCATCAATGCTGGAGACGGTACGCACGAACACCCAAGCCAAGCGCTACTCGATGCCTACACATTGCGTAAACATTTGATGCAAGGTGCTAAGAATTTGCAAGGATTACACGTTGCCATCGTCGGAGACATATTACATTCACGAGTTGCCCGCTCTAATGTTTTATTACTTTCCAAACTTGGAGCAACTGTAAGTGTTGTGGCGCCACCAACTTTGTTACCAGTTGGAATTGAAAGCTGGAATGCCAATGTGTCTTATGATTTTGACGAATTGATTCCAAATGTAGATGCCATCATGATGCTTCGAGTGCAAAGTGAGCGAATGAGTGAACTCTATTTCCCGAACGCTCGTGAGTACTCACGATACTTTGGATTAAATTCTGACAGAGTGAAGCGAATGAAGAAGGAATCCATCATCATGCATCCGGGTCCCATGAATCGTGGGTTAGAAATTACCGCAGATGTCGCCGATAGCGCACGATCAGTAATTATCGAACAAGTTAGTAACGGAGTAAGCGTACGCATGGCAATCCTTTATACGCTCTTAACTGGAGAAGGAATCGAATCAGGAGCACTCGCATGAGCAAAAATTATTTTATAACTGGAGCGACGTTAAGTGATGGCTCAAAGAAAAATATGTACATCTCAGATGGAAAAATCGCGGGTTACGAGAATCCTGCGGGTAGCAAAGCACTTGTCATCGAAGCGGACGGAAAAGTCATTCTTCCTGGCTTAGTAGATCTGCATACTCATTTGCGCGAACCAGGTAAGGAAGATTCAGAGACAGTTCTATCTGCATCCCGCGCAGGTGCTAAAGGTGGATTTACAGCGCTTTCTGCAATGCCAAATACATCACCAGTTGCAGATACAGCAGGTGTGGTTGAACAGGTACGTCGATTAGGTATTGAAGCCGGATTATGTGATGTGTTTCCGATTGGGGCGGTCACTAAAAATCTGGATGGTAAAGAGCTCTCAGAGATCGGCGCCATGGCCGATAGCGCAGCTAAAGTTCGCATCTTTAGTGATGATGGACATTGTGTTTCTAATCCGCAAGTGATGCGCCGAGCGCTGGAGTATGTGAAGAAATTTAATGGCGTAATTGCTCAACATGCACAAGATCCTGATTTAACCATTGATGCACAAATGAATGAAGGGATTGTTTCATCAGTTCTGGGTTTAAAAGGTTGGCCAGCGGTAGCCGAAGAAGCGATTATTGCTCGTGATGTATTGCTGGCCGATCATGTGCAATCTCGACTGCATATCTGTCACGTGACCACAGCTGGTGGTGTTGAAATCATTCGTTGGGCTAAAGCTCGCGGTATAAATGTCACCGCAGAAGTAACTCCGCACCATCTTTTACTCACTGATGACATGGCAAATTCCTATGACCCAGTATTTAAAGTGAATCCACCGCTGCGCACGGAAAAAGATGTGCATGCGCTGCGGGAAGCGTTAGCAGAAGGTGTTATTGATATCGTCGCAACTGATCACGCCCCGCATCCTGCCGAAAATAAAGAGTGCGAGTGGCAGCAAGCCGCATTTGGAATGTTGGGTTTAGAAACCGCTCTTTCAATTATTACTCTGACGATGGTTGAAACAGGATTGCTGGATTGGAATGGCGTGGCAGAACGCATTTCGCGCACTCCAGCGCGAATCGGCGGATATGCCGATCAAGGCACCGATTTTCTTGTGGGTCAGATGGCTAATCTCACTGTGATTGACCCGCGGGCTAGTTGGAGAGTGGACCGGGACTTAGTAGCCTCACGTAGTCGAAACACTCCTTTTCACGGAATGGAACTACCTGGCGTGATTACTGAAACCTTCTTTAGAGGAGCACCAACTCTGATGCAGGCACAATTACTCACGGAGAATAATTCATGAGCAAAGCCTTCTTAGTTCTAGATGATGGACGTATTTTTGAAGGTTCATCCTGGGCGTTCGAAGGCATAACGTATGGCGAAGCTGTTTTTCAAACTGGCATGACGGGTTACCAGGAGACTTTAACTGACCCGTCTTATCACAAACAAGTTGTAGTTATGACGGCTCCGCATATTGGTAACACTGGTATGAATACAGAAGATAATGAATCAAAAAGAATTTGGGTAGCAGGTTTTGTAGTGCGAAATCCTTCGCCAGTTACTAGCAATTGGCGAAGTGAGAATTCCCTTGAAGAGCAGTTAATTTCTCAGAAGATTGTCGGTATTTCAGGGGTCGACACGCGTGCACTCACGCGACACCTTCGTGATCGCGGAGCAATGCGTGTAGGAATCTTTTCAGGTCAGAATCTTTCTCGTGAAGAAATGGTTATTGAAGTTCGCAAGCAACCATTGATGTCTGGGTCATATCTGAGTGAAGATGTTTCAACCAAAAAAACTTATGTGGTTCCTGCTGTTGGTACTAAGAAATTCACTGTCGCTGCTATCGATTTAGGTATCAAAGGCGCTACACCGAGGGCACTCGCCGCGCGTGGAGTTGAAACTCACGTGATGCCATATAGCGCATCCTTTGCCGACATTTCATCAATCAATCCAGATGGAGTCTTCTTGTCTAATGGACCCGGAGATCCCGCAACAATGACATCGGCAATAGATTTGGTGCGTGAATTATTACTAGCAGAGATTCCTATATTCGGAATTTGTTTCGGTCACCAAATTTTGGGCAGGGCGTTAGGTTTTGAAACATACAAACTACAATTCGGCCATCGCGGAATTAACCAACCTGTGATTGATAAGAACACAAATAAAGTAGAGATAACTGCCCACAATCACGGATTTGCACTGAGGGCTCCAACTGAAGGTGTTTTTTCAACAGTCTTTGGTACTGGCGAAGTAACTCATGTGTGCCTTAATGACGGCGTTGTTGAAGGTTTACAACTTTTAGAACGTGGAGCATTTAGCGTTCAATATCATCCTGAAGCTGCGGCCGGTCCTCACGATGCTGACTATCTTTTTGATCGGTTCATAGAGTTGATGCAAAAGTATCCAGTGGCTGCGAGAACTCATTAATGCCAATCGATAAAGCAATCAAAAGTGTGTTGGTCATTGGTAGTGGACCAATTGTTATCGGTCAGGCATGTGAATTTGATTATTCAGGCACGCAAGCATGCAGAGTTTTACGAGCAGAGGGCATTCGAGTAATACTCGTAAATTCCAATCCGGCAACAATTATGACTGACCCAGAATTTGCCGATGCCACCTACATCGAACCGATCACACCAGAGTTCATTGAGCGAATAATTATTAAAGAAAAGCCTGACGCTGTTTTGGCGACATTAGGCGGACAAACTGCGTTAAACGCAGCGATTGGCTTGTTTGAATTAGGAACACTGGCAAAATATGGAGTGCGTTTAATTGGCGCCGATGTTGATGCTATTAAACGTGGCGAAAATAGAGAACTTTTCAGAGCGATTGTTGAAAAAGTTGGCGGCCAAAGTGCTAAATCAATCATCTGTCACACTATGGATGATGCCCTGCAGGCTGTTAAAACCCTTAACTATCCAGTTGTTGTCAGACCATCTTTTACTATGGGTGGTTTGGGATCAGGAATCGCATTTTCAGAAGATGAACTCAAGCAAATAGCGGGTGCGGGTTTGCGTCACAGCCCAACATCTGAAGTTTTGCTCGAAGAATCAATTTTGGGTTGGAAAGAGTACGAACTAGAAGTGATGCGAGATAAGACTGATAACGTCGTAATCGTATGCAGTATTGAAAATCTTGATCCCATGGGCGTGCACACCGGTGATTCCATAACGGTGGCACCTGCAATGACATTAACCGACGTTGAGTATCAAAAACTACGTGACTTATCTATAGCAATTATTCGTGAAGTAGGTGTAGAAACTGGTGGATGCAATATTCAATACGCAGTGAATCCATCAGATGGTCGCATTATTGTCATCGAGATGAATCCACGCGTTTCTAGGTCAAGTGCGCTGGCCTCAAAAGCCACAGGTTTCCCAATTGCCAAAATTGCTACGAAATTAGCTATTGGATACACCCTTGATGAGATTCGAAATGACATCACGCAGGTAACTCCTGCTTCCTTTGAACCGACACTGGATTATGTTGTAGTTAAGGCCCCACGCTTCGCATTTGAAAAATTTGCAGATGCAGATCCGCGACTTACAACAACGATGAAGAGTGTCGGCGAAGCAATGGCAATCGGACGAAGTTTTCCAGAGGCTTTGATGAAAGCGTTGCGCTCTCTTGAACGTAAAGAGGCTGTTTTTACTTTTCCAGCAAACAAAAGTGCAATTAATGTAAGTGATTTGTTGTCGAAAATGTCGATTCCAACGGAATATCGTTTGCAACAAGTGCAATTAGCAATGTGGGCTGGAGCAAGTATTGCGCAAATACATGCATCAACAAAGATCGATCCTTGGTATTTACAGCAGATTGAGATTATTAATCAACGTGCGGAATCGATAGCCCAACCAGGTGAATTAAATGCAGATGTGATTCGAAGTGCTAAGAGCTTGGGTTTTTCAGATTCTCAGATTGCCCAACTCAGATCAATAACCGAAGAAGATGTCCGACGTACTAGAATTCATCTAGGAATACACCCCGTATATAAGACAGTTGATACCTGCGCCGCAGAATTTGAAGCATTTACTCCTTACCATTATTCAAGTTATGAAGAAGAAACTGAAGTTAAATCGCGCACCAAGCCAGCAGTCATAATTTTGGGCAGCGGCCCAAATCGCATAGGCCAAGGTATTGAATTCGATTATTCCTGCGTGCACGCTAGTTTCATTCTGCAAGCAAGTGACTACGAAACGGTCATGATTAATTGCAATCCTGAAACAGTTTCCACTGATTATGACACCAGTGATCGCTTGTACTTTGAACCATTGACCCTAGAAGATGTTCTCGAAGTTATTCATGCAGAAACCTTGGCTGGACCAGTTCTCGGTGTAATAACCCAACTTGGCGGTCAAACTCCACTCGGACTTGCAGCAGGGTTAAAAGAAGCGGGAGTGACAATTCTCGGAACTAGCCCTGAAGCAATTAATCTGGCTGAAGAACGTGGCGCATTTGGCGATATTTTAAAGAGTGAAAATTTGCGTGCACCTGAATACGGAATGGCTGCATCTGAACAAGAGGCTTTAGCTATCGCGCAAAGAATTGGTTATCCAGTTTTGGTAAGACCGTCATTTGTACTTGGTGGACGGGGTATGGAGATTGTTTACGACGATGAATCACTCGCGGGCTTTATTTCACGTGCAACGGATATCACGCCGGATCATCCTGTTCTCGTAGATCGCTTCTTAGATAGTGCCATTGAAATCGATGTGGATGCACTCTTTGACGGTCAAGAGCTCTTCTTAGGGGGAGTTATGGAACATATTGAAGAGGCTGGTATTCACTCTGGCGACAGCGCTTGTGTTTTGCCATCTATGTCACTTGATACAAAAGCGATAGCAACAATTAAAGAAGCGACAACAAAGATTGCGCGAGCTGTTGGTGTTGTTGGCCTGATTAATATCCAATTTGCGATGAGCGACTCACAATTATTTGTTTTGGAAGCTAATCCTCGCGCATCTCGCACAGTGCCTTTTGTCAGCAAAGCAACCGGTATTGCTTTAGCAAAAGCTGCTGCCCGCTTAGCGGTGGGGTCAACAATTGCGCAGTTACGCGAAGAAGGATTATTGCCAAGCAGTGGTGACGGCGTAGCGAAGGGTATTTCCGTTAAGGAAGCAGTCCTTCCCTGGAACCGTTTCCGCAGAACTGATGGTCGCGGAGTTGATGCAGTCCTTGGGCCAGAGATGCGCTCAACTGGAGAGGTAATGGGCATCTCAAGTTCATTTGGAGAAAGTTATGCGAAGTCACAGATAAGCGCATTTGGTGCCCTTCCTAAAAATGGCACAGTCTTTGTTAGTTTGGCTGATAAAGATAAGCAACAGGGAATTCAAGCCGCTTATGATTTGTCTCGTATCGGATTTAATATTTTGGCAACTGGTGGAACGGCTGATGCATTGGCAGGAAAGCAAATACCGTGTACACGAGTTCGTAAGCATTCAGAAGGCACAGGGCCGTTAGGTGAAAAAACTATTGTGGAGTTAATAAATTCCGGAGAAATAGATCTCATTATCAACACCCCTGTTGGTCGAGGTACACGTCAAGATGGTTGGTTAATCAGAACTGCTGCGGTTCAAAGATCTGTTCCGTGCATTACAACCACGGCAGGTTTTAAAGCAGCAGTCGAAGGCATAAAATCCTTGCAACGTGAAGAGCTATCCATTCGATCAATCCAAAGTTGGCTGGCATAGCAATGTCATCAATTAACAAATTTTCTAGCAGGCTCATTGCAACAGTTGTTTCAAATAAGCGAGTCGGCCAATATCACCAGATTCTTCTAAATGTTGGTGAGATGGTGAATACATGTAAGCCAGGTAATTTCGTAGCGATTCGAGTTGGCGGTGATAACGCAAAGATGATTTTGCGGCGTGCATTTGCAATTTCACGAGTTTCGCTCACCGGTCCGTATGGTGGTTCGATGGAGTTGATAGTTGCGCCATTTGGTCAAGGAAGTAAGTGGTTATGCGCACAAGCTGAAGGCGCGGAAATTGATCTCATTGCACCACTTGGTACAGCTTTTGGAATTCCAACGGAACCGGTTCGCGCATTACTAGTTGGTGGTGGATACGGTTCTGCACCGCTATTTGGTTTGGCCGAAGTTTTAAAAAATCGTGGATGTCGCGTAGATATGTATCTTGGCGCTAGTACTGGCGGCAAAATTTATGCACCTATGGAAGGCAAGCGTTCGGTAAACGTCCTGAGAATTTACACAGAAGATGGATCTATGGGCGAACGCGGTCGCGTAACAGAGCCCATTCCTGGGCTCATTGCAGATGGTTTAGTTGATGTTATTTATTCGTGTGGACCGATGCCGATGTTGCGTGCCATCTCTGAAATTGTTGCAGGCAGTGATGTCGTGCATCAGTGCGCAGTTGAAGAATCAATGGCGTGCGGTGTTGGAATCTGCATGACGTGTGTTTTACCTGTTAACGACGAAGATGGAAATGTGTCGATGAAGCGTTCTTGCATTGATGGGCCAGTAATGGATGGCGCATTTGTCGCGTGGGACCTTGTAGGGAAAATTCCTGAGGCGCACGCATGATTGATTTATCAACGACTTTTGGAAATGCCTGGTTCCCGTCACCACTTTTTACAGCAAGTGGTTGTGCGAGCTCTGGCAAAGAATTAGCTCAATTTATTGACCTTCGCGAAATCGGCGCTGTCGTAACGAAATCGGTCATGAGCAAAGCGCGTCATGGACGACCAACACCACGCATGGCGGAAACGCCAAGTGGCATGGTCAATTCAATCGGTTTACAAGGTCCTGGAATAGATGCATTTTTAGCCGAGGATTTACCTTGGCTGGTAAGTCAAAAAGCTCGAGTGATTGTTTCCATCGCAGGTGAAACTGTCGAGGAGTATGCAACGCTTGCACGTAAAGTTCGATCAGCACCCGGAATTAGTGCGTTGGAAGTAAATATCTCTTGTCCGAATGTTGAAAATCGCGGGATGGTTTTCGCATGCGATCCAGAAGCATCGCGAAGAGTTATTGATGGAGTTCGTAAAACTTTAGGCGGAGAATTACCGATAATCGCGAAGCTATCTCCTGATGTAACTGACTTGGTTTCTATTGCAAAAGGGGTTGTAGATGCCGGTGCTGATGGTCTAGCACTTATAAATACTGTTTTATCAATGGTAATAAATCTGGAATCCATGCGCCCACACTTGGGTGGTAAAACTGGAGGTTTATCCGGACCAGCAATCAGACCGATTGCAGTACGAGCTATTTATCAAGTACATGAAGCGATGCCTAACATTCCTATATTGGGAATGGGTGGAGTGTCTACAGGTCGTGACGCACTTGAGTTGATTTTGGCGGGTGCCAAGGGAGTATCAGTAGGTACCGCATCGTTTGCAGATCCTGCTGCGATTATTACTATTCAAAACGAACTCAAAGAATTGCTTGCAGCCCGCGGATTTACTTCCGTTGCACAAGCAGTTGGTTTCGCTCATCGCCCATTAGAAGAGCCCGGAAATAACTCATGAGTTCAAAGGCACCGATAATTCTAGCAATTGATACTTCGGATCTTGAATTGGCAAAGGCATGGATTGGACACACATCTGAGTACGTTGAAGTTTTCAAATTGGGTCTCGAATTTTTTCTCAATTTTGGTGCGCAAGGTGTTCGTGCCATCACAGAAAACTCTGATGCAAAAATATTCCTGGATCTCAAACTACATGACATTCCGAACACAGTTTCACATGCAACAGCAAGTGCCGCGTTATTGAAGCCTTTTTTCTTAACTGTTCACGCAAGCGGGGGGAGCGAAATGATTAAAGCGGCAGTTCAAGCTGCTCCGCAAACCAAAATAACGGCGGTAACAATTTTGACTTCTTTATCCGAAGACGACGTAAAAGCTGTCGGCTTTGCGCAGGATGCAATGAATTCGGCAACCACACTTGCACAGTTAGCAGTTGCTGCTGGAGCCGCTGCCATCGTTTGCTCACCTTTAGAGACTGCGAATATTCGCTCTGCTGTTGGAAGTAAAGCCATAATCATCACGCCCGGAGTTCGCCCCTTAGCAATGGTCGGTACAGATGATCAGAGCCGCACGATGACACCATCTCAAGCAATTGCGGCAGGTGCCAACTTCGTCGTTATAGGTCGACCAATAACTAGCGCATGGGAGCCAACTGGAGTTGAGATTGGTAAGAGGGCTCGAGAAATTTCTACTGAAATTCTTAATTCTTAAATTCATCTTTTGCCACTAGATTATGCACATGGGAGCGCCGCCGCAATTAACTGCTCATGAACGTAGTGCAGCGCTGGCAAAGGCCAAAGAATCGAGACAGATTCGCTCTGCAGCTAAAACCAAAATTAAATCTGGAGAACTTACGCTTTCCGATATTTTCACCTTGGCCGAGACAGATTCCGTTATTGGAAAAATGCGAGTTTCCGATTTGTTAGCAGCACTTAGCGGAGTGGGAAAAATTAGAGCTACAGCGATAATGGAACGCTTAAATATCTCTCCTACCCGCCGCATTCAAGGTTTGGGTAAGCATCAAATAAAGGCACTTCGTAATGAATTTAGCCCGTCACAATCACGTGGCAAGTTAATTGTTCTTTCAGGTCCCGGTGGCGTAGGTAAAAGTACTATTGCTGCATATATACGAAAGCACGGAACTTTTTGGGTAAGCGTCTCTTCAACTACACGCCAACCGCGCGCTACTGAAAAAGATGGAGTTGAATACTATTTTTTGACGGACGAAGAATTTGATCAGGAAATTGCAAAAAATCATTTTTTAGAGTGGGCGCATTTCGCAGGTGCAAGATATGGCACTCCTCGCGAACCGGTTGAACAAGGATTATCTGCTGGAAAGAATGTGCTCTTAGAAATTGATATTGAAGGCGCCAAACAAGTAAAAGTTCAAGCGCCTGAAGCGATATTAGTTTTCCTAGAACCACCTTCATGGGAAGAACTTGTTTCGCGCCTTGAAAGACGAGCCACTGACTCTCCAGAAAGACGTGCAGAACGTCTTCAACTTGCTCAAGAAGAGCTGGCAGCAGCCTCATTTTTCGATCATCGCCTCGTAAATGACCAGGTCGAGAACGTTGTGCAGAAACTGTTATCCTTAGCCTCTGCCCACTAGGGCTTACACCCTTAATTACTGCAATGAGGAGTTAAAACGATGGACGGAATTACAAATCCACCTATTGATGAACTGTTAGATAAAAGCGGTTCGAAATACAGCCTCGTTCTTTATGCAGCCAAGCGCGCTCGTCAAATTAATGCTTACTATTCACAATTGGGCGAAGGCTTGCTTGAATATGTTGGACCGTTGGTTGAAACTCACGTTCACGAGAAGCCACTTTCAATTGCTTTGCGTGAAATCAATGAGGGTTTACTAACAATCGAAAACCTCGAACCAACAGCTTAAGTACTAAAAAATGAGTAGTGCCAAGCGAGAAATTATTCTCGGAGTTGGTGGCGGAATAGCCGCATACAAATCTTGCGAACTTCTTAGACGTCTTCAAGACCTTGATTTTGCCATCACTGTAGTTCCAACACCTTCAAGTTTAAATTTCGTTGGCACTGCTACATGGGAAGCGTTATCTGGCAGAAGTGTTACAACCGAAGTGTGGGAAAAAGTCGAACAAGTAAAACATGTTTCTCTTGCTGATCTAGCTGAAGCGATCATTATTGCTCCCGTAACAGCAGATTTGCTAGCCCGATTAGCTCAAGGTCGAGCAGAAGATTTGTTGACAAATGTAGTCACTGCCAGCAAGGCGCCAAAATTTTTAGTACCAGCTATGCACCCGAACATGTGGCTTAATGAAAGCACACAAGAGAATGTAAAAATTTTGAGGGCACGTGGATTTGAAGTCATGAATCCAGATAGTGGCCGTCTCACAGGTGAAGATTCAGGTGTTGGAAGATTTCCTGAAACATCGCAAATAATTTCAACATTCTTGGACCATATTGGCTCGCATCAAGATTTGAAGGATAAGAAATTGCTCATATCAGCTGGCGGAACACGTGAAGCTATCGACCCAGTTCGTTTCATCGGAAATCGTAGTTCTGGTAAACAGGGAGTCGCAATAGCAGTAGAAGCTCGCAATAGGGGAGCCGATGTCTGCTTAGTTTTAGCAAATTCAAATATTTCTGATGTGGCCGGAATCGAAACTATTCGAGTCGAAACAGCCCAGCAGATGCATCTTGTACTTAAAGAGAAAATGCAAAATTGCGATGTTTTGGTAATGACCGCCGCTGTTGCTGATGCTAAACCGGCTACTTCTGCACCTGAGAAGATTAAGAAAAAAGAGTTTAAATCTATCGATTTAGTTGCCAATGAAGACATTCTTGCAGATTTGAGTTCTTCCGCGAAAGATTCGCAAGTAATTGTTGGCTTTGCTGCCGAAACTTCAAATATTGAAGAATCTGGCCACGAAAAATTGAAGGCTAAGGATTTAGATTTGATCTATGTTAATGACGTTTCAGATGGAGCGATATTTGCCTCGGATCTAAGCACTGGTTATTTGATAACTTCCGATGGCAAAAGCACACATATTGAGGAGACATCTAAGGCCAAAGTGGCCAGAATAATTCTCGATAATGTGGTTTCTAGGTTAAGTTATGCCAATGGCTAAGAGACTCTTTACATCCGAATCAGTGACCGAAGGTCATCCAGACAAAATTGCAGATCAGATTTCAGATGCAATTTTAGACTCCCTAATTGGCCAAGATAAGAAATCCAGAGTCGCCGTTGAAACGTTGATCACTACTGGACAAGTTCATGTGGCTGGCGAAGTAACGACTGATGCCTATGCAGATGTGACTGGAATTATTCGCGAGACAGTTATCAATATTGGTTATGACTCATCCGATAAAGGTTTTGACGGAAACTCATGCGGAGTTTCGGTGTCTATCGGTCAGCAATCCCAAGATATCGCTCAAGGCGTAGATGATGCCTATGAAAATCGTGTGGCATCCTCGGTTGATCCATTAGATTTGCAAGGCGCTGGTGATCAAGGATTAATGTTTGGATATGCGTGTGATGACACAAAAGAATTGATGCCGTTACCAATTTGGTTAGCGCACGAATTAGCGGCACAACTAGCAAAAGTTCGTAAATCTGGAGCATTACCTTATCTACGTCCAGATGGAAAGACTCAAGTAACAATTGAATACGAAGGTGACAAGGCTGTCGCTCTTAATACGGTTGTAATCTCTTCTCAACATGCTGAGGATGTTTCAGTTGAAAAACAACTTACCCCAGAGATCATTGAGCAAGTAATCAACCCAATTATCGCCAAGATCGACCTACCAAAGAATGATTTGCGCATACTTATCAATCCGACAGGAAGATTTGTTATCGGCGGACCAATGGGAGACGCAGGACTAACGGGGCGCAAAATTATTGTAGATACCTACGGTGGTATGGCACGCCATGGCGGCGGTGCATTTAGCGGAAAGGATCCATCAAAAGTGGATCGTTCTGCTGCGTATGCGATGCGATGGGTTGCCAAGAATGTCGTTGCAGCAGGATTCGCACGTAGATGTGAAGTTCAAGTTGCCTACGCCATTGGTAAAGCTCAACCAGTAGGTTTATTTGTTGAAACTTTTGGCACGGAAACTGTGCCTGTAAATAAGATCCAGGATGCAGTTTTGCAGGTTTTTGATTTGCGTCCTGCTGCGATCATTCGAGATTTAGATTTGCTTCGCCCGATTTATTCTAAAACAAGCGCCTATGGACACTTTGGACGCGAGTTAAAGGAATTTACCTGGGAGTCAACTAGTCGCGTTGACGCTTTGCGCGCAGCAATCAAATAATTACTAGGTAACCCAATGCAGAGCGTAAAGCCGCTACGCCTTAAGAGAGAAACGTATCGCTCTGCCTCTAAAGCAGATTCTCACCTTGTTGTTAATGTTTGGGTAGATTCTGGTTTATCTCACTTAGATGGTGTTTATTCATATCGCTGTCCAAATGAATTGATAGAGAAAGTATCAATTGGGTCGCGTCTGAAAGTGCCATTTAACTCACGTAGTTGTGAAGCTCTAGTAGTAGAAATTATTGAGAATAGCGAAGCAATTGATCACTACAAAGTAATTGAATCTGTCCTTGGAAATGTTCCAGTAGCAAACACTGCAATGATTGAATTCTATCGAGCCATGGCGAAATATTGGGCTAGTGATCCTTACTCTTTGATTAGGTTCGGAATTCCTTCGAGAGTTGCTTCTGTTGAGAGAATTACGGGAGCAGAACCCCTTAAATATTCCAAGAATATTAATGTCAGCAGAAAGACTTCACAGAATTACTTCATGATGCACTCACCTCATAAATCTGCTTATCTCGAAATTGTAGAATTAGCGCTTGAAAGAATGAAGCATGGTTCCACACTTCTATTGCTTCCGGATACGAAAGATATCGACCGTGTACTCCAAATTTTTCTTGGCAAGAAAAATGATTTCGAAGTAATACGATTAGATTCATCTTTACCCAGGGCGCAACGCTATGAGAATTATTTGAAATCATCGCTCAACAAAGGCATTCTAGTTATAGGCAATAGAAGCGCTCTATTCGCACCAATGGTAGATCTCAATTCAGTCATAGTGGGTTTTGAGAAATCTGAGCAATATTTCGAAAAGAAACATCCTTACTGGAACACCCGCGATAGCGCTTTTTTGCGAGCACAAATTGAAAATCTAAATCTATATTTCACAGGATATGTGCCTTCTAGTGATATGGCGCAACAGATTGAAAAAAGAAATGTTAAGTTCATAACCGAGAGAGCAAATGTCACTACCACCGCTTTTCCTCAGACACAGGGCGAATTGTTGCCCGATCGAATTATTCCGGCGATTCGAAAAGCATTCAATCAAGGTGCCGTCTTGTTTCTTGTTCCAAGAAAAGGTTATGCAAATGCTTTGTTATGTGCGAAATGTAGAAATATCGCTTTGTGTAAGTGCGGTGGCAGATTATTAGTTGCTGGTCAAAATGCTGATCCTATGTGTTCGGTATGTAATACTGCAGTTAAGAATTGGCAATGTAGTTGGTGCGCAGGAACAACCAGATATATATCAGCACGAGGAATCGATAGATTCCATGAAGAAATCGGTAGAGCGTTTCCCAATATACCGATTCAGTTATCGAGTGCTCCAAATATTTTGGAAGAAGTAGCCGAAAAAACCAAGATAGTTATCGCTACAACCGGATCAATTCCTGGGAGTTTTAAAGAGTATTCAGCGGTTGTGTTGCTCGAAGGTCAAAGATTTTTAGCGGCATCATCTTCTCGATTCGAAGAATTGGTGTACGAATCCTTTTTTGAAGCGGCTGCACACGTGAGCAAAAAGGGAAACGTGTTCGTAGTCTTAGATGCTTTTCATCCTTTGGTAGCGGCTATCACTAAGTGGAACCCCGGAACCTTGGTAAGAAAGATTTTACGGGAAAACGAAGAAGCGTTCTTGCCACCATATTCTTCTATGGCCGTTTTAACTGTTCAAAAACATGAGGCAATACTTTTGAAAAATGGTTTAGCGAAGAGCATAAAGGATGGACGTCTACCAATGAATTCACAAATATTTTTATCGGAGGACGCAGAGTCTGATGACGCAAAAATCCTGCTGAGTGTTCCTGTGGAGAATCGAGATATTCTGGCGGCATTTTTATTGGAACTTTCGCGAAAAAGAGCAGTTTCTAAGAAAAGTTTCGTCAATATCGCATTGGATCCATTCACTCTGTTGCGTTAATTGAGTTGGTAGACTGAGTCCATGTCTATTCAACAAATACGCCTCTTCGGGGACCCGGTTCTCGTTTCGCCTGCGTCCGAAGTTGTTGATTTCGACAAGGAAATTCGAAAGCTAGTTCAAGATTTAACAGACACAATGATTGCTGCTCCTGGCGCAGGTTTGGCGGCTCCACAAATCGGTGTGCCTTTGCGCGTTTTTGTATGGGATGTAGATGAGACATTGGGGCATTTGATAAATCCATCTCTAGATCTCAGTGTTGAAGAACAAGATGGAGAAGAAGGTTGTTTGTCATTTCCATCTTTATCCTATCCAACTAAACGCTCTATGAGAGTTGTTGCTAAAGGTTGGAATATGCATGGAGAACCAGTCACAGTAGAAGGATCCGAACTTCTAGCAAGGGCTATTCAACATGAAACTGATCATCTAGATGGAATAGTTTTCATCGATCGATTAGATGATGAAACAAGAAAGATTGCAATGAAAGAGATTCGCGAATCAGAATGGTTCGGACAGGCCTTGAGCACTGGTGTTTCTCCAACAATAAAAGTTTCTCCACACAGCACTTTTGGAAAAGGGTTGTAGTGATTGTTGCGGTTGCAGCTACGGCAGATGTAGCAATCCCAACTCTCGATTGGCTATTAACTTCTAAGCATCAACTTCTTCGTGTTGTAACAACTCCGGATTCAAAGGCTGGTAGAGGTAAGGTGATTACTCCTTCTCCTGTGGCTATGTGGGCAGAAGCGAACGGTTTGGAAATTTTGAAACCAGATACTTCCGAGGAAATGATCAGTGCCTTTAAAGGTGTAGATATCGTTTTGGCAATCGCTTATGGACGAATATTGTCCAATGAAATTCTAAAAATTCCCAAGCATGGTTTTCTCAATTTACATTTCTCACTCCTGCCTGCGTACAGGGGAGCGGCTCCAGTGCAAAGATCAATTTTGCAGGGTGACGTGACTACGGGAATATCTATTTTTCAAATAGATGAAAATCTAGACACTGGACCCATCTATGTTCAGAAAGAGTTTCGGATTCCTGAAAATTCTACAAGCGAAGAAGTTTTACGTGATCTTTCAAATTTAGGTGCGTCATCATTTGATGCTGTGCTTGAAATGATCAATCTGGGGGTCGCACCCACTGCGCAAAGTACGACAGGAGTTAGCTTTGCTCCGAAAATAACTAAGGAAGAAGCGAAGATAGATTGGCATTTACCAGCAAAGAAAATTACTGATGCAGTAAGAGCATTTACCCCTAATCCAGGTGCTTGGACATCACACAGAGGTTTATCTTTGAAAATTACTGACGCTCGCGAGGAAGTCACAGAAGAAAGTTTTGAACCCGGAACACTTCATGTTGTGGGCAAGAAAATATTCGTCGGAACAGCAACAAATTCTGTTGAAATGATGAGAGTTATTCCGGCAGGTAAGAAGGAAATGAAGGCTTCGGAGTGGATAAATGGGGCACGCTTGTCCGAGGGTGAAATTTTTGAATAAACCACCTCGCAAGAGTTTTAGTTCGCCCAAACCTGATGCATCTCGTCTGCTTGCCTATGACGTTTTACATGAAGTAAATCGAAATGGCGGATACTCCAATTTGTTGCTGCCAAAAATTCTTTCACAATCTGCTTTAGATGAGCGAGATAGAGGTTTTGCAACGGAGTTGGTCTACGGGACTCTACGTATGCAAGGAAGGCACGATTGGATTCTGGCCCAAGCAAGTGATCGACCATGGGAAGAAGTAGATCCTGCATTAGTAGATGTCGCTCGATTAGGCGCGCATCAACTCTTTGAAATGCGAGTGCCAACGCACGCTGCTGTATCAGC
>Ga0164294_10001772_pt1 | contig 19735 bp, 19 predicted proteins | sample GEODES005metaG_FD_111479 | JGI IMG/M metagenome (GOLD analysis project Ga0164294, IMG submission 111479) | Oligotrophic lake water microbial communities from Sparkling Lake, Wisconsin, USA - GEODES005 metaG | ecosystem: Environmental > Aquatic > Freshwater > Lake | place: USA: Sparkling Lake...
TGGTCCATGGATATTTTTATCAGCCGCTTCCATTCCATCATTGGGATTTATTCGGGTTCCCACATCGGAAATGTGAATGATTTAGAAAATGCGATTCAGCGCGAAAGACCTTTCCCTGAATTTACCCCGAAAGAATTTATTAGAGAAATCGAAAGACCAAACCAAGACATTATACATGATTTGGCCAAATGGAAGGCCTTTTACCGCCTCCCGTCTGGGGCCGCATTTCGTGGAAATATTGCTTTTCAGCAAGACCAACGTTTGGAATTAGACGTCCTCCGCATGGGTAAAAATATCAATACCCTGCGATTTGAATTAGAAACTGGCAGTGGCGAATTTCTGATCGATGAAACGAATTCCTCGAAAAAATGGAAAGGCCAATTCGGTTTCAACGTTTTAAGTCAAGGAAATATCACCTCTGGGAATCGGGTAAATAATCCGACCCTAACGACTAGTTTATTGCCTAATTATTTCTTGAACAATTTTGGACTATTTGCTTTAGAGCGATATGTCAATGAAAAATTAGAATTCGACGGCGGCTTGCGGGTGGATGCAAAGAACATCGAGATTCATCGGCCCGACATGAATTATTCCAGTCGAATTAACCGCAATGACATCGATTACCTCGGGCTCTCCGCCAGCCTAGGTCTAAAATACCATTGGTCCGACCAATTGGAAAATCATATCATCATCGCCCGAGCATTTCGTGCGCCTGGTGCAAATGAATTATTTTCAAATGGCGTACATCATGGAGCTGGGGCCTATGAAATCGGGAATTCAAACCTGCGAGGTGAAACCGCGTATAACTTGAGTGTAAATACCTTATATACGATGAATCAGTGGGCCTTTGAATTAGGATTATACGCAAATTCCATCAAAAATTTTATTTACTTACAACCACTGGTAGACCAAGGTCGCGCTATGTACGTCAGCACGGTGCGAGGCACTTTCCCGGCCTTTGCGTATCAACAAATCGACGCCACCTTTAAAGGTATGGACGCTCAAGTCAATTTTAAGGCAAATGAGCGCTGGTCATTCCAACAAAAAACCAGCCTCGTCTATGCCTACGATGAAAGAAACCATCAATACATGGTAAATATCCCAGCAAATCGCTTTGAATATTTGATTCGACACCAATTTCCGAAAAACAAACAATATGTGAGCGTGGGGTTAACGCAGGTGTCTCAACAAACGCGCGTCGAGAAAAACTCTGATTATTCTCCCCCACCGGATGGATATTTTTTGGTGCAAGCAAATTGGGGCATTAGCATCAAAGCCATTGATGTAGGGATTACCCTAAATAATGCATTGAACCAATCCTATCGCGACTATCTAAATCGTTTCCGCTATTATGCAGATGACCAAGGGATTAATGCGAGTATGCGTCTGACCTATCGATTTTCTTAACGCTTAAGCCAGGATTCCGGATTTTGTCGAACTGTATTTTTCCAAACTTGGAAATTGATTTCAGAAGTTCCGTCTTCGTCCGAAGCCACAGAACCTATTCGCTGACCCGTCCGAACCCGCTGTCCCATGGACACCGACACATTCTCTAATTTACTATACACCGTAAAATAATCCCCGTGCTGGATCGCTACGACCATATTAATCCCAGGGATATTGACCACAGATTGCACCACCCCGTCGTATACGCTATGCACGGCAGAACCCGCTGAAGTTTGAATGTCAATCCCATTATTATTAATCATTACCCCCTTCAAAATCGGATGTTTATGCACACCGAAATGATCCGAAATAAAACCCGAAGGCACAGGAAAAGGCATCCGCCCACGAAGCGCCGCAAAGGAACTGGCTAATTTAGCCTCATCCGCATTCATATAATAGGTGTTCTTTTCTAGGACCGGCTCTGCCACCTCGACTTCTTTCACAGGCGCTGGCTTTTCCTTAATTGGCTCCCTTTTATCCGTTTTGGCGGTCTCTATTTTGGACTCAGTACGTTCCTCTACCTCCGAAGGCTTTTCGTATTTCTTTACCAATCCCTCTTCTAATCTAGGTTTAGGCAGCGCTGGTTTATTTACTTCGAGCTTTTTCGCTTGAGCCGCCATCCGCAAGCGACGCTCACGCTCCATACTTTTTTGAATTTCTCGTTGGACAATTCCTGCGATCAAATTATCCAATTTACGAATGGATAATTTTTTACGCTCGAGTTCGGTACGTAGCTTTTTCTCTTGTTGGGTCAGCACCGTCACCACCTTGGCTTCTTTGGTTTTCATGACCTCCAACTTCGATTTCTCATGCTCCTTTTCCACAATTACTTTTTTCTCCTCTTCCTTTTTGAAAATCACTTGTTGTTTCTTTGTCATTAAATCCTGACGTGTTTCAAAAATCTTTCGCGCCTGCACTTTCCGATTCGTCGTATAATGACGTAAATAATCAAATCGTCGTGTGAATTCACCCAAATCAGAGGATAGTAATAAGAAACTTAATTTATTGTTGACCGATGAGGTCTTCTCCGCCTCATACAGCATTTGACCATACGCTACTTTTAATTTGGCTAATTTAGCGGCCAAAATATCACTTTCTTGGGTTAGTTTTTTGGCTTCCTTGGCCAGCGCTTGTTGGTTTTCATTGAGAATATTAATCTGCTTTTTTTGAACAACGATTTGTTCTTTCAATACATTTAATTTCCCGATGGATACATTTTTTTTCTTGGACGTTCGGGTGATGATGGTGTTTAATTCTTTAATTTTGGCCAAATTATCCTTCTTCTGCTGCTCTAATTGCGTTTTTTTATCCGCCTGAGCCCAGATATTTCCTGTGAGAAGGCAAGCCAAAAATAGGATGATGTATTTCATTTATTCGGATTCAATAATTTTTGTGGCACGCGGAATGGAAATTCCAATGGCGTATCCAACAACTCAACTTTCGAGTACTTAATCGTAATTAACGTATTTACGTTCATATTATTTTTATCCTTGACATCTAAATTAATTTGGCTCGAAAATGGAAAAAGGACTTGATTTAACTCCGTAAATTCTTCGAAATCCATGGTCATTTTATTGTTTGTGGGCACATCGTTCATTAATATTTTTTTTAATTTCCGATTTGGCCCGACCATGTTATCGATGTTAATTCGACCTTCTTGTTGTTTTAAAATTATATTTTCATTCTCCCGAATCATCCGAGAATTATTTCGCTTAAAGGGCTGATTGCCCACGATTAAGGATTGTAAAATGCCATAATCAACTTTGAAACCCATTTTAACACTTAAGCTATCATAACTAAATCGATAATATTCACTATTGATTTTTTGGTAAAATTGGACCAAATCCTTGGTAAAAAGTCCCGTTGCGCCCGTAAAACCGGACTGCGAAATGTTCACCCAAATGGTACTATCCTTTTTCATCCGAATATCCACGGTGTAGGTATCCTGGTCCTTGGCGGTCTTCCAAACAATCTTCGATTTTGCTTTTAAATAATTGAAATTGAAATCCTCAATGATCACCTTGGGCTCTTCTTTGATTTCGGGTTTTGGAACGGAAATTCGGATGGTATCTTTTCCGGTTTCAATGACTAGGGTATCCATGACGACCGGGGCCGCTTGGGGAGGCGATGCGATTTTCTTGCCACAGGCCTGAATCATTAGGAGGACCAAGAAAAGGGATATATAACGCATATTAACTACAAAATTATCTCAATTTTCGATAAAACGCTTCAACTTAATCTTTTTATCCAAAATTTCTCGAGCACCCTCTAAGGTTTTGGCCATTTTCCAGGCCTTAATTGCATCCAGGATTCGATTGTTCTGACTTAAGGCATCTCCATAATGTTCCCAGACCGTTGAACTATTTTGCTTTTCATCCTTCAGAGCCCTTTCCATGAATTTCAAGGCACCCACATAATCCTTTTGCTGAAACAAAACCCATGCATAAGTATCCAAATAGGTGCCGTTTTCGGGGAATTTATCGACTAAACTTTTCGACATCTGCGCCGCCTTGTCTAATTTATCCTTGCGTAATGACAAATAGTAACTATAATTATTCAGGACATGCTCCTCGCCCGGATTTATCGCCAAAACCTTTTCAAAACATGCATCTGATTCTAAATACCTGGTTTTGGAATGATAGGCATCCCCTAAGAGCCCATATAATTGGGTAAACCATCCATCCGTGTCCTTGACTAAAGGTAAGGCCTTTTCAAAACTTGCAATGGCCTCCGCATTTTTTGATTGTAAATATTGCGCAAAGCCCTTTTGAAACAACAAAAATCCTTCCGTAGGAAATTCATGCAAAGCCTCATCGCAATGCACAATGGCACTGTCCAATACATTTAATTCGAAATCCAACTGAACGATTCGGGCCCAAACCTCAAACTTGGTATTCCCCATTCGAGCCGCTTGCAAATAACTTGTTTGGGCTTCCTGGAATTTGGAAATACTGATCCACAAATCTCCCTCCAAAGCCACAAAACGCGCCTCTTCCGGGAAAATATGTTTTAAATCGAGCACCATCTCATGCGCGTGGCTCCAATCTGCCTTTGATTTAACTAATTCGATGGCATGTAGTGCCAATTGGCCCAAGACCTCAGCGCTCACCCGTGAATCCACCGCCCCCAATTTAATTTCGACACAGGCGGAATCCAGATTTTTTTCTTCAATAAATAATTTTGATTTCAATAAATGGATTTGCCCTTGGTCAGGAAATCGATTTTGAATTTGATCAAACAACATTTTAAATTCCCTTCCATGCACTAAATCCCAGACAATTTCCATTTGATCCCAAGAAAAAAGAGATTCTTCAGGGATAATTTCTAACAAATGTTCCCCCTCCTTAAACGCCGAACGGACGTCCTTTTTCTTCAAATAAATAAATTGTTTCGTGCGAATAATCTCCGGATAATCGCCCACGAAAGCATCCGCTTTTTGCAAAGCTGACAAGGCCTCATCCCCTTGATCCGCCCATAAAAAGGCCTGCGCGAGGCGGATATTAACTTCCGGCTGTGTCTCATCGAAAGCCAGTAACTTTTTTAACACCGCTAAAGCCTCCTCATTATACCGCAAATCGAGGGCTAAATCTGCATAAAATAAGCCATAATCTAAGGAAAAAGGGGATAACAAATGAGCTTCTTTGGCATTTTGAAAGGCTAAATTCTTTTTATCTTGGGCCAAATAGGATTTTCCTAAATAATAAAAAATAGAAGCCTCTTTAGGTACTTCTTGAATCAAATGCTCCCAAATCAAAATCGCCTCCTCGTATTCCTCCTGCACATAATGCCGCATCGCTTCCGCCATTAATTCCTCCGACTGGGCCGGCGTCAGCGCATCTAAGACCTTCGACTTTTTTTGAGCCATTCCTGCAGGCATCGAAAAAATAGTCACGAATAAAATAAGGAGGCAAATTCTCTTCATTAGAGCGAATATACCACATTGAATGATCATTTTACAGATAATTTCGATAGATTCGCGGAAATAAACCTAGATATTGATGAAATACCTTTTCCTTTTAAGCTTCTTAGTAAGTCTTCCCTTAATCGCCCAAGAAAAAACGATGGGCTTCGAGGAATACGATCCCATTTCTACTTTAGTGGTACCCGAACATACCTTAAAACGGTCGAAATACCCCTTCATCGATATCCATAACCATCAATGGAATATGCCAAGCCAAGATTTGGGATATTTAACCAAACAAATGGATAGTTTAAACATGCGGGTGATGGTGAATTTGAGTGGAAAGGGTTCTCAAAGAAATGGCAGTCGGGAAGCAGGAACCGAATACCTTACCCAATCCGCGCTGGCCGGAAAAGAGAAAACGAATAATCGGGTCGTGGTGTTTACGAATTTGAATTTTACTGACATCGATAATCCCAATTGGTCCGCTGAAACCGTCAAAGCTCTCGAAAAAGAAGTGAAAGCCGGTGCGATGGGACTTAAAATTTATAAAGATCTAGGCTTGGAAATTAAGGATACGAAGGGAAATCGCTTGTCGACAAATGACCCGCGCCTCGATCCTGTTTGGGAAAAGTGTGGAGAATTAAACATTCCTGTACTTATTCACACGGGGGAACCCATCTCATTTTTTGATGCACATGATAAATACAATGAACGGTGGCTGGAACTCAAGCAATTTCCGAGTCGGGCGCGGCCTTCCACCAAATATCCATCCTGGAAAATCGTGATGGCGGAACAATTTGACATCATTAAAAAACATCCTAACACCAAATTTATCAGTGCGCACCTGGCTTGGCTCGGAAATAATTTAGGGGAATTGGGGAAATTATTGGACACTTATCCGAATATGTATACGGAGATCGGCGCGGTTATTCACGAATTAGGGCGCCAACCAAAAACCGCACGAAAATTCATGATTCAATACCAAGACCGCGTCTTATTTGGAAAGGATATTTGGACCACATCGGAATATTATACCTATTTCAGATTATTAGAAACGGGGGATGAATACTTTCCGTATTATCGCAAGCGGCATGCTTTTTGGCGAATTTATGGCCTGGAATTACCGGATGAGGTTTTGAAAAAAGTGTATTACAAGAATGCGCTGAATTTATTGCCTAAGCTCGATAAAAGCCAATTTCCAAAATAATTTATAGGGCCTTTAACGTTTCGTTCAATTGGCCTAACCAAATCGCCGCGCCGCGCTGATTCCAGTGGGAATCGGAAGGAAAGAAATTTTCTTTGGCATTTTTTTGTAGGCGGAGGCTTGGGTCCACTAATATTCCTTTCCAATTTGGATGTTTAGCAATTCGCGAGAGAATCTGATTGGTGGGTTTGTTTTCCGTATTCAAAACCCCGACAGGATTTGGGATAATGCTAAAAATGACCTGATCGAAACCTTTTGATTTGAAATAGGTTTGGACTTCGTTGAGTTGCGCCACATAAGCCCCTACTTCTTCATCACTCGTAGGATAGAAGGAACTACCGACTTTTTCTGGGTCTACGGTTTGTGTTAAATACAATTGTTTCCAGTTTTTGGAGACGCGCACTTCGTTATCTAGCCGCCCGAAGATATAAAAATTTAAGGCCGATTTTAATTCTTTGAATGGCGCCCAAATCCCTAAATTGAACAGTAGAAATTCCAAATTGTTTTCCAGCGTGGGATGATAAAATGTATTTTTTAACCTAGAATTTATTCGGCTCAAAAATTCAAATCGACTGGCCGTTTGGCTTCCGGAGTTGGATTGGGCTTGCGCTTCGATTCGATTCCGAATTTCTTTTACTGTCATTAAATTTCGAAAATTTCGTTCGACGCATTCGATCAAAAGAATGTTTTTTTTGTCTTTGGATAGGCGATAAGGAATGGGCTTAGGCGTAGACCAACGCACAAATTGAACCTCCCCCGTTTTTTTAAAATACCGAGGATCCATGCTGAAAAAAGAATACAAATAACTATCACCAATGATGTGCATTTTGTATTTCACAGAATCTGTTTCCAGCACCGGCAAGGCTACAAAACTCGTATCTCGCGGCATTTTAAAAGGCTTAATATAGGTCAAGCCATACAAATCCCCAAAGCTGAATTTATCTGCACCCCAGCCATCCTGGCGAATATATCGCCGCTGACTTAATAAGCGCATCCCTTGGTTTGAACTGCCAAAAATCAGCACAAATGCCAAAAAGAAAAGTACCACAAAAGCAAAAATTCTCCTCATGCTAAAATTGAAAGTAGATAAATTGTTTCATATTAAACACGCCAAGAAAATACGTTACCAAAACAAGCAAAGGAAAAGTAAGCCAGAAAAACGTTTCCAAACGCTCCTTGACCATACCTCTTTTGTACTCCAATGCAAATAAGCCTACAATTAGAAAGACGCTTAAGTAGAATTCCTTAATTGCCATGGAAACATTTAAAGGACTCGAGAAATCCATGAGCGCCATTCGACTAAACCATAGTTTGATGGTTGAAAAATGCGCAATCCTGAAAAATACCCAGGCTAGGGTCACTAGAAAAAACGTCAACAAACGATAGGCCCATATACCAGCCCATGTTTTCCTTTGGTCTGCAGCCAAAAAAGGAAATAGTCTATTCAAAATCAAACCAATCAATTGGAATAAACCATGCAAAGCTCCCCAAATCACGAAATTCCAACTCGCCCCATGCCATAAACCGGATAACACAAAGATGATCATGATATTCAAATACCAGCGCGGCACCGAAACTCGATTTCCTCCTAAAGAAATGTAAAGATAATCCTTAAACCAGGTCGATAAGGATATATGCCACCTCCGCCAAAACTCGGGAATCGATGTGGCCCAATAAGGTGCATTAAAATTTTCCATCAACCGAAAGCCCATCACGCGTGCTGCACCGATGGCTACATCCGAATAACCTGAAAAATCGCAATATATTTGGAAGGAATAGAAGATCGCCGCCACGACTAAATTTGTCCCTGATTGCTCCCCAATATTTCCATAAACTTCATCCACAACCATCGATAAGCGATCCGCAATGACCACTTTTTTGAAAATACCAATGACCATTTGAAGCAATCCCGATTGGACCCGATGCCGATCCCAATGTTTGGGCTCATAAAATTGATAAATCAGGTTCTGGGGCCGCTCGATCGGTCCGGCGACCAATTGCGGATAAAACATCACATACAAACTATAAATCCCAAAATTTCGTTCGGCCTTTTGATTTCCCCGATACACCTCGATCGTATAACTCATAGCTTGGAACGTATGAAAGGATAGTCCGATCGGCAATAATATGGATAAAACAGGCATTTCGACCGGAATATCCAGCAAATGCGCGAACCAGGAAATGTTGTTGAAAATAAACTGATAATACTTGAAAACCGCCAATACACCCACATTAGCGACAATACTTAAGGCTAGAATCCATTTTTTTGTACGACCCTCATGTTGTTCTAATAAGATTCCCGCGAAATAATCGATCACGATCGTTAGTGCCAAAATTCCCAAATAAATAGGAACAAAAGCCATATAGAAATAACAAGAAGCGAGCAATAAAAGAAGCCAACGGTACTTATGAGCCATTAAAAAATAGGCTGATGTCACAATGCCGAAGAATACTAAAAACTGCAATGAATTAAAAACCATATTGCTTAGGTTAACCAACTGTCACTTGCACCCGCAAGTTCACATCATCTACATTTATTTCGCTACTCGGGCCTTCCAAAACCTTCGCCCATTCAATACTCAATGCCTGAACTTCCTGTGCAATGTAAAGCTTAAACTCGTCAATGCTTTCCTTCCATTCCGCGGAATCCTCCTGAATCACAATGTGCACCTTATCCACCACATCAAAACCCGAATCCTTCCGCACATTTTGAATCCGATTCACAAATTCTCGAGCCATGCCCTCGCGAATCAACTCAGGACTCAACGTCTGATCCAAAGCAATCGTCAATCCTCCCTCACTCGCGGTCACATAACCCGGCATATCTTCCGTCAAAATTTCAACATCCCCTAAACCTATGCCAAATCCTTCCAATTGGACCTCCCCCACGTCTTCCAAAACTGTTAATGTTTCGGCCGACATTTCTGAAATCAAGGCAGCAACCACCTTCATGTCTTTCCCAAATTTAGGCCCTAAGGTCTTAAAATTAGGTTTGACTTTTTTGCTTAAAACCCCAGCCGCATCATCTAAATAATTTACCTGCTTCACATTTACCTCGGATTTGATGAGATCATCCACCCGACGAATTTGTTCCCGCACATGTTCCTGTAACACCGGCACAAGGACTTGAGCCAGTGGCTGTCTCACTTTTAGTTTATGTACTTTCCGTATCGAATGGACCAAAGAACAAATCCGCTGTGCCATTTCCATCGATTCCTCCAAGGCTTCATTTCGCCATGCGGGACGAGCTGTTTTGAAATCAGTTAAATGTACCGACTCCCCCCCTGTCACATTTTTATATAACCATTCGCCATAGAATGGGGCGATAGGAGACATGAGTTGAGACACTGTCTCCAAGCAGGTATAAAGGGTTTGGTAGGCGGCTTTTTTGTCGGCCGACAAGCCATCCTTCGCCGTTTCCGGATTCCAGAATCTACGGCGAGAAAGACGCACATACCAATTAGATAAATGATCACACACAAAATCTTGAATGGCCCGACCGGCTTTCGTTGGTTCATACGCCGCAAAGGCTTCATCCACTTCGCTGATCAATTGGGTTAATTTTGATAAAATCCAACGATCTAATTCCGTCAAATGCGCCTCATCGATTTCCTGTGCCATCGCAGACTCAAAGCCATCTAAATTCGCATAAAGCGCAAAGAAATTATAGGTATTGGTCAATGTGCCAAAAAACTTATTTCGCACCTCGGTAATACCTGCCAAATCAAATTTCAAATTATCCCAAGGCTGGGCATTCGTGATCATATACCAGCGCGTCGGGTCAGCCCCGTAGGAAGCCAATGTCTCAAATGGGTCAATGGCATTGCCCAAACGTTTGGACATTTTATTACCATTTTTATCCAAGACCAAGCCCGTGGAAATGACATTTTTAAAAGCAACGGAATCTTCCACCATGCTCGAAATCGCATGCAAAGTGAAGAACCAACCGCGCGTTTGATCCACCCCTTCCGAAATGAAATCCGCAGGATACGATTGCTTAAAAATGTCTTGATTTTCGAATGGATAATGCCATTGCGCAAAGGGCATCGCGCCTGAATCGAACCAGACATCAATTAAATCCAATTCGCGGGACAATACCTGACTTGTCGCACTTAATAAAAATATTTCATCCACAAAAGGCCGATGTAAATCCGCATGGCCTGCCGCAAAGGCTTTTTGGAAAGCCTCATTTCCTTTTAATTGTGTTTCCGATAAAGTGCCAGAGGCATTTGCTTTTTCGATTTCGTTCGTTAATTGTTCCAAGGAACCAATGCAAATCTCCTCGGACCCATCCTCCGTTCGCCAAATCGGCAAGGGCGTTCCCCAATAGCGAGAACGGGATAAATTCCAATCGACAAGATTTTCGAGCCAATTGCCAAAACGACCCGTACCCGTCGATTCTGGTTTCCACTGAATCGTTTTATTCAGCGCGATTAATTTATCTTTTGCTGCCGTGGTTTTGATGAACCAGGAATCTAAGGGATAATATAAAATCGGTTTATCTGTTCTCCAGCAATGTGGATATGGGTGATCGAATTTTTGGACATTAAAGGCCTTATTCTCCGTTTTTAATTGGATCGCAATCCGCTCATCTACGGATAAATACTTATCCCGACCTTGCTTCACGATCGCTTCTTTCTTTTCTTCTTCGGTCAAATAGGCCTCTTTTACTGGCTCTAAGGCATAATCAGTGACTTCTTTGACGAATTTTCCTTGTCGGTTTACCAAGGGCACATCCTTCCCATGTTCATCTTGAACTAAAATGGCGGGTATTCCATTTTGTTGGGCCACCCGAAAGTCATCTGCCCCAAAGGTAGGCGAGGTATGAACCATCCCTGTTCCATCTTCGGTGGTCACAAAATCACCCAAAATCACCCGAAATGCGGCTTCTTTCGGCTGGACATAAGGCATTAATTGGTCATATTCGATTCCTTCTAAATCCGAACCTTTGCATTCCAAAACGATGTGATACGGAATCGCAGCTGGTTTTTTATCCGCTGAAACATAGGCCTCAAAATCTCCGTTTTCAGCGGCCGATTGGAAATAATTCTTGACCAAATCTTTGGCAAGAACCACATGAACGGGCAAATACGTATAGGGATTAAATGTCTTTACTAAGACATAGTTAATATTTTTTCCTGCGGTGAGGGCTGAGTTTGAAGGCAAGGTCCAGGGCGTCGTCGTCCAGGCTAATAAATAGACGGGCGCACCGGCAGCGGCTTGAAATAAAAACTCAGAGGCTTGATTTCGAATCGCGGCAAATTGGGCCGTTAAAGAAGTGTCTTTGACGTCGCGGTAACAGCCTGGTTGGTTTAATTCATGGGAAGAAAGACCCGTTCCCGCTGCGGGCGAATAGGGTTGAATCGTATAGCCTTTGTACAATAAACCTTGGTCGTATAGGCGTTTCAATAGGTTCCAAACACTTTCAATATAGGGCGCTTGGTAGGTGACATAGGGATTTTCGAGATCGACCCAATAGCCCATTTTCTGGGTGAGGTCGTTCCACTGATCCGTGAATTTCATGACGGTTTCCCGGCAGCGTTGGTTATATTCTTCGACCGAAATCGTTTTTCCGATGTCCTCTTTGGTGATGCCTAATTCTTTTTCAACTTGCAATTCCACCGGCAAACCATGCGTATCCCAGCCCCCTTTGCGCTTTACTTGTTTTCCCTTCAGGGTTTGGTAGCGACAAAAAATATCCTTGATCGCACGCGCCATGACATGGTGAATGCCGGGTGTTCCGTTGGCCGAAGGTGGCCCCTCAAAAAACGTAAAGGTAGGCTTTCCCTCGCGCGTCGAAATAGACTTTTCGAAAATGTTATTTTTCGTCCAGAAATCTAATATTTCATCGGCTAAGGCAGCGTAATCTAAATTTTTATATTCTTTGAAGCTCACAGATTGGTTGGTTTTTAGAATAATATCAGGCAAAATTGAGGCAAAAATACGAAAATTGTGAACCTTATGTTACTTTGCATGGAATTTTGAATGGAATAAATGTTAAAAGAAGCGATACGTCAACAAGCCCTTGCCTCCCGCAAAAATCTCAGCGATGAAAAATGGCTTTCCATGAACCAAGCCATTCAAAAATACTTGCTTGATTTTTTGCATGATTTCTCGGCGGGAACTAAGGTCCTAAGTTTTCAAAGTATCCTCGAAAAGCGAGAAATCGACCTAACATCCACGCACGAAAAGCTGACAAAATCTCCCTTCGAATTTTCTTTAGGTTTTCCGCGGGCGAATACCAAGGACTTTTCCATGCAAACATTTCTGACGAATGAATCTACAACTTTCGAACAATCGGCCTGGGGAATTAGGGAACCCAAACCTAGCTCCTCGCAAGAAATATTCGCAAAGGATTGGGATGTGGTCCTTGTGCCCCTTTTAGCCATCGACCTGAATGGCCATCGCGTGGGCTATGGAAAGGGTTTTTATGACCGATTTTTGGCCCAAACCAAAGCCAATGCTTTGCATATCGGACTTAGTTTAGACAGTCTAATCGATCCCATTTCTGACCTACATGAACATGATATTGCCTTGGACCTAGCTATATCGCCTGAAGGAATTCATCGATTTAATGAAAAAAAATAGGCTGATTCTAAATTTAAGCCCTAATTTTGCGTGCCAAAAGCATGATCACGTGAAAATCAGACAATTACTCTTTTTTGTATGTTTCGCCTTGCCCGTCTTAGGTCAAGGGATAAGCAAAAAGGAATGGTTCCCAATTGAGCGTTCTGTAAAAGGCTTTCGGACGCAATTTGTGTACAAACGCCAACTCTTGGAAAATCCCTTGGCCCTTCAAATCCCTTTAATGGAGATGTTGGATCCGGAAATTAGTCGGGAGTTTTTGACCTATAAGCGTCAACAAAACCACATCAAATGGATTTCAAGCGGCACTTTGGCCTTGTCTTTGTATTCATTGTTGCAAAAAGACGCCGTGTCAGACGGCTTTTATTGGTCGTTCGTGGGAACGAGTGCCTTGGCGAACGTCTATTTTGGATCCATGAGTTTGCGGCATTTTAACCGAGCGCTGAATCGATATAATGAATTAGGAAAAGAACAAAAGACAAATATAAGTTTACAAATTTCAACGAGCGGAAATCAACCCGCCGTTGGGATCGCAATGAAGTATCCATTTTAAGATTAATTAAGCATGAAAGTTGCAGTTGTTGGTGCCACAGGACTCGTAGGCAGTGAAATTTTGAAAGTATTGGCAGAACGGAATTTCCCGGTTTCTGAAATTATCCCCGTAGCTTCCGAGCGTTCGATCGGAAAAAAAATCAGCTTTAAGGGAAAAGAATATGCCGTGGTGGGTTATGAAACGGCCATCGCGATGAAACCCAATGTGGCCATTTTCTCCGCAGGTGGTGGAACATCCTTAGAAACAGCACCAAAATTCGCCGCAGCAGGCATAACTGTCGTGGATAATTCATCGGCTTGGCGGATGGACCCAACGAAAAAATTGGTCGTTCCAGAAATCAATGCTTCCACCCTAACCGCGGAAGATAAAATCATTGCGAATCCGAATTGCTCCACGATCCAAATGGTCGTGATCCTAAATCCCTTACATAAAAAATATAAAATCAAACGCGTGGTGGTTTCGACCTATCAGTCGGTGACAGGAACAGGCAAAGCAGCCGTGGACCAATTGTTCGACGAACGCGCTGGAAAAACAGATTACAACAAAGTGTATCCACATAAAATCGACTTAAACGCTTTACCTCACATCGATGTATTCTTAGACAATGGCTATACGAAAGAGGAAATGAAAATGATTTTGGAAACGAAAAAAATCATGATGGACGATTCGATTCAGGTGACGGCGACGACGGTGCGTATTCCGACAATCGGCGGACACTCGGAGGCGGTGAATATCGAATTTGAAAATGATTTCGATTTGGCGGAGGTTCGGGCGATATTGGAAAAAGAAGAAGGTGTGATAGTTCAAGATGACCCGAAAAATTTCTTGTATCCGATGCCGATTACCGCACATGGAAAGGATGAGGTTTTTGTGGGAAGGATTCGTCGGGATGAGTCTCAAAAAAACACCTTAAATCTGTGGATTGTGGCGGATAATTTACGAAAAGGGGCGGCCACAAATGCCGTTCAGATCGCAGAATATTTGGCCAAACATCAGTTAATCTAAAACGAAGGCCGGTCCAACCGGCCTTTTTTGTACATGATTCGATTAAGTGTAAATATCAATAAAATCGCCACGCTTCGAAATTCTCGAGGTGGTAATAATCCGGACCTCGTTCAGGTGGCCATGGATTGTGAGCGATTTGGTGCGGAGGGAATTACGGTGCATCCTCGGCCCGATGAACGTCACATTCGCTACGCGGATGTGCATGCTTTAAAACCTTTGTTGACCACCGAATTTAACATCGAGGGAAATCCTTTGGAAGCGTCCTTCGTCGAATTGGTCTTAGCGGTGAAACCGGAGCAGGTTACCTTGGTTCCCGATGCGCTGGGCCAAATTACCTCGAATCATGGCTGGGATACGGTGGCGAATCAAGTGCTTCTGATCGACCTTATCCGCATTTTTAAAAATGCGGGCATTCGAACCTCCATTTTTGTGGATCCGGTTTTGGACATGGTGGAAGCGGCGAAAACAACGGGGGCGGATCGAATTGAATTATACACAGAACCTTTTGCGACGGAATTTCCGGAAAATCCTGCGGCAGCGGTGGCGGCCTATCGGAAGGCGGCATTTCGGGCTCAACAAATTGGCCTTGGCGTCAATGCCGGTCACGACTTGAGTTTGGAAAATTTGGCCTTTTTTAAATCGCAGGTCAGCCCTTTAGATGAAGTGTCGATCGGCCATGCGCTGATCAGCGATGCGCTGTATTATGGATTGGAGAACACGATACAATTGTACAAACGCCAATTGCTTTAGAAATCATCTCCAGAGAAAAATTATCGAATTTGACAAAAAGCAAAAACGCTAAAAGAGTAATTTCAATACCTACAAAAACAAAAAAGGGGCCCTAGATAAGGCCCCTTTTAAATTTTTATAAAAAACTATTGTTCTTTTTCTCCTGTCAAAACCACTTGGCCACCAGCCACTGATAATTTGATCGAACTTACTTTACCCGCTGCGCGAGAAAAGATGATATCGGCATCATAGCCCTGGATTGACGTAGTAAATACATCGGCAGTGTTTGAAGGTTTTAAAACAGCTCCTTCGGTAGGGTTCGCATCCGAAGACAACATCAATTTTCCATCCTTCAAATTAATCATGATTTTCTTTACGTACTCGTTGTCAGACATTTTGAACGTAGCCGTATAATCAGCAGTGGAAGAAGCACCAGCAGATGACCCTTCTTTTTCGCCCTTTAAAGTTTGTCCTTGCGCATCAATTTTTAATCCATTTACTTTTCCTCCCTCACGAGTAAACGTTACAGAAGCATTCATACTTTCTAATACATATTCATCAGCTACTTTACCTTTCGCTAATTCTGAATCTGGAAAACCTTCGGCTGACATAATCACTTTTCCTTCCTTAACGGCAAATTTGACCACTTTGACGTAAGGATTGTCTTGCATTTTATAAGATCCTGCGATGTCGTCGGTAGAACTAACTTGTGCAAATAAAGTGGTAGAAAACATAACCATCGCAGCAAGGATGGCAACTAAACGAGCATTTTTCATGAATTTTCGATTTAAATTTTGACAAAACTAATACGATTTCAATAAATTGTCATAAAATGACTTCAATTTTTACAATATTTTCACATTGACATTTTGAAATTAAATAGTTTTACCTAATTTGGCACTCCGATCAACAAGCATCGGTTATCAATTCGCCCAAAAAAACAATAGGAGATACAATATGAGATAAACCTCTACGTTAACAAATTTGACTTATATGATTAAGACACAAGTTAGCGATGCAGCGTTATTATCCGCGTACATCCAAGGGGAAGATAAAGCGTTTGAAACATTAGTGAAACGCAGTAAATCCAAAGTGTATACAAGTATTTACTTGATCGTTAAGGACCGCTACATCGCGGAAGACTTAATGCAAGAAACGTATATTAAGGCGATCGATGTGATTAAATCGGGTCGCTACAATGAAGAAGGAAAATTTTTGCCATGGGTGGTGCGGATAGGGCATAATTTAGCCATCGATTTTTTTAGGAAGGATAAACGATATCCGACCATTGTTTTGGAAGATGGGTCCAAGCTGTTCAATAGTTTTGAGTTTGCCGAAGAATCCTCCGAGGATATTCAGATGAAGGCCGACAAAATTTCGAATGTGCGGGAGCTCATCAAAAAATTACCAGATGAACAACGGGAAGTCTTGGTCATGCGGCATTACGAGGAATTAAGTTTCCAAGAAATCGCAGATCAGACCGGTGTCAGTATAAATACGGCTTTGGGAAGAATGAGGTATGCCTTGATCAACCTGAGGAAAATGCTAGAAAAACAAGAGAGTGCCTATGACGCAAAACTTTACCCCAAATGACCTCATTAAAAACCTGTATGAGCCTGAAAAAGGGCTGACTCACTTTTTTAACTCGGAAGACCGCTCGGAGTTAGCGGCCCTCCACCAGGTAAAAAACGCACTCGATGAAGGATATTTACATCCATCAGACAGCTGTGTCGATTCGATTATCGCTTATTCCAAACGAAATATCGAGATCCAATCTTGAAATAGTTTCTTACCTTTGCCGAAAGCCTAGCGCATGCAAAAGAAAGAACGATTCCAAGCTTTTATGGACCATTTTTCGTCCCATTTTCCGGAGGCGGAAACGGAATTGCAATACGGCAATCCCTATGAATTATTAGTCGCCGTCGTCCTTTCCGCGCAATGTACCGACAAGCGGATCAACCAAGTCACCCCGAAACTTTTTCAACGATTTCCTAACCCCGCCGCACTCGCCGAATCCAGCGTGGATGAAATTTTTTCCTACATTCGATCCGTTTCCTACCCAAATAATAAAGCAAAACATCTCTTAGGTTTAGGCCAACGCATCGTCGACGCATTCGCCGGCGAAGTCCCGGAAACCTTAGAAGACTTACAAAGCCTGCCCGGCGTAGGTCGGAAAACGGCTAATGTCATCGCTTCGGTGATTTATAATCAACCCACCATGGCCGTGGATACACATGTATTTCGGGTTTCGCATCGACTAGGACTCGTTCCCAAAAACGCGAGCACCCCCTTAAAGGTCGAATTAGCGTTGGTTAAACACCTACCTGATGAGGTCATTCCCCGGGCGCACCATTGGTTAATCCTACACGGTCGCTACATCTGCCTGGCCCGCAGCCCGAAATGTGAAGCCTGTACGATTCAGCATTTTTGTGCCTTTTATCAAAAAAATCATGGGAGCAAATAAAGTCGAAGGCTTGGGCATTTTATGTTCCCTGCTCGGCGTGTATTTCTCCGCGAAACAAGCCCGAGTAGCTTGGATCTGGAACATCCTCGCCTCCGCGATTTATGGCTATATTTTTTATGGCTTAGGTTTATTTTCCGACATGGAATTGCAAGGATTTTTTATTTTGATGGCCATTTTTGGCTTTTTCCAATGGACCCAATCGGCGGAAAATTGGATCCCCGAAAAATCGACTCGAATGCAATTAATCATAGGGCTTCTCGCCAGTTTAGTTTTTGGGGGAATTTCAGGTTATTTACATCAAAGATACGCACCCAATGTCTCCTTCCCTTATCTAGACGCCTGCTTGACTGGACTGAGTATTTGGGGAACTTATTTGGCTGCGAAACGGAAAATTGAAAACTGGGTACTCTGGATTCTTGTGGACTTCGTCTATATAGGCATGTACATGCAAAAGGGCATACCGGGCACATCGGCACTATATGGCCTATTTATTTGCATGGCTTTTTATGGCTATCGGTCTTGGCAAAAAAAAATGTCATAGATTTTATCCGAATCATTACCTAAATCAAGCATATAAATTTATCTTTGTGTTAATGTTTTGCCACTCTGCTTAAATACCTGATTTACAGCTCATTTAGCCAACAAAACATTTCAATTTTTAATTTTTACTGGCATTTTTTGATTATGGCAAACGAGGAAAAACAACGCTATTCAGCTGCAGAATTAAAGGAATTCGAAGAAATTATTTTAGGTAAATTAGAAGACACACGATCGGAACTAAATTACATACGGGAAACCTTGAGTAAGAAAAATGACACCGGCACGAATGATACGGCTGGAAATTCTAAGGTCATGGAAGATGGGGCGGATACCGCGGAGAAAGAGAACATGAATCAATTAGCCGTTCGACTTCAAAAATTCATCAATAGTTTAGACAAGGCATTGATGCGGATAAAAACTGGAACCTACGGGGTTTGCGTTGAATCCGGAAAATTAATTTCGAAGGAACGTTTGCGTTTGGTTCCACACACACAGCATTCGATCGAAGCGAAGTTAAAACAGCGATAAATGGGATTTTTTGACAACAATCGGCTGGTTGATTTATTGTCCAACTACCTAAAGACTCAATTCGAGATCATTAAGTTAGATGTGCAAGAGAAATTAGAGGAATTGTTGGCCCGCATTTTTAAATTTATTTTAATCGCTTTTGCCCTAGGAATCACCAGCATATTTTTCTTGTTGGGCCTGGCTAATTGGATTAATGAAACAACCCAAAGCCTCTTTATCGGTTATTTTGCCGTCGCGGCTTTGGCCCTAGTCATCAGCCTCATTTTGCTTTTGACGATGAAAAAAAAGGAGGAGTCTGACAAAGAATTGCCTGAGGATTTAGAAGATCATGAGTAATACACAAGAAAAACGCGCCGCTTTAGAAGCCAAAGCCGATCAAGTCAAGGCCAATATTGCCGAAGAAATAAGTGATATCAAACAAATCGCCAAAGAACGCGGGATGCAAATTGCCGTTGTCGGCGGTGTTTTAGCCGCCTCTTATCTGCTTTATACCCTATTTTCCGGGAGCGACAAAAAAGAATCCTCAGACAAAGAAGAACCTTCTTTTATAGGCTCCGCCATCAAATCCTATGCCGTGGCCCTAGCCCTAGGCTTAGCGAAAGATAAATTAATGGCTTATTTACAATCCTTAGAATCTGAGCAGGCCACGGAAACGAAACAGGATTAATTTTCCATCAAATAGGCTTTGATAAATTCGTTGATTTCCCCATCCAACACGGCATCCGTATTCGAGGTTTGAAAATTCGTACGATGGTCTTTTACCCGACGGTCATCCAA
>Ga0164294_10001774_pt1 | contig 19730 bp, 17 predicted proteins | sample GEODES005metaG_FD_111479 | JGI IMG/M metagenome (GOLD analysis project Ga0164294, IMG submission 111479) | Oligotrophic lake water microbial communities from Sparkling Lake, Wisconsin, USA - GEODES005 metaG | ecosystem: Environmental > Aquatic > Freshwater > Lake | place: USA: Sparkling Lake...
CGGAATTCATATTGCTGCACCTGGTTTGGCTATTACCAAAGATGATCCTTTTGACCGGGTTGCGCGGGATCGTATGTCGACAGTATATTTTCCGGGTGACAAGATAACGATGCTGCCTGATTCAGTGATCGAGCAGTTTTCATTGGATGCAGGCGCTCCTCGTCCGGCACTATCGATCTACGTAGACCTTGATGCCCAAGGTCTTTTGATTCGTGAATCTATTCAGATGCGCGCAGAGATGGTGCCGATGGCAGCCAATTTGCGCTTGGAAGACTTGGAGCATTTGGTTAGTGAAGATAGTTTGCTAGATGAAGCTGCAACTTATCCTTTTCGCAAAGAGTTATCCATCTTATGGCGTGCGGCTAAGCACTTACATGCAAGTCGTCAAGAAAAGCGTGTAGCAAATGGCCTGCGCGCAGAGCAGTTAGGGGTGATAGATCCAAATGCCTTAGCAAGAGATTTTTACTTTGAGGTAGCTCCAGTTGATGGGGTGGAGCGTATCGAAATTATTCCGCGTCAACGCGGTTCAGTCTTAGATACGATTGTTGCTGAATGGATGATTTTTTGTAATAGCGCTTCAGGCCAGTTACTTGCTGGTCATGGCTTACCTGGCCTCTTTAGAACTCAAAAAGGGTGGGGCCCATTGCGGACAAGAATGCAAACAAGCCCAGGACCACACGAAGGCTTAGGTTTGGACTATTACGCTTGGTGCACATCGCCCTTACGACGCTATTCAGATTTAGTGAATCAATGGCAACTCATCGCCCTAGCCAAGCATGGTGTGACAGCCAAGATGGTTGCTCCTTTCCCGCCAAACGATGCTGTTTTGATGGGAATTGCAGCCGATTTTGAGTCTTGCTATCAGGCCTATGGGGAATATCAAGATAGGCTGGAGAAGTATTGGTGTTTACGCTGGATTGCACAGGAGGGTGGGTCGAAAATAGTTTTTGCACGGCATCTCAAGGAAGGCATGTCTCGTCTTGAATCAATACCCTTGCATTTACCTATTCCAGAGCTAGCTGCTCATCCGCGGATGACGCGTGCTCAGGTGCAGATTGACAACGTGGATTTATTGCAATTAAGTGCGGGCGTGCGCGTTTTAGAAATTGAATCGCCAGCAAAGATTGCACCAGAGACCATCGAAAATCCTACTGAAGATGGTACTGCAGGGTAGTTTTATTTTGCCAATGACATCTCACCCAACTGCTGTGATGCAATCGCTTCAAAGTGCTTGGCGTCGCCACCCATTTTGGTTTGCGCTCTGTGCTTCACTTGTGATTCACCTCCTTTTTTTATCTATTCGCTGGGGCGCTGGAGAAATTCAAAGCCGTCGACTTAATGCCCCACTGAGCGTAGTACTAGTGAACGCTAGTAGCAAAACACCGCCATCGCAGGCTAATAAATTAGCCCAGGCTGACCTCCAAGGTGGCGGAAAGATAGAAAATCAAGATGCTACAGCGATCCATCGTGCACGACTAGGAACAGAAGCGCGCCTTGAAGTATTAGAGAAACAGCAAAAACAAATGTTGGCAAAGTTAGAGGAGCAACGTGCGCGTTCTGGGGGGCGTAAGAGTGGTGACGAGCAAAAAATTACACCACAACTAAACTCCCTAGAAGCAGAATTAGCGAAGCGTATACAAGCCGATGGACGTGGAGCTCGACGTAAGGTATTAACCGCCACTAGTGCGAAGGCGGTAACTTTTGCTCACTATTACGATGCCATGCGCCAAAAGATTGAAGCTTATGGAAGCGCATTTTTCCCACGCGCTAATGGACGACCTTTATACGGTAGCTTGATCATCGTTGTCAGCGTGGATTCTCAAGGAAATATCACCAGCAATGCGCAGGGGAAAGACGGCATATCGATTGGCCGGAGCTCAGGCAATCCTGAGTTGGATCGACAGGCTTTGGCTATTGTGAGGGCTTCTGCTCCATTTGGCGTTTTCCCATCTGAAATGCGTAAGCAAATTGACGTCTTAGATTGGGTCTCCACTTTTGAGTTCGCTCGCGAGGGTACTGATCGCTTAGAGTTGCGACGTTGATTCCATCTCACAAATAGTTCAAGAAATAGATCAAAAATTCGCTTATCCTCTCATCATGACTTCATCAGAATCCATGGATTTATATACTGACCCAAAGCTTTTTTCTGGGATGGATGTGTACGCAGTTGCTGGTAATCCAATCGCGCATAGTAAATCACCTCAGATTCATGCACAGTTTGCATTACAGTCCAATCAGGCGATGCACTATGGAAGCTTACAACCAGCTTTAGGAGCCTTTACAAAAGCTGCACAAGATTTCTTTGCTGCTGGTGGCAAAGGGATGAATGTGACCGTGCCGTTTAAATTAGATGCTCAAGCATTTGCTAAGGTCTTAACATCTAGAGCGCAATTAGCAGGCGCTGTGAATACCCTTTGGATTCAAGATGGGCAAATTTATGGAGATAACACTGATGGCGCTGGTTTGGTAAGGGATTTACTCGCACAAGATATTGTCTTAAAGGGTGCACGCATCTTACTTTTAGGTGCTGGCGGTGCCGCACGTGGCGTATTGGGGCCACTGCTCGAGCAATCTCCCAAGCATCTTGTGATTGCAAATCGCTCAAACGCAAAGGCAAATGAATTAGTTAAGATTTTTTCTGATCTTACGCAAGGTGCAAATTTAGAGTCAGTTACATTAGACGATTTAGAAGATTCAGGAAAAACGACACCCTTTGATTTGGTGATTAATGCTACTGCTGCAGGTCTTGATAATGTATCGCCCATCAGCAACAAAGCGGCGGCTAATATTTTTGTGCCTAGTTCATTTGCTTATGAAATGCTTTACGGCAAGACAACCAGCTTTATGCAGCAGACCCTTCAAAGAAGGGCCCGCGTTAGTGATGGCTTGGGTATGCTGGTTGAGCAGGCTGCCGATGCATTCTTAATCTGGCGTGGTGTAGGCCTTGCTTCCGCGATTGACCCCCGAGCAGTATTGGCGAGGCTGAGAACTTAGCTCTTCACCCTCATGCGCTGGTTTATCTATCCCTTTAAGTGCCTCTTGTTTGGCTTTCTGGCCATGCAGGCTTACTTTGCTATTCAGATTGGTTTATGGACCACCATCAACCCAGATAGCACTGCTTTTCAAAGGGCTGAGCGCTGGCGTTTATGCACTTGGCATTGGACATGTCCCATTCAATCAAAGTGGACTCCTTACGACAAGATTTCTGGGAATCTAAAAAGAGCAGTGCTAGTCAGCGAGGACGATATTTTCTTTCAGCACAAGGGAGTCCGTGTTGAAGATATGCAAAAGGCCTGGGAGAAGAACCAGCAAAAAAATCGATCAGGTAAACAAGCGAAAACCGCATTACGGGGTGGTTCAACAATTACTCAGCAATTAGCTAAAAATTTATTTTTATCCTCTGAGCAAAACTATTTTCGTAAGGGCCAAGAGCTGATCATTACTGGTTTGCTAGAGCTGACCTTATCTAAGCAACGCTTATTTGAGATTTATCTCAACTCTGTAGAGTGGGGCGAAGGTATTTTTGGAATTGGTGCAGCAGCCCAGCTTTACTACACCACCACCCCGGCAGCATTGGGTCGAGAACAGTCGGCCGCCCTAGCTTCTGCCTTACCCGCACCGAAATGTTTTGATAAAACTCAGTATTGCCGTAAGGCCAATATTCATTTTCCGACGCGCCAAGAATTCATTTTGGAGTATATGGATCGGGTTGCTTTAGCTCCTAATTCAAAGAGCAACTCGAATAAGTAGTTCTGCAATAAGGCTGGTAGATATTTATTTGGCAGCCGCGACCCTCAATGCGTCGCGGGTATTTAGCGCTACTGTTCTAGCAGCTTGAGCAAAATCACTACCAGCGCTAGCGTACAGAATAGCCCGAGAGGAATTGATGATCATGCCGGTGCCAGGTTTACTTGGAATGGCACCCGCTTTTACGGTGGCGTCAATATCGCCCCCTTGGGCACCAATACCTGGAATCAGTAAAGGCATATCACCAACAATCGCGCGCACTTTTGTAATCTCTTCTGGGAAAGTGGCGCCAACGACTAGGCTTATTTGTCCAGAGCTATTCCACTGTTGGGCAGCTAATTTAGCGACATGAAGATAGAGAGGTTGACCATCGGGGGACACGTTTAAGAATTGCAAATCGGAGCCCCCTGGGTTGGAGGTACGGCAGAGCACAATGACCCCTTTGCCTTTATGACGTAAATAAGGCTCAATCGTGTCAAAGCCCATATAAGGGCTGACTGTCACGGCATCGGCTCCATAACGCTCGAATACCTCCATGGCATAGTGCTCGGCAGTACTGCCGATATCACCGCGCTTGGAATCTAAGATGACCGGAATATCAGGGTAATGATCTTTTAGGTGCCTGATGAGCTTTTCTAATTGGGCTTCAGCTCTTTGGGATGCAAAGTAGGCAAACTGAGGCTTAAAGGAGCAGACTAAATCGGCAGTCGCATCCGCAATTTCACGACAGAACTCAAAGATGCCCTCAGGTTTCCCTTGAAGGGATGGGGGTAAGCGCTTTGAGTCGGGGTCAAAGCCAACACACAGCATGCTGCCTTGGGAAGCCCATGCAGACTGGAGTTGCTGGTTAAAGGTATTTGAGCTTGAGTTCATTGGTTTTGGCTTATTTTAGTGAAACTGACATGTTCTATAGGATAAACTAGCGCACATTCCTTAGGAGTTCACCATGATCAACTTGTTCGTCCTGCAAAATGGCCGCCTCTCTCAAGAGCAAGTCGAAGATCGCAATGAATTGTTGCAATATGCCAATCCTATCTGGATCGACGTCGTTGATCCAGAGGAGGACGAGCTTATTTGGATTAAAGAGGCATTTGGAGTCCTTTTGCCTGAGTTGGATGATTTAGGCGACTTGGAAGCTTCAGCTCGATATTTTGAGGCCGATGATGGCCATCTCCATATTCGTACGGATTTCTTGTTAGATGAAGATGAAACTTCACGTAACGTACGTGTCGCTTTTGTATTGACTAAGCAAGTGCTGTTCTCGATTCATGATGAAGATCTTCCTGTTTTCCGTTTGGTACGTTTGCGTGCACGTTTGCGCCCAGGCTCAGTCAGTAATGCAAAAGATGTATTGCTCGATTTGTATTCAACTGATGCCGAGTATTCTGCCGATGCTCTCGAAGAGGTTTATGAAAATCTTGAACGTGCAGGTAAACGCGTTCTTTCTGATGCAATTAATGATTCAGATGCTGCTGAAGTATTGGAAACCATTGCAACTGAAGAAGATACCAATGGACGCATTCGTCGTAACGTGATGGATACCCGTAGAGCCTTATCTTTTCTAATGCGTAGCAAGTTGTTATCAGATGAGCAGCAAGAAGAGGCGCGTCAAATTTTGCGCGATATTGATTCTTTAGAAAACCATACTGCTTTCCTATTCGACAAGATTAACTTCTTAATGGATGCTACAGTAGGCTTCATTAATTTGAACCAATCTAAGATCATCAAGATCTTCTCGGTGGTATCGGTAGCGTTGATGCCGCCTACATTACTGGCCAGTATTTGGGGTATGAACTACAAACACATGCCAGAGTTAGATACCTCTTGGGGTTATCCAATGGCTATTGGTGCAATGTTGGTATCAGCCATCATTCCGCTTGCGTACTTCCACAGCAAGGGCTGGATGAAGTAATTAGCTGCTGAGTAATTTAAGCAGTTTAGTTAAAGCAAAGTGGGCAGCCTGGTCGCGAATCGCTTGACGATCCCCTTGAAAAAGCTGGGTATCGCAAGTAGTGCTTATATCGCCACTATTATTTTGAATCGTCCACCCAAAGCAAACTGTTCCTACAGGCTTTTCTGCAGATCCACCTGATGGTCCAGCAATCCCAGTAATAGAGACAGCGGCCTTCACTTTTGCATTACGCTGAGCGCCCTCAGACATAGCCCTAGCGACAGCTTCGCTGACTGCGCCATGAGACTCAATGAGTTCAGTAGGTACTCCAAGGCATTCTGTTTTGGCTAGATTGCTATAGGTGATATAGCCTCGCTCAAACCATGCGCTTGAGCCTGGTAATTCAGTCAAGGTTGCACAAACGAGGCCGCCAGTGCATGACTCTGCCAGGGCAATTTTCCAGTTTCGAGTGAGTAAAAGATCGGCTAGTGCTTTAGGGGTATCGACTGTATTCATCTATTTTCCTAGCGAAGCATTACTTGAATGAATGCCATGATGAGAAGCGTGAAGAAAGCAGCAGCGAAATCATCGACCATAATTCCAAAGCCCCTCCAAATGATTTGCGGGATGCTGGATGGTGTACTTGGGGTACTGTCAATATTCTTAAAGTGCCGATCAATCATGCCTATTGGACCTGGTTTGACAGCATCAAAAAAACGAAAGAGTATGAAGGCAATAATCTGCATCCAAATATTGGTAGGCATCATAAAAATGAGTATCAACCAGAAGGCAACGATTTCATCCCAGACGATCCCGCCAAAATCTTTCCTCCCCAGCTCTTCGCTAACGTGACCGCAGACCCAGCAACCCAATAAAATTCCACCTCCAATAATCCATACAAAATCTTCAGTGGATAAAAAGTATTCTCCGACTAAAAAGGCAGCCCATGCCCAGAGGGTACCCGCAGTACCAGGTGCAATAGGGCTTAAGCCGCTACCAAAGCCAAAGGCGATAGTACGTCCTGCAGTTTGGAAGACCCACTTGAAGTTAGGATTGACTGGTGAGGAAGGTGGCGCTGGATTCATGATGCAAAGTGATCAAATGACTTCAGTAATGGTTTTGTTTCTGCATCGCTTAGGCGATTTCCATCTGTAGAAAATAATTCTATAGATGCCTCGGTATTTTTCATCGCTGTGATTTGCCCAATATGGGTCATCGCTAAATGTAATGATTGACCAATACGGGTAATGACATCACGTTGATGACTTGCTGCCGTAAAACAAAGCTCATAATCATCGCCACCACATGCGGCAAATTGATTTTGTATCGCAATACTTTGTTTTAACAAGATTTCAGACTTTGGCAAACGATCTATCAAGATTTGTGCATCTACTTGAGATTGATTAAGGATATGTTTTAGGTCGCCGAGTAGTCCATCTGAAACATCTAAAGCAGCACTAGCAATGTCTCTTAATTGAATACCTAATTCAATCCTCGGGGTGGGTTGATGCATGCGATGCTCAATTTGTTTGAGATCTGTATCAGGGAGTGAGATTTCATGACGAAGTGCTGCAAGTGCCAGCCTGGCATCCCCCAGTGTTCCTGAAACCCAAATATCGTCCCCTGGTTTTGCCCCTGATCTTCGAATGGCTTTTCCGGTAGGCAGGCTGCCAAATGCAGTAATTGAAATTGTGAGCGGGCCCGCGGTAGTGTCACCCCCGATTAAGGAGCATGAGTATTGTTTTGCAGTTGAAAATAAGCCCTTGCTAAAGGCCTCCAGCCATTTCTGATCAGCGCTGGGTAAAGCCAGCGCTAAAGTGAATCCTAAGGGTCTTGCACCCATGGCAGCAAGGTCAGAAAGATTGACTGCTAGGGCCTTTGAGCCCAATAGTTCAGGATTAGCACCAACCAAGAAGTGCCTACCCTCTACCAGCATATCGGTAGTAATCGCCATTTCTTCATCACTAGCTGGATGAATGAGGGCGCAGTCGTCTCCAATACCTAGGCCAATCGCTAGCTGAGGATGCATGGCATCAGCACCCGTTTTAAAAAAACGTTGAATGAGGTCAAATTCACCAATGCGGTCAGATGGAGAGGCCATGCTTCATTTTAGGCTGTTGACGGAAGAACGTCTAAGGGGAATAGAATTGGAAGCTTGATAACGCCTATCTATGAGTTCGTTGATGAGTAAAGAAAATAATAAAGAGCAACAAATAGCAGCCCTCAGAGAGGCTGCCTTGCAATATCACGAGTTTCCAACCCCAGGCAAGATTGAGATTGCCCCTACTAAGCAATTAACCAATCAGCGCGATTTGGCTCTGGCCTACACCCCAGGTGTTGCAGCACCTTGCGAAGAAATTGTTAAAGATCCAGCGAATGCTTTTAAATACACCGCTCGTGGAAATTTAGTCGGTGTGATTACGAATGGCACAGCTGTTCTTGGTTTGGGAAATATTGGCCCATTAGCAAGCAAGCCGGTGATGGAAGGCAAAGCAGTACTCTTTAAAAAATTTGCGGGCATTGATGTTTTCGATATTGAAGTCAACGAAAACGATCCAGACAAGCTAGTAGAAATTATTGCAGCCTTAGAGCCAACTTTTGGTGGTATTAATTTAGAAGATATTAAGGCGCCTGACTGCTTTGTCGTCGAGCGTAAGTTACGAGCACGCATGAAGATTCCGGTCTTTCATGATGATCAACATGGCACCGCGATTGTTGTGGCTGCGGCAATATTGAACGGCTTGAAAGTAGTTGGTAAAGATGCGAGTAATGTGAAGTTAGTAACCTCAGGCGCCGGGGCGGCTGCACTTGCTTGTTTAGATCTCTTGGTTGAATTAGGAATTCCCCGTAAAAATATTTGGGTGACGGATCTTGCTGGTGTTGCATACAAAGGAAGAAAAGAATTAATGGATCCTGAGAAGGAGCCATTTTGCCAAGAGACTGATCTGCGGACTCTGGATGATGTGATTGCTGGTGCCGATATTTTCCTAGGGCTTTCTGCTGGTGGTGTTCTTAAGCAAGAGATGGTCAAGAAGATGGCTGATAAACCACTGATCTTTGCTTTAGCAAATCCCACCCCAGAGATTTTGCCGGAGGAAGTAAAAGCAGTTCGTCCAGATGCAGTGATGGCAACTGGACGCACCGATTATCCGAACCAAGTCAATAACGTTTTGTGTTTTCCATTTATCTTCCGTGGTGCATTAGATGTGGGGGCTACTACGATTACGCGCGGCATGGAAGTGGCTGCTGTAAAGGCTGTAGCCGAGTTAGCTAGAGCTGAGCAAAGCGAAGTAGTTACCTCTGTTTATGGTATTGAGAATCTTTCTTTTGGCCCAGAATATTTAATTCCAAAACCGTTTGATCCCCGTTTACTCACAGTGATTGCGCCCGCAGTGGCGAAAGCTGCAATGGATGATGGTGTGGCTTCGCGCCCTATCAAAGATTTTGATGCTTACCGTAATCAGCTGCAACAATTTGTGTACCACTCTGGTACTTTGATGAAACCACTCTTTAGTATCGCTAAACGAGTACCGGCTAATCAAAAACGAATTGTGTTTGCAGAAGGCGAAGATGAGCGCGTATTACGTGCGGTCCAAATCATCATTGATGAACACTTAGCCACCCCAATTTTGATTGGTCGTCCTGCGGTGATTGAGCATCGGATTGTTAAATTTGGCTTACGGATGAGGCTTGGTGAGGACTTTGAGATCGTCAACCCAGAAAATGATCCTCGCTACCGTGATTTCTGGCAAACCTATTTAGGCTTAACTGAGCGTAAGGGTGTAACAGCATCTTTTGCAAAGCTGGAAATGCGTCGTCGTAATACCTTAATTGGTTCCATCATGATTATTAAGGGTATGGCGGATGGCATGATTTGCGGAACAGTGAGCAATTCTGCAACTCATCTGAAATATATCGATGAGGTTGTTGGTCATGAGCCCGGTGCAAAAGTGTATGGCGCTATGTCTGGATTAATTCTTCCAGGTCGCCAAGTATTCTTGGTAGATACCCACATCAATATTGATCCCACAGCAGAGGAATTGGCTGAACTAACCCTAATGGCTGCTAGTGAAATGCGTAAGTTGGGTTTAGCGCCAAAAGTAGCTTTACTTTCGCATTCAAACTTTGGTTCTAGTAATGCTCCTTCAGCAGTCAAAATGCGCGAGGTTTTGGCAATCATTCAAAAGGCAGATCCCACATTAGAGGTTGATGGGGAGATGCATGGCGATAGCGCTTTGGATGCCACCATTCGCAGTGCTGCAGTTACTAGTTCATCATTAAAGGGAGATGCTAATCTTTTGGTAATGCCAAATATTGATGCTGCCAACATTTCTTATAACCTTCTAAAGACAGCGGCAGGTAATGGCATTGCGATTGGGCCATTGTTGCTAGGTGTTGCTAAACCGATCCACATTCTGACTCCTGCGGCCACGGTTCGCAGGATCGTCAATGTGACTACTTTGGCAGTAGTTGAGGCCGCAAGTGACGCCAGAGGGATTTCCTAGGGGTCTAAAGATATATATGTTAGCAATCGCTAACATATATTTTTCCTATATAAATCATAGGTTTATATAAAATACACTGTAATTGGGGTTGATTTGATGGCGTGTTAAGGGTAACCTAACACCCATTATGAATAATCGCTCTGAAAACAGTAGTACAGCCAGCTTTGAGGAACATAGCCGTGCTGAAAGTTGGGATAGCAATGATCGTTTAGAAACCGAATCTTCCGCTGCCAATATTTACGCTCAGGGCGGCTTATCTCGTTTACAAACCTATGCAGCAAATCAAGTTTCGGGGAAAAAAGTGACAGCTTCTTGGCGTGCCGCTTTGGCCGTTCGTGATGCCGGACCGCCGGCAATGTTGCGCAGTGTGCGCACAAATATTGTGCAATCTATTCGCGCCTTCCGTACTCCAGATCTTCAAGAGGCGGCTACTGAGCTTGGACAGCATTACATTTACGCAAACTGTGCAAATGCAATGACCAAAGGCGAAGTTTTGGAATCGATTGCGATTGCTTACTCCTTTACAAAACAACAGGCAAAGAATTTTGATCCTTTGTTAGATGCTTTAACGACTACAGTGGATAAATCTGGTCCTCAACCTGGTTTTGTTGTGGTGCTCGAGGGCTTGCCTTGTACTCAAAAATTTGACAAAGAAGCTCGCGAGACATTGCTAGATGTGTTCCGTGATGCTGTGGATTTTTGGGCAGAGCGTCGCACGCCGTACCGCGTCTTCTATTCTTTCGCTTAAGGCTAAAGCCTTTTAGAAAGCCGCTGAGATCGCCTCTACTTGAGGCGATTTTGCATTTCAGGATTCCATACACTGTGAATGGCTGTAATCGCCACTATACCGGCCGTTTCAGTCCTGAGTACCCGCTCACCCAATGAAACAATTTGATAGCCTGCAGCCTGTGCCATGGCCTCTTCTTCAGGCGAATGACCTCCCTCAGGACCGATCATCAAAACGATATCCTGAGGATCGTTATCTAGAAGTACGGAATACAGACTTTTTGTGGCATCTGGGCTCAAAAGAAGTTTGAGCTTTGGTTTTGGGTTGGACTGTAAATAAGCCTGGAAATTCTGAATGGGCTCTAATTGCGTGAAAACAGTCCGATCACATTGCTCACAGGCTGCTTGAATAATTCCACGCCAGTGAGCCAGTCGTTTTTGGGCACGCTCCTCATCGCTTAAGCGTGTCAGCTTAATGACTGAGCGTTCACATTGCAAAGGCGCAATGATTTGCGCACCAGTTTCAACTGCTTTCTCGACGATCCAATCCATTTTGTCACCACCGGCCAGTCCTTGGGCTAAGGTAATTGCATATGAAGTCTCGCGACGGGTATCGGTCTGAATGTTACTAAGCTCTGCTTGCCCCGTTTTTCCTGTCATAGATAGCAGCGTAGCCTGCCCAATTTGGCCATTTCCATCAAATACAGGGAAGGTTTCCCCGATTTGGACGCGTCGGACTCGTAAATGGTGGGCAAGCTCAGTGGTGAGGGTAATTGGCTTTTCGGATTTCCATGGCGCGGGAAGATAAAATTGGGGCATTACTGAAATATAGCCAATTTATTTACCTCGAGACCACTTTTACGATGTCAAACCTTCAAATTCGCATGGCCAATGCCATTCGCGCCTTATCCATGGATGCAGTTCAACAGGCTAACTCAGGGCATCCTGGTATGCCGATGGGCATGGCAGATATCGCTGTTGGATTGTGGAATGAACATTTACAACATAATCCCACCGATCCGCATTGGATGAATCGTGATCGCTTTGTTTTGTCGAATGGTCATGGATCGATGTTGTTGTACTCACTCCTTCATCTTTCCGGTTATGACTTACCAATTGAAGAGTTAAAAAATTTCCGTCAATTGCATAGCAAAACGCCTGGTCATCCAGAGTACGGAATGACTGTGGGGGTTGAGACGACTACTGGGCCATTGGGTCAGGGAATTGCGAATGCAGTCGGTATGGCGCTTGCTGAGAAATTACTCGCAGAAGAATTTAATCGCCCAGGACATCAAATTGTTGATCACTACACTTACGTCTTTTTAGGTGATGGATGTTTGATGGAAGGTATTAGTCATGAAGTATGTTCATTGGCTGGTACCTTAAAGTTAAATAAGCTCATTGCTTTATGGGATGACAACGGAATTTCTATTGACGGTAAGGTGGTATCTTGGTTTAACGAAGACACGCCAAAACGTTTTGAAGCGTATGGCTGGAGCGTGATCCGGGATGTTGATGGTCATGATGCCGAGGCTGTATCTGCGGCGCTTACAAAAGCGAAAAAGAGTGACAAACCGACATTAATTTGCTGTAAGACCGCCATTGGTAAGGGCTCGCCCAATATGGCCGGTAGCGATAAAGTACATGGTTCACCATTAGGTGCAACTGAGATTGCTCAGACTCGCGTTGCTTTGAACTGGCCCTACGCTCCATTTGAAATTCCAAAAGATATTTATGCGGCTTGGGATTTTAAAAAGCGTGGCCAAGCACTTGAGCATGAATGGAATAAACAATTCCAAACATACAAAAACAAATATCCTGAGCTCGCCTCGGAATTACAGCGTCGTATGCAGGGTGACTTATCGAAAGATTTTGCAGCCACTTTAAATACCTATCTGAAAACATGTGAATCAAAAGCAGAATCTGTAGCAACCCGTAAAGCCAGTCAAAATGCGATTGAAGCTTTAGCTCCCGCTGTTCCTGAATTTATGGGCGGTTCAGCAGACTTAACGGGTTCTAATTTAACCAATTGGTCTACTTGTAAAGCAGTGCGCGGTGATCAATGGGGCAACCATATCAACTATGGCGTTCGTGAATTTGGGATGAGCGCCATCATGAATGGTATCGCTTTGCATGGGGGATACATTCCATTTGGCGGTACCTTCCTAACCTTCTCAGATTACAGCCGTAACTCTTTGCGCATGGCGGCTTTGATGAAGTTGCGCAGCATCTTTGTCTTTACGCATGACTCCATTGGGCTAGGTGAAGATGGTCCCACCCATCAATCTGTTGAGCAGGTCGCTAGCTTGCGGCTGATCCCCAATCTCATGGTCTGGCGTCCTTGTGATACCACCGAGAGTGGGGTTGCCTGGGGTGCAGCAATCGAGCGTAAGAATGGGCCAAGTGCTTTAATCTTTAGTCGTCAGACCTGCCCATTTGTTTCTCGTAGCGCTGCCCAAGTAAAAGAAATTGCTCGCGGAGCTTATGTATTGCGTGATCCAAAATCTACCAAGATTGATGCTGTGATAATTGCTACTGGTTCTGAAGTAGCCCTTGCTCTTCAAGCTGCGCAGCATTTAGAAAAGGATGGCATTGGAGTGCGCGTAGTCTCTATGCCTGCTACTACGGTCTTTGATCAGCAGGATGCCACCTATAAGGCTAAGGTATTACCCGCCAATATTCCTCGTATCGCCGTTGAAGCAGGCGTGAGTGACTTCTGGTGGAAGTATGGTTGCGCAGCTGTTCATGGAGTAGATACTTTTGGTGAGTCTGCGCCAGCACCACAGCTCTATGAGTATTTTGGCTTAACAAGCGATCAGATTGTAAAGACTGTGAAGCAGTGCATTACACGGAAATAAATATCAAGCCTCATCAAAGATTGAAAATTCGTGAATTTAATATAAGTTAGGGGAATGGAATGACAATTAATGTCGCAATTAATGGCTATGGGCGGATTGGGCGCATGGTGTTGCGCGCCTTGTATGAAGACCAGGTCAATGGCAAGCCTAGGCGAGATATTAAGATCGTTGCGATTAATGCGATGGGTGATATTGCAATTAATGCCCACTTAACTCAGTACGACTCTGCACATGGCCGCTTTCCAGCCCAGGTCTCAGTTGATGGTGATTGCATGGTAGTGAATGGCGATCGCATCAAAATGTTCTCCACTCGTAATCCCGCAGAAACCCCATGGGGTGAGTTGGGTGTTGATTTAGTTTTAGAGTGCACTGGTCATTTCACTTCTAAAGAAAAAGCGATGATTCATATTCAACAGGGTGCGAAAAAAGTATTGATTTCTGCTCCTGGTGAAAAAGATGTGGATGCGACGATTGTGTATGGCGTGAATCAACAGGTTTTAAAGCCAGGTGATGTGGTGGTATCTAACGCAAGTTGTACCACCAACTGTTTAGCACCCTTAGTCAAACCTTTGTTGGAAAAAATTGGTATTGAGTCAGGCTTAATGACCACGATTCATGCGTTTACCAATGACCAGGTATTAACGGATGTTTATCACAAGGATATGCGTCGGGCGCGCTCAGCTGTGACCAGTATGATCCCAACTAAAACCGGTGCAGCCAAAGCCATTGGCTTAGTGTTGCCAGCACTCGCAGGTCGCTTTGATGGTTTTGCAATGCGTGTACCTGTTATTAATGTTTCTGTCGTAGATTTAACCTTCGCCGCTAGTCGTGCGACTAGCGTAGATGAGGTCAATTCCATTTTGAAAGCGGCAAGCGAGGGAGAGCTAAAAGGTATTTTGGGCTTTAATACCTTGCCTTTAGTTTCCATCGACTTTAATCATGACCCTCGTCCAAGTATCTACGATGCCTCACAGACTCGTATTTCTGCTGATGGAAAATTGGTCAAGGTATTGGCTTGGTATGACAACGAATGGGGTTATTCAGTGCAAATGCTCAATGCTGCAGAAGCTTTAATGGCGGTTAAGTAAGTAAAAGTCGGTAAAAGTAGTTAAAACTCAATAAAAGTTACTGAAATTGCACTAGATAGTGATGCTGATATAAAAAAAAGACCTCGATTTGAGGTCTTTTTTACATTAACCATCCCTCAAGGTGGCTAATGCCATCTATTTTTGCTTATTTCGGCAGTTCTTCTTCAGGCAATGGCCATACATTGCTAAAGAATGCTCTTGGAGCTTAAATCCAAGGTTTTTAGCGATATCCCGCTGCCTTTTCTCAATTGCCTCATCTACAAACTCCTCAACATGGCCACAGTCAAGACAAACTAGGTGGTCATGATGGTTGCCTTCATTGAGTTCGTAAATCGCCCGACTATCGCCCTTACTGGACTCAAAATGGCTACGAAGTAAAAGCCCTGCTTGCTCAAATTGGGTTAACACTCGATATACAGTGGCTAGGCCGATTTCTTGATCTTCTTTAGCAAGCGCCATAAAGACATCTTCCGCACTGAAATGAGTACCCCCGTTGTGATGAAAAAAATCCAAGATTTTCATACGAGGACCGGTTGCTTTTAGACCGATATCTCTTAAATCTGCTGGCGATGGGTTTTGGTTCGTAGTCATGGCTTTGGGAGCTAAAATCAAGATCTTAATGATACGTCTAGCCATGCAAATTTGCCCTGTACTTTTTAATCGCTTTTTGAACCCTTTTGTAAAGAGGTTTTATGCTTCCCCGCGGGTTGGCTTAGTGGCCCTTACTTTCCTGGGATTTTTAAGTCTGGGAGGCTGCACTTCTGCAGTGGATGACCATCAGCGCGCTTGGGCGAATACTATTTTTAGGCCTTATGTTCCTGACGTCGTCCAAGGCAATTTTATTTCCAGTGAGCAATATTCGAAGCTGAAGTTGGATATGACACGCGAACAGGTCCGTCAAATTTTAGGCACCCCCTTATTGGCAAGCTATTTCCATGTCAATCGCTGGGATTACGTTTTTGAATTTAAACGCGCAGGTCAAGTGATTGGTAAAGAGCGTCGTGTAACGGTCTTTTTTGATGGCGACAAAGTGGTGAAATTTGATGGGGATGCTCTGCCAACCGAAGTAGAGATGGTGGCGGAAATTGATAACTATGCAAAACAGAAGCGCTCCTTCTGGGAAATTTTGACTGGCAGCAACAAGCCACCGGTGACAGTGCCTTTGCAGCAACCTGAGTTGTTGGTTCCCAGTCTTACCAATAATTTGCCTCCAGCAACAAAGCCTGCCGAGATTTTGACCCCCATGCCAAGCGAAAGCTCTGCGCCAACAACGAACTTAGTAACAGAATCAGCGGGCTCTGATAAACCAACCCCGTTGAAAACCCAGTAAGAAAAACTCTTTAGCAGTTTGTAACGAATACTTTAATGACAGAGCGAAGAAATCCATGATGAAGATTGCAATAGCTGGTGCCACAGGTCGCATGGGCAAGATGTTAATTGAAGCTGTTCTGAATACGCCGGATACTCAATTGGTGGGCGCACTTGAGCATGCCTCTTGTCCGCAGTTAGGTGAAGATGCAGCCGCCTTCTTAGGTAAAAAAACAGGGGTGTTGATTTCTGCAGATGTAGCTCAGGTATTAAGTGGCGCCCAGTTCTTGATTGATTTCACAAGACCTGAGGGCACGATGGCGCATTTGGCAGTTGCTGAAAAAACGGGTACCAAGATGGTGATCGGTACAACCGGTTTGAGTACAGAACAAATTGCCAATCTGAAGACTGCCTCTGCAAAGTTAGCCATCGTTTTTGCACCCAATATGAGTGTAGGTGTCAATGCGACCTTCAAGTTATTAGAAATTGCTGCAAAAATGTTGAATCAAGGTTATGACATTGAGATTATTGAGGCGCACCACCGTCATAAAGTTGATGCCCCTTCCGGTACTGCACTCAAGATGGGCGAGGTGATTGCTGATTCCCTTGGCAAAAAGTTGGATGATGTTGCAGTTTATGCAAGAGAAGGCCATACCGGTGAACGCAAAGAGGGCACGATTGGTTTTGCCACGATTCGAGGCGGCGATATTGTTGGTGATCACACTGTCCTATTTGCTGGTGAGGGCGAACGTATCGAAATTAGTCATAAATCGTCCAGTCGCCAATCTTATGCACAAGGATCATTGCGTGCAGCGCGCTTCTTGCAAAATCAAACTGCAGGCCTATATGACATGCAAGATGTTTTGGGTTTGCGTAAGTAGCCATTGAATTAAACCTAGAGAAGAAAAGAGCTGTATTACATGAGCAAGGATTACGACTACCGTCGCATTGAAGCGGCGGCTCAAGCCGATTGGGATAGCGTCAAGGCCTATCAAGTATCAGAAGGTGCCGTTGATGCCGCTGGTCAGAAAAAGCCAAAATATTACGCTTGCTCGATGTTGCCTTATCCATCTGGCAAATTGCACATGGGCCATGTGCGTAACTACACCATCAACGATGTGATGGCCCGTCAGTTGCGCATGCAAGGTTATAACGTCTTGATGCCAATGGGTTGGGATGCTTTCGGTATGCCAGCTGAAAATGCGGCGATTCAGAATAAGGTTCCTCCTGCGCAATGGACCTACGACAACATTGCTTATATGAAAAAGCAAATGGTCGCAATGGGCCTTGCAATTGACTGGTCTCGCGAAGTAGCGACCTGCAGTCCTGACTACTATCGGTGGAATCAGTGGCTCTTCTTAAAGATGTTGGAAAAAGGTATTGCTTATCGTAAGACGCAAGTAGTCAATTGGGATCCTATTGATCAAACAGTATTGGCAAATGAGCAGGTCATTGATGGCCGTGGTTGGCGCTCTGGCGCATTAGTCGAGAAACGTGAAATTCCTGGTTACTATTTCAACATCACTGCTTATGCCGAACAACTGCTAGATGGTCTTGATGGATTGGGCTGGCCTGAACGGGTCAAAACGATGCAACAAAATTGGATTGGAAAAAGTCGTGGCGTGCGTTTTGCTTTCAAGCATCAAATTGCTGACGACCAAGGCAATTTTATTCAAGATGGTTTGCTGTATGTATTTACTACTCGTGCTGACACCATCATGGGAGTTACTTTTTGCGCAGTTGCTGCTGAGCACCCACTAGCTACAAAAGCAGCCGCTGATCATCCAGCTCTCGCTACCTTTATTGAGAAGTGTAAGACCGGCAGTGTGATTGAATCTGATTTAGCAACGCAAGAAAAAGAAGGTATGTTCACTGGACTGTATGTCACACACCCTTTAACGCATGAGCAAGTACCGGTTTGGGTTGGTAATTATGTCTTGATGTCTTATGGTGACGGTGCAGTGATGGGCGTACCAGCCCATGATGAGCGTGATTTTGCATTTGCCTTGAAGTACAAGCTACCAATTAAGCAAGTGATTGCACTCAAGGGTGAGTCGCCAATGTTTAACCCAACTCGTTGGGAAGATTGGTACGCTCAAAAAGAGGGCGTGATTTGTTTAAATAGCGACAAGTTTGATGGTATGTCTCATCAAGAAGCTGTTAGTGCTGTAGCTCAAGATTTAGAAAAGATGGGTATTGGAGAGATCAAGACTACCTATCGCCTACGCGATTGGGGTATCTCACGTCAGCGCTACTGGGGTACGCCGATTCCGATTATTCACTGTGGTGATGAAACTCATCCAGGCTGTGGCGCTGTGCCAGTACCAGAAGCAGACCTTCCAGTAGTTTTGCCAGAAGATTGTGTGCCAGATGGTAGTGGCAACCCGCTGAATAAGCGCGCTGATTTTTTAAATGCGAAGTGTCCAAAGTGCGGCAAACCTGGCCGACGTGAAACTGACACCATGGATACCTTTGTCGATTCTTCTTGGTATTTCATGCGCTATACAGGTCCTAATGCGAAGTCCATGGTGGATGAACGTAATGAATATTGGATGCCAATGGACCAATACATTGGCGGAATTGAGCATGCTATTTTGCACTTACTCTATGCGCGTTTCTGGACTAAGGTGATGCGGGATCTCAATCTCATTAACTTTGATGAGCCATTTCAGAATCTATTAACCCAGGGAATGGTTCTGAATGAGACTTATTACTCTGAAGATGCGACCGGCAAAAAAACCTGGCTCAATCCTTTGGATGTAGAGCTAGACTTAGATGAAAAAGGTCGCCCACAAGGTGCAAAGTTAAAAGACGGTAGCTCTAAATCACCAGTCATCATTGGTGGTGTTGAGAAGATGGCTAAGAGTAAAAATAATGGAGTTGATCCCCAAGCCTTAATTGATCAGTACGGCGCAGATACTGCACGATTATTCGTGATGTTTGCTGCCCCTCCCGAGCAACAGCTTGAGTGGTCGGGTGCTGGTGTGGATGGCGCTTCGCGTTTCTTGCGGCGCGTGTGGATGTATTCGAGTAGTCAAGCCGATGCGCTACGTAATGTACCTGATCAAATTCCAGGCAATTTGAGTGAGTCTGAAAAAGCATTACGCCGTGAAGTACATACCATTCTCAAACAAGCAAACTTCGATTATCAGCGTCGTCAATACAACACTGTCGTTTCTGCTGCGATGAAGATGCTCAATGTGCTTGAGCCAATTAAGCTGGGTCAAGGCTCTTCGATTAGCGCACCAGTACTACGTGAATGCCTCAGCATCTTGTTGCGTATTCTGTATCCAGTTGTGCCACATTTAACTCATGTGCTTTGGAAAGAAGTGGGCTACGAGAGCTACTTTGCCTCCTTGCTAGATGCCCCATGGCCAGCAGTAGATGAGTCTGCGCTTGTTCAAACAGAAGTCACTTTGATGCTACAGATTAATGGCAAATTACGTGGAGATATTCGAGTGCCTGCAGATGCTAGTAAGGAGCAAATTGAGGCATTGGCTTTACAAAGTGAGCCAGCTTTAAAAGCTTTGAACGGCGGGGCACCTAAAAAGATCATTGTGGTGCCTGGCCGTTTAGTCAATATCGTCGCTTAGCTTGTAGCCTGAAC
>Ga0164294_10001775_pt1 | contig 19725 bp, 22 predicted proteins | sample GEODES005metaG_FD_111479 | JGI IMG/M metagenome (GOLD analysis project Ga0164294, IMG submission 111479) | Oligotrophic lake water microbial communities from Sparkling Lake, Wisconsin, USA - GEODES005 metaG | ecosystem: Environmental > Aquatic > Freshwater > Lake | place: USA: Sparkling Lake...
AACGGCGCCGGTAAAACCACGCTTTTGCGAGCTTGCGCAGGCCTTGTGCCAGTGGTCTCGGGGGTAGCGCGAGTGCTGGGGAGCGACCTTGTGGCCGATCGCAGCGCTGTGCGTCGAAGAGTTGGCCTGCTTGGGCATGCGACGCACTTGTATGACGACCTTTCGGTTTCGGAGAACGTGGACTTCTGGTCACGCGCCTCGGGCGCAACCTCAGCAGATGGCCGAGCGGCACTGGATCGGCTCGGGGTGGCAAGTCGATTGCATGAACTGCCAGTGCGTTCGTTGTCGGCGGGTCAGCGTCGCCGAGTGTCACTCGCTTCGGTTCTGGCTCGCCGGCCGGAACTCTGGCTGCTTGATGAACCGCATGCCGGACTCGACGCTGCGGGTCGTGATGTGGTCGATGGACTCATGGCAGAAGCCGCTTCGGTCGGTGTCACCGTGCTGTTCGCATCCCATGAACTTGAGCGGGCTGAATCAGTTGCTCACCGGACCGTGGTGGTCGCAGGCGGCGTGATCCAAGTCGACGACTCGGCGCTTGAGCACGGCATTCCTGAAAATCCAAGTCGTTCCGACACGGAGGTCAGCGATGAGGACTGAAGGGGTCAGAGGTGTGGTTGCCGATGCCGCTCTCGTCGCTGGAAAAGATCTGCGGCTTGAGCGGCGATCCAAAGTTGGCCTCAGCCAAGTGTTGCCATTTGCGTTGCTCGTGATCTTGCTCTTTGCCTTTGCGTTGGATCCAGACCGTCGAGTTCTTGGAGCGGCAACTCCCGGCTTGTATTGGATGGTGGTGCTGTTCAGCGCCGTGCTCGCAGTGCAGCGCTCATTTGGAGTTGAGGGCGAGGATGATGTCCTTGATGCCCTCCGGCTGTCGGGGCTGTCGGCCCCCGGCATCTTCTTAGGAAAGGTCGCAGCGCTCATGGTGCAACTTCTGGCGCTCGAATTTGTCCTCGCTATCGCCGTTGCGGTCTTCTACGGCACGGAGATATCTGGAATCTTGCTCCTAGTCGGAGTCACGACCACCGCAACAGTTGGGATTGCGGCTGCGGGCGGGACCTACGGTGGATTAGTGGCTCGGATTCGAGGTCGTGACACACTCTTACCCCTGCTGTTGCTTCCGCTTTTGGCTCCTGTATTGATTTCTGCGACGCGCGGCACCGAGGTGGCGCTGGGGCGCGATGCTGGTCCGGGTTGGCCTTGGGTGGGGCTGCTTGGCATTTTTGGTGCCGTGTACCTGACACTGGGTGCACTTCTGTTCCGCCCCCTACTGGAGGACGCATGACCACGACCACGACGCAGGCCGCCTCCGATCGCCGCGTCGCGCCGACTTCTACCTCGTCGACCGCTACCCGCGTGTTGGGCATCTCCTCCGTGGTGGGTTTGGCACTGTTGGTGATCTTCGGCGTCTTTGTCAGTCCCCCTGATGCCGAACTCGGGCAGACCATCCGAATTCTCTACATGCATGTGCCCACGGTTTCGGTTGCGTATCTGGCATTTCTGATCACTGCTGTGGGGTCAGCGATGTACCTCTGGAAGCGCACGGAGTTCTGGGACCTGCTCGCAGCCTCGGCCGCAGAAATCGGCGTGGTGTTCTTTGGCCTGACCATTCTGAACGGGATGCTCTGGGGCAAGATCACGTGGGGAGTGTTCTGGAGGTGGGAGCCTCGACTCACCACCACTGCGGTGCTGCTGCTGACGTACTTGGGATACCTGGCAGTGCGAGCGATTCCTGCCGATCCTCGAACGCGTGCGACGCGTTCAGCCGCCATTGGACTTCTCGCTGTTGTAAATATTCCGATCGTGCATAAGGCCGTCGACTGGTGGCGTGGACTTCATCAGGAACGAACGATTTTTGGCACAACTAAGCCAGAGATTCAGGGCACCCAGGCCTTTGCCGCGTACTTGGGACTTGCGGTTTTTCTTCTTCTATTCGCATGGCTGTTGATTCACCGTTTCAGAGTGGCATTTCTTGCAGAACGGGCTGCCGAGTCCGGGCTCGGCGCGGCCATTGCCGAGCGACGTCAGGAAGCTTCTGAGTCCTCGGCTACTGCGGTGAGCCACTCGGAGGGCGATCGATGAGCACAACCGGTTACATCGTCGTTGCGTGGGTTGGAACGTTCCTTGCGGTCGGCGTCTACGCGCTGTGGGTGCTGCAACGCGGGCGTGCGCTCAGCAAGCAGGTAGCGCCAGAGCAGCGGCGCTGGATGAAGTCGACCGACACCAACGCGAAGGACGCTTCGCAATGACCTCTGAAGGCGAGGCAGGCATCCCCGATCCAATGGGCCTGAACCAACACGATGACGACGAGTCCATAGACGCCGCGACGCCAAGTGGTTTTGACCTGACTCCCCGCACTTCAAGCGAGGCAACGCGGCCCCGCAATAGTCGTCGGACGGTGTTGGCGGTTGGTGTCCTCGGGGCAATCGTTGCTGCGCTGGCTGTGGTGCTCTTTAACGGCCTCCGCGATGCATCCACGTTCTTCTACAACGTTGATGAAGCAGTGGCGAAGCAAAGCGAACTTGGTGAAAGTCGATTCCGGATGCAGGGCAACGTGGTTCCCGGGTCGGTCTCTACCGACAGCGACGGCGTGGACTTCGTAATTGCTTACAAAGGGGCGAAGGTGCCGGTTCATCATGAGGGCGACCCCCCTGAACTCTTCGGCCCCAAAATCCCCGTCGTGATCGAGGGACAGTTCAGCGGCAAGAAGTTCTCGAGCGATCAGATTTTGATTCGTCATGACAACACCTATGACGAGAAGAACGCAGATCGAGTTCGTCAAGCACAGCGCGATGCGGAACAGCGAGCTAGCGGGTGAACCGGTTATTGGGTCTCACCGGACTCATCGTCGCCTTTGGTGGAGCCATCGTGGGCATCATTGCGGTGGTTGGCGGCATTAAGTCGCGTCGAAGCGAACTGGTGCGGCTCTCCCGGCCATATGCGGCAGTCGTGCTCTTCGGTGCCGTGCTTGCGGTGTTTGCCATGCAACGCGGGTTGATCAACCGTGATTTCACTCTGAGCTATGTGGCCGAGCATGGTTCGTCTCGCACCCCGCCGCTGTTCAACGTGGCCACAATGTGGTCGGCGCTCGAGGGCTCGATCTTGCTGTGGGGTTTGATCTTGGCGGGCTACACGGTCGCAGTTGCGACCAAGTTCCGCCGGCGCCTCGAGGACCCGCTCGTTGCCTGGGCAATGGTGGTCATGTTCGTGGTCTGCGTGTTCTTCTTCGGATTGATGCTGACGGCGGCAAATCCGTTCAGGGGCAATATTCCGCCGGTTGGTTTTGATGGACCTGGGCCCAATCCACTGCTCCAAAACCACATCCTCATGGCGTTCCATCCGCCCATGTTGTACTTGGGCTACGTGGGCTTCACCGTGCCGTTTGCTTTCGCCCTTGCTGCACTCATCACCGGACGAATCGGTGAGGGGTGGTTGGTGGAGACACGTCGCTGGACGCTCTTCGCCTGGGGGTTCTTGACTGCCGGAATAATTCTTGGTGGTTGGTGGAGTTACGAGGTCTTGGGTTGGGGCGGCTACTGGAAGTGGGATCCGGTAGAGAACGCATCGTTCCTGCCATGGCTCACCGGAACCGCGTATTTGCACTCTGTGATGGTCCAAGAACGGCGTGGCTTGCTCAGGGTGTGGAACCTCTCGCTGCTCTGCGCCACGTTCTCCCTCACCATTTTGGGAACCTTCCTAACTCGGTCCGGAGTAGTCGAGTCAGTCCACGCGTTTTCGTCGGGCACCGTCGGCCCGATTTTGCTGGGGTTCTTCGCTCTAGTTGTTGCCGTTTCAGTGGGTCTGATTGGCTGGCGAGGAGACCATTTGCGGTCCCCCGGTCGAATCGACTCACCGTTGTCACGCGAGGGAGCGTTCCTCGCCAACAACGTGTTGTTCGCTGTGTTCGCGTTCGTGGTGTTGCTCGGTACGGTGTTCCCGCTGGTGATCGAGGCGCTCAACGGCGAGCGGCTCACAGTCGGCGTGCCGTATTTCAATCGAATGACCATGCCAATTGGGTTTGCGCTACTCACGCTGATGGCGGTTGCCCCTGTGTTGCCGTGGCGGAAGGCCAGCGGTGAATTACTGCGCGAGCGACTCTGGTGGCCGGCATGGGTCGGAGTGGGCTCAGTCGCCGTAGGTGCGCTCGCCGGAGCCGATCGTGCTGCCGCGCTTTTGGCTTTTGGGCTGGGCGGATTTGCTGCAGGGTCAGCGCTGAGGCAGTTGGCGCTAGCCACTCGCCGGCAAGGAGCGAGAGGGCTCATGGGCCGCGCCAACGGCGGAATGGTGGTGCATCTTGGAACCATCTTGGTGGGGGTGGCTTTCGCCGCGTCGGCGTCGTTTATTCGGACCGCCGAGGTGGAGCTGCGACCGGGCGCAACTGCGGTGGTGGCAGGTCACACGGTGAAGTACCTCGATTCGCAGTCGGTCGAACGAAATAACCGAGTGGAATTAAGAGCCCGATTCGAGGTCGATGGATCAAAGGTCTTTGCCCCGAGTCTGAACAAATATCGCTTGACTGGTCAGACCATTGGAACACCGTCAGTCAGGGTGGGGCCGCGTGAAGACGTCTACCTGGCACTGACTCGCGCCCCTGGAACCGCCAACCCGGCCGTGGGCTTGCGGATCATCGTGCAACCGCTCGTGATGTGGCTCTGGGTGGGCGGAGCGATCATGGTGTTGGGAACAATTTTGGCGCTGTTCCCTGGTCGTCGTCGTAACCCGCTTGACCCGGTTTCTGCCCCGCTGCCAGATGCAGCCGATGGAGTTGATCCCGATGCAACCGCTGATCCCGATGCAACTCCTGATCCCGATGCAACCGCTGATCCCGATGCAACCGCTGACCCCGATGCAACCGCTGACCCAGAGGATGACAAGGAGCCGGCGCTATGAAACGGCGCGCACCGCTGGTAGCAGCGATCGTTGGCGTCGCTCTTGTGTCGCTCGTTGTGCTTTTTGCTACCGCCCCGAGCGGCAAGGACGCCGACACCTCGCAATCTGTGGTGGGCAAGTTGGCACCTCAATTGACCGGTACGACTGCAGATGGATCCAAAGTTGATCTTGATGACTACCGAGGCAAGTGGGTGGTAGTGAACTTCTTTGCAACTTGGTGTCCGCCGTGCGTGAAGGAACATCCCGAGTTGGTGAAGTTTTCTCAGCGCGACGGACAGATTGCCCAAGTTGTCAGCGTGGCCTTTGATGATCCCGCCTCCAAGATCAAAGAGTTCTTTGCCGAGCGCGGCGGTGACTGGCCTGTCTTGATCGATGACACCACTGCGTCCTCGTTGGATTACGCAGTGGTGAAGTTGCCGGAGTCGTTCCTCATTGATCCGCAGGGAAATGTCGCTCAGAAGTTGGAGGGCGGAATCACCGCTGCTGAGCTCGACAAGATCATCACCAGTAAGTCGTGACAGTGGCTGAGGCACCCGCACCGAAACATCCAGTCCGCCAGAAGTGGTGGTGGTGGCTATTGATGGTTGCTGTTGTCGTTGGCGTCATCGCCGTAGCGGCCCGTCCAGCACCTCAAACGGGTGCAAGCGATCAGCGTCGGTTTGCACTCTCGGCACAACTCAAATGTTTGCAATGCGTGGGTGAATCGGTCGGGGCATCTCAGGCGCCGCTTGCAGTGAAGTTCCGGCAGGAAATTGATCGGCAAATGCGACAGGGAAAGACCAACGACGAGATTCTGAACTATTTCGCTCAGCGATATGGCCGGCAAGTGCTGGAGACGCCACCCGCTACTGGATGGGGTTCCTTGGTCTGGATCGCACCTGTTCTCGCTACCGCAGCCGCGGTCATGATGCTCACCATGACGTTCCGTCGACGACGAGGCAAGAACGGAGCAGCGCCCTCTTCTGAGGACGTTGCGCTGGTAACTGCAGCACTTGCTGATCGTAGAGATGCTGGGGCGGCGCCAAAGTGAGTGGCGGCATCGGCTCGCTGCCGCCAGATGACGACTCACGCAACGAGGAGCGTGAGCACCTGCTGGTGTCCCTCGAGGATCTTGACCGCGAGCACGACGCGGGTGATTTGTCGGATCAGGATTATGAGGAGCTGCGAGCTGAGTACACGGCGCGTGCCGCCGAACTGCTGAAGGGCGGGGGTTCCAATTTCGAGACCAATAGCCCAGCGGCGCAACCTGAGGATTCTGGCTCTAGACGGCGAGCAGCTGCGTGGCTGGTGGTGGTGTTGGTCATTGCGTCGTTGTCAGGAGTCGCACTTGCCCGTGGAGTTGGTCAGCGGGGTGGCGGCGGACTGACCGGCGACGCTGGCAGTTTGAGAGAGCGACTTGCGGCGTGTCAGCCACTGGCATTCCAGCAGCCCAAGAAGGGCGTTGGCTGCTATCAGAAGATTCTGAATGACGCCCCCGACGACCTTGATGCGCTCACGTACCAGGGGTGGGCGCTGGTGCGAGATGACCGCCCTGCGGAGGGGGCTCGGAACTTTGCGCGAGTAGTGGAGTTAGATCCGGACTATCCCGATGTGCGGGTCTTTCGAGCGGTTCTTGCCGCACGGGCCGAGAAGTGGCCCGAGGCTGAAGCAGAAATTGAGCGCTTCTATGCAAACAATCCTCCCCCGGTCGCGGTTCAGGTGTTGCGTACCGAGGGTCTCGAGTTCAAGATCTTCATTGGGTTGCAGCCAGCAGCGACCAAGGCCTGTTGGGTGGATGCCGCTAAAGGGCTCGACCCCAAAGTTGGTTTCGATCAGCCATTTATCGATCGGCTGGCGAAATGCCTTGATGGAGTCCTCCGAGCCACGCCGGTCGACCCCGATGCACGCTTCTCTCGGGCACTCGCATCAATAGGGCCTGAACGGCAGGACACTGCGACTGCAGGGGCAATTGTGGACCGGTTGCTCCTAGAGAACCCCAAGAACGCCAACGCCTTGCTGTTGCGTTCGCGACTCCTTTTCGCTGATGGCAAGGTTCAAGAAGCGGCAGCGGGTTCCGCCGCCCTGAGCAAACTGCCACACCCTTCGGCGGCGTTTTTGCTTGGCGAGCCGAAGGATCTTGAGGATGCTGTGCGGCAGGCGAGATCTGCAGCAGCCAGTTCAACTACCACTCTTCCGAATGCCTCAGTGAGTTCCATCGCCGGTTCGCCGGCACTGCCGAACCCCGGTGGCGGATAGTTGCTGCCACTACTCTGCGCTCATGAGGATTCTTCTTGTGGGAGCAGGGGGCGTCGGAGACGCATTCTGTGCAATTGCGTCGAGACGTTCGTTCGTTGAATCAATAGTGGTTGGCGATATCGACCCCGCTAAGGCGGAACGTGTCGCCTCTCGAGATTCCCGATATCGGGCGATCAAAGTCGACGCGTCTGATGCGGATGCGATTGCAGCTGCGGCCGTAGAGGCACGCGCCGACCTTGTTATGAACGCTGCTGACCCGCGGTTTGTTATGGGCATTTTCAATGGCGCGTTCGCCGCTGGAGCTCATTACATGGACATGGCCATGTCGTTGTCGGCGCCCCACCCCGAACATCCCCTTTCGGAATGCGGAGTCAAACTCGGCGATGAGCAGTTTGCTCAGGATCAGGCGTGGGCTGAGCGCGGCTTGTTGGCGCTGTGCGGGATGGGCGTCGAGCCCGGTATTGCCGATGTCTTTGCCAGGTATGCCGCCGACGAACTCTTCAGTTCTATAACTGAGGTAGGTATTCGAGACGGTGCCAACATGACCGTTCGTGGCTACGACTTTGCCCCCACCTTTTCCATCTGGACCGTCATTGAGGAATGCCTGAATCCGCCGGTTATCTGGGAGAAGGACCGAGGGTGGTACACGACTCCACCTTTCTCAGAACCGGAGATCTTCCGATTCCCTGGCGGAATCGGCGACGTGGAGTGCGTCAATGTGGAACACGAGGAAGTGCTGCTCGTTCCGCGTTGGATTGACTGTGATCGGGTCACCTTCAAATACGGACTTGGAGATGAGTTCATTGCGGTGCTTGAGACCTTGCACAAGCTCGGTCTTGATGGAACCGAACCGGTCAATGTCCGTGGTCAGTCAGTTGCTCCGAGAGACCTTGTCGCCGCTTGCTTGCCCGATCCGGCATCCCTTGGTGACCGCATTGAGGGCCTGACTTGCGCTGGCACTTGGGTAACCGGCAAGGGCAAAGATGGCAACGCTCGGGAGGTGTACCTCTATCACGTCGTCGATAACGCTGAGACCATGGGTCGAGACAACGCGCAAGCGGTGGTGTGGCAGACCGCTGTAGGGCCCGTCGCTGCGTGTGAGTTGATTGATGCTGGCGTCTGGTCGGGATCTGGCGTCCTCGGCCCTGAGGCAATGCCGCCGGTGCCGTTCTTGGACATGCTCTCTAGCGAGTACCAGTCGCCTTGGGGCCTTGAGGAACGAGAGCCAGCGAGCTAACCGGTGGCCTGAGGAACGAGAGCCAGCGAGCTAACCAGTGGCCTGAGGAACGCTTGCTAGCGAACTAGCTGGCGCCACATTCAAGCGGTACGCGAATCGGCCGACCCACAACTTTGGGTCGGCCGATCTAGTTCAGTGGCTCGTTACCGAGGCCCTCAGTTGTTACAGGCCACGCACGCTTGACGTGTACTCGTACGTTGCGATGCCCGGGTTCTCCAGGGTGAACGTGGTCGATGAGGGTTGAAGGTTGCCGATGCGAATCTTCAAGCCGGTGCTGTCGATTGGAAGAATTCCGGTTTCGAGTCCGGGCTGGAAGACACCGCCAATTGCGAGGCCAGCATCAATGAGACCGGCAAATGCCCCCGAGGTCGGAAGCAGAATCTGAGCGGCCACGCCCACAATGTCGTCGGGGTTGCCGAGACCTTCAAGGATGGTCCCGATGAAACTCAGAACACCGCTCAGGACGCTACCGATGTTGTCGGTGAGCAAGGCAACGAGCGCCTCTTGAGTGGGCGGAACTGGAGAGTTAGCGATCAGGAGGTCGAGCGCATCAGTGAGCAGCGGCACCAACAATTGATCAAAAGCGTCTGTGAGGGCACAGGTATTGAAAATGGCATCACGCTCTGCCACGAACGAAAGGCTGCCAAAGATCTCAAGCGGTGCAGTCCCGAGGATCACATCGCCGATATCTAGGTTCTGCACACCAGGGAAGACCACGTCGGCGCCGCCGGCAGGAATCGCCACTGTGGTCCCATCAATGCCTGCGTCGATTGCCGGCAACTGGCTAGTACGGCATTGCGATGAAATCTGAACGATGGACGATTTAGGTGTGCCCAGTTTGGATCTGAATCCGAGTTGAATCACATAGGGCTCATCGCCGGTGTCGTTGTCTTCGCCATCAATCACCTTGATGGAAGTGGGCGACACCTTCCAGTTCTGCGGCGCTGGGCCGGTACCGGGCGTGCATGCCGCAGCAATTAGGGCAGTAGCAGTCAACAGACCAACTAGCAGTGAGCTCTTGCGAATCATGGGGGTCCCTCCCTGTACGTGACCCATGCCATGGGCCGACCGAATGGTAACCCGACTCGCAGGGCCGGAGCGCAAAAACATTCAACCCAAGCAACACTCAGCAGTTGTCGCCTGGAGCGACGCGCTGAATGGCGTTTGCCCGATCTACGCCTTGACCGGCGTATAGATACCGGTACCGAAGCCATCTCCGCTCCAGTGCTGCAGGATCCACGCCGATCCCTTGGCACAGCCCGACTTGCCGGGGATCTGCATTCCGCGACCTTGCGCTCTTCGAATCAAGTCAGGAATGACATCTCCGTGACTGCACAGGACCACCGCATTTGAGGTGGAGCCGTTGGCGCTCACGGCGAGTTCCGCGAGTAGCGACCAGGAGTCCTCGATGGGTGTTCCTTCGGCAAGTCGGTCATCTACGACCACCTCAATGCCAAGCGCTGCTGCGAGCGGCGCAACAGTTTGTTGGCAGCGAAGAAACGGACTTGTCACGATCCGGCTCACCGGTTCGTGAACGAGCCAGTCGGCGAGTTGAGCAGATTGCTCACGACCGGTTTCGTCCAGTGCCCGCTCATCATCAGCAGGGTCGGAATCATTGCGGTCGCCGGCAGATGCGTGCCGAACCAAGTACACGGTCATTATTTGGTCAAGGTACCGGAGGATTGTCGTGGCGGCACACCCACGTGGCGGGCTGGGAGTTGCGGCAGAACGGTGCCGGGCGAGTGGTTAGGTTGAGGCCATGCAACCTTTGGCGGAATTCGCTGCGTTGATGGCAGGGACCGAGCCGCCGTTAGATCGCTCGCTCGCTGTGCTTGCTGCCGCTGTTCGACCGTCGGTGCATGTCGAAGAAGTCCTCGCGCAATTCGATGCGGTAGCGGCTTCCTGCCAAGGAACCGACGCCGATTCGCTGTGCGCCGAGCTATTTGGGCCGGCTGGATTTTTGCCCAATCGCTCCGACTATTACTCGCCCGCAAACAGTTTGATTGATCTGGTCCTTGAGCGACGGACTGGAATCCCGATCACCTTGGCGGCTGTGGCAATAGAAGTGGGACGTCGCAACGGAGTCGGGCTCGTTGGTATTGGAATGCCCGGTCATTTCCTGTTGCGTTCGGCCAGCGACTCAAGCAGGTTCTACGACACCTTCGATCTTGGTCGTCCACTTGATCGTGCTGGTTGTTGCCGGCGTTGCGCCGAACTCGGCGGACCCGACATTCAACTGCTCGACGCACACTTGGAACCCGTTGGCTCCAGAGTGATCATGGGGCGGGTTCTCAACAACCTGCAGGTAGCGGCGTCTCAATCGGGCGACGTGTCGGTCGCCGCAATGGTGCAGCGAATCCGAGTGATGTTGTCGGGTGTCACCCTGAACTGATTCTGTTCGCTGCCGGTCCCTAGGCTGCGCCCATGATTGATCGGGACATCAAACGTTCGCTGGGACAAATGATGGAGGGCGTGCAGGTTGTTGGGGCGGCCCACAACGGCTTAGTTCGTGCCTATTGCTCGCATTGGGTTACTCAGGTGAGTTTTGAAGAGCCCATCGTGATGGCCTCGGTTTCTCCTCGCCATGACACGTATCCGCTCATGCGGGACGCCGGACAGTTCACCGTTTCGTTGTTGGCGGGGGATCAGGTTGCTGCGGGTCAGTACTTCTCCTATCCGGGACGCAAATTTCAGTACATCGCCGATGAGTACTTGGAACTCAACTCTGCAGGGCTGCCGGTGGTGCGTGACTCAATCGCATGGCTGCACTGCGAGACATTCGAGGTCAAGGAGTCGTGGGCCAACGGAGAGTTGTCTGACCACCACCTCTTCTTTGCCCGTGTTGTGGCCACCGGCGAGGGGCGCCTGCGGGAGCCACCCCTGCTGTACTCGTCACGGTTGGGTTGGCGCGTGTCTGGTGAGAAGGCACGTGAGCCGGGCATGTCGATTCGTGACGCGCTGGTCGAGCGACTTGAGGCCGCTGGGCTCAACGGCGATGCGAGCGACCTAGAGGGGTAGTCCACATTGCTTGAGGAACGCTGCGGTGGTTGATAACTCTGTATGCCGATGGCCGTGCATGCCTACCGAAACGGCACCCGCAACGTTTCCGGGCATGTCATCAATGAAGCATGAGCGTTCGGCGTCAGATCCAAGTTGTGCCAGGACTGTCCGAAAAACCACAGGATCAGGTTTGGCTACACCCATCTCGGCGGTGTTGAACACGACGTCGAACTCATCGAGCAGATCAAGGACGTGAAGGTCGCGGCGTAAGCGGGTGGTTCCGTTCGACAGGAGCGCTACTGTCGCATGCTGGCGAACCGATCGAAGTAACTGAACCATCTCGGTGTCGACGACCCCGACGTTGGCTTCCCACTCGTCGAGGGCGCCAGCGCACTCGGGTCCGTGAGCGGAGAGGATCCGCTCCCGGATGGCATCCATCCACTCTCGATAATTCAACACACCGGTCATTCCGAGCCTGCCGAGTTCGCTCCCGAACGCAACGTTCATGATGGTGCGAGGTGGCAGGTTGAATGCAGTTTCGACCCCATCAAGCAGATCGTCGTTCCAGTGTCGGATGACTCCGTCGAGGTCGAAAACCACGGTCGTGATGCTGGGCGCGTCCATGGTGTGAGTCTGCACTGAATTCAACTCCCGGCTGACATGCCAGAGAGTTTGGAAAGTACTGCCGGCAAGGTGGTGAGGAGTCGGTCGACTTCGGCATCAGTGGTTGACCATCCGACTGAGACTCGCAACGATCGATGCGCGTCGGCGCCCATAGCGGCAAGAACCGGCGAATCCTCGAGTTCCGCGGAACTACAGCTGCTACCTGAATGCACAGCGACCCCGGCGTGATCAAGGCCAATGAGCACAGGTTGGGGCTCCACCCCCGGCACGGTGAAACACGCAATATGGGGAAGCCGGTTGTGCAGGTCACCGACTGGCATGAGCAAGTTGCTCAGGGACGTTGTTACTCGATCGATGAGTTCGCGCTGCCGCGTTGACTCGATCGACATCGATGCTGCGGCTTCCTCGGCTGCCGCCCCTAGTCCCACGAGCGCTACGACGTTCTCCATGCCTGCTCGTCGAGCGCGCTCTTGGTCTCCGCCGAGGATCAGCGGGTCAAGTCGGAGTCCGCGACGAATCAGCAGCGCTCCAGTACCCGCAGGTCCTCCAAACTTGTGTCCCGAGATACTCATGAGGTCGGCGCCGAGTTCGGTAAAGCCAATCGGAACGCGCCCTGCCGCTTGTGCAGCATCAACATGGACGAGCACGCCACGATCCCTGCATTTTGCGACCACCTCAGCCACGGGTTGAATCGTTCCGACCTCGTGATTTCCCCATTGGAGGTGAACAAGGGCCGTGTCGGATCGGACCGCAGACATCAGCTCGTCAGGGTCAACTCGGCCGCTCGGATCTACGCCTACCAGCGTGAAGTCCGAGCCAACAACGAACGGATCCTCGGCACGATTGCGGACTGCGGAATGCTCAACTGCACACAGCACCATGTGGCTCGACCCAAGAGTTCTGCGAGTAGCGCCGAAACAGGCCATTGCTATGGCCTCAGAGGCTCCCGAGGTGAACACAACCTCTCGGGTGCGAGCGCCAACAAGGCCCGCCACCTGCTCTCGAGCTTCTTCAACAGCTACACGAGATCGCATGCCTTCAAAATGAATTCGGCCAGGATCGCCCCAGTTGTCGCCAACAGTTGGATCAGCGCTCAGCCATCGCAGCATCTCATCGCGTGCTGTGGGACGCAGCGGCGAAGTGGACGCGTGGTCGAGGTAAGAACGCACCTGCTCAGGCGTCGCTGGACGAAGCGGTCGCGGCTGCACTCGTGAGAGTTGCTGCGCCGTCGGTAGCGTCGGCGACTGCAGCGATGCACTTGCCGCCGGTTCCAGCAGACGATGGTTGTAGCTCCACGACTGTCTCGCCGTAGAGAGAGCCGAGCATGCCCTTGACCATTCCGCGGTCTACGGCGCACATGACTGGATGCTCAACTGCTGATTCGCCGAAGGGACAATGCTCAGTGACGATCCGCAGTTTGTTGCCCTCTTTCTCGGCGTGTGCGGCGAAGCCATGTGCAGAGAGGGCATCGGCAACAGCGTGCAGCGCGGCCCGGAATGATTTGGTGGCGTGGTCACCAAGTGCGCCAGCCATGGATTGCCCGTAGGCGACGCCTACTTCCTCGGCGAGTTCGGTTGCTCGTTCTGGTCCGAGTTCCCCAAGTGCCCGACCAAGTAACTCAATGATGACGTCATCGTGGCGGACCGGAAGGTTGAGGGTGACCTCGGGAGTGGTCGCCCGGTAGCACTTGGACGGTCGACCAGCGCTGCCGGCTGGACGCTCCGTGGTGATCTCGAGATAGCCGCCTGCAGCGAGCTTGTCGAGGTGGTGTCGGGCAACGTTGGGGTGGAGTTCGAACTGTTCGGCTACTCCCGCAGCGGTGACACCGTCGGCCGACGAATGGGCGAAGAGATAGATCTCGCGTCTCGTGGGATCGCCGAATGCGGTGGTAATGGCGGTGACGGCCGAGTTGAACTCGGTCGGGCTCAGTGTTGCCACGAGTCGATGCTACCGGCGACTGCGCTTATCACCTGCCCGGAGCGTGTTCGGTTTCTGCTGAGAACATGTTCGGTCACTGCTACGAGTAGTGACTGAGTCGGGGGCGGGTGGGGATTGGGTGATGCCGTGTGCGAGACTCCCGGCACCATGACGATTACCGAACAGGACATTATTGAGGCCCTCCGACCGGTTGAGGACCCAGAACTTCACCGATCAATTGTCGATCTCGGAATGGTCCGAACCATTGGGATCGACCTTCCCGCAGTGTCGGTTCAGATTGCGCTCACAGTTGCGGGCTGTCCGCTTCGTAACGAGATTGAGCGGCGTGTCACCGAGGCAGCTGTTGCCCTCGATGGTGTGGAGACAGTGGCCTTGGACTACACCGTCATGTCGCCAGAGGAGCTGACGGCGCTTCGCCAGACTCTGCATGGCGACCCGGGATCTACGGCTGGAACCAATGCAGCCCACGGGCATGCTGAGGGACGAGCAATTCCATTTGCTCAAGCTGATTCGCGCACCAGAGTGCTGTTGATTGCATCCGGGAAGGGTGGAGTTGGCAAGTCCTCGGTTACCACCAACTTGTCGATCGCTCTCGCACAGCGGGGCCATACCGTTGCGGTTGTAGATGCTGACGTGTGGGGTTTCAGTATTCCGAGAATGTTGGGCGTGGACCGACCTCCAACCATCATCGATGAGATGATCGTGCCGCCGGAGGCCCATGGCGTGCGCTGCATCTCCATTGGCTTCTTCGTGCAAGAGGATCAACCCGTTATGTGGCGCGGCCCGATGCTGCACAAGGCGCTTGAACAGTTCCTGACCGATGTGTTCTGGGACGAGCCCGACTATCTGCTGGTAGATCTTCCGCCTGGCACCGGCGACGTTGCGTTGTCGCTGGCGTCGTTCCTGCCTCGTGCAGAAATGTACGTGGTGACCACGCCGCAGCCCGCAGCGCAGCGAGTCGCACAGCGTGCAGCATTCATGGCTGAGAAGGTCAACCTTGAGGTCAAGGGTGTCATCGAGAACATGTCCTGGTTCACCGGTGACGATGGAACTCGTTATGAGATTTTCGGTGCCGGCGGCGGGCAAGATCTTGCCGAACGCCTTGAGGTAAAGATGTTGGGCAGCATTCCGCTGGTTCCGGCGCTTCGCGAGGGTGGCGATTCCGGCAACCCGGTAATGATCTCTGACCCGGAGTCTGAAGCCGCAAAGTGTTTCGCGGCGATTGCCGAGACAATCGACGTAACGCTTGCCCCCACTCGGCGCCATCACCCAGAGCTCAAACTGCTCTGAGGGTCTCCGCACGCACAATTGAGGCGGGCCCCCTGATCGCCTCTTATGCGGGTGATCAATCTCAGTTGCAGTCGATGGCGACGGAGAGAGCAGCACAGATCTCTCGCATTCGTTGGTCGCTCAACCGGCCAGCCCGGTCGACAAGAACGCCAACGGACACGCTCTCGACCGAGTCGAGATTGACAACACACAGGCGGGGAACCGGATCGACACCTGTCTCGAGCAGCACCTCACTCGGCAACCCTCGGACAGTAGTGGTGCATGGGGCTACCAACGTGCGGCCGAGTCGGGGAATGGCGGCATCTCGACTTAGCACCACGACGGGCCGTCGGCCGATGTCGGGCAGCTCGCACCACCAGAGCTCGCCGCGTCGGGGCTGGTCGGTCACGAGGCCCCAGCGGCTGATCGGAACGACCCCAAGTCGCCCCACTCGTCGGCCTCTGTGACTGGTTGCTCGTCGTACGCGGCGTAGGAGCGATCGATCTCTGCTCGTCGATGGTTAGCTACGAGTGCGCTCAGGGCCTGGTCGAGGAGCGCTGCATCTGAGTGTGCGCCAGTCACCTCTCTCGCTCGGGTCAGGAGATCGTCATCTACGGTGGTGCTGACGCGTGTGCGAGTCATGGCATAACTATGCCACTCAGTTGCAATGGCGACAACGGCTTCGCTCCCAGACCGCCTCAGAACGCCGGTCCGGCGCCGTGAGGTAGATACACCCCATCAATAAGGGGGTAACACCGTTGCCGCTACTCGTCGAGAAGTAAGTCAATGGAGGTGTGACCTACATTGACCTCGGAGAGCCCGCAACCCCGAGCTCGCTGCACCCCGACTTCGAGCAGTTCTTCGCTGCGGAGAACCGGCGGTTGGTCAGATCACTCACTCTGATGTGCGGAGATCAAGAGCTCGCAGCTGATTGCGTTGCCGATGCATTCGAACGAGCGTGCGTTCGTTGGGTAACGGTAAGCCGGCTCGATGACCCGTGTGGTTGGGTGCGTCGCGTTGCGATTAATCGCCTCCGTGACGCGCATAGAACTCTTGTCCGCCGGGACGCGCTGTTTGCTCGTTTGGATCTTGACGCCGAGCAAGTTTGTGGAACCGTCCCTCGGGACGAAGACGTACTTGCTGTCGTTGCAGCGCTCTCTGACCAGCAGCGGGCGGTTGTTGCCTTGCACTATCTCGACGATGTCCCTCTTGAGGACGTCGCCAGCATCCTTGGGCTGAGCGAGGGAACTGTGCGATACCACCTTCATCACGCTCGGAAGCGACTGCGAACTCTCTACGAGGCCTCGATCCAATCGGCGGAGCAGTAGGCACTATCGCCCATGAGCGGGCTGCGGTTTTTGGCGCATCGACACACACAATGAATTTCCAAACCCCCATGGAGGCCTAATGGCTGATGATATGAATCTCAACGAAGCGGAAACCGCAGGTAAGTCCGGACCGTTGGCCAAGATCACGAAGCGACTCGGAACCGGTGGTATCGCTGCGGTTGTAACCGTTGGCGTTCTTGTAGCTGGTGTGACCGCTGCGGGTGCGATCGCTGGCGGCGGCGGAGCCCCTGAGACAACGACCACGACTACCTCCATCACTGTGACCACCGTCGGTGCGGGCGCTGATGACAACGGCGGAGCAACCCAGGGCGGAAGCGCTGACGACTCAACTGCCGGAACCGGGTCCACTAGCAGCACCGTGCTCGGTGTCGACTCGTCAAGCACGACGGTTGCAGGGGACGATTCATCCGTCGGTACTTCCGCACCGCCAGTTTCAGCTGACGACAACAGCTCGTCAGATGACAGCAGCTCGAGTACCTCCGTCCATTCGGAATCACATGACTCCGATGATGACGATTCAGATGATGACAATTCCGATGATGACAATGGCGTCCACCAGAACCGTGGTCGCTCATCCTCATCAACCTCGGGGACATCTCCTTCGCCGACGGTCGATGATCATGGCGGCCAGCGCCCTCGCACCTCAGGCACGGGTGGATCAGGCTCCAACTCGAACCGTCGTCCTCGCACCACGTCGCCAGCGACAACGAGCCCGTCGGCTCCAGCTACCGCTGACGACAACGGCGGCAACCGCCGCGGTCGTGGAAGTGACGACTAAAGATTTGCGGGAACCAAAGGTCCGACCCGGGTACTGGTTAGGCGGAAACTGATCGGTACTTAGGTTGGGCTAGTTCAACAAAGTCGACTCGGCGCTTGTCGAGTCGGCTTTGTCGCGTCAGGCCTGTCGCGTCTGGGCCAGATCATGTCGCCCTTCGACACGACAACTTCTCTGCCGGCTTCAGGTCACTCTGGCGCCGGTGCGCCGAGTTCCTCACCGTAGGCAAACACCGAGGGCGAACCACCGGTGTGCATCAGCGCAACTGCTCCGGAAGCCGAGAACGCTCCGGCTCCTGCCATCTCCATGAGGCCGTGAGTTGCCTTGCCGGAATACACGGGGTCCATCAGCACGCCTTCGGTAGATGACATCTGCCGAAGCGCGGTGATCATTCCGTCTGTCGGAACGCCGTAACTCGGTCCCAAATAGTGATCGTTGATGATGATCTCACTCGTCGGGACTGCGGGAAGGCCCAGCAGCCTCGCCGTGTCATCGGCGAGTTCAGTGACTGCCGCAGATGTGGAAGCCGCGTCGTGGAACACAGCGATCCCGTGCACGCGAGCGTTGGAATCAGCCGCCCGAAGTCCCAGCAATAAGCCCGCTTGGGTTCCTCCCGTTGATGTGGCCAGGATCACGTCGGTGAGGTCAATTCCTGCCTGTTGGGCATCTTGAGCGAGCTCCAAGCCAGCCATGACGTACCCCGCCGCTCCAATCGCGTTGGATCCACCAGCGGGAAACCACTTCGCTTGAGCCCCATCGGCCCTGAGGCGACTGCGAACGTCGTTGATGGCTACATCGATGGCTTCGGGAGTGTTGTCGACCACCAACATCTCGGCGCCAAAGAGTTGATCAAGCAAGACGTTGCCGCCAGAGGTGTAAGACGGCGAGGTTCGTGCAACCGCAGTAGTGAGGATGAGCACGCAGCGCAGTCCGCTCTTTGCACACGCGGCAGCGGTTTGGCGTGCATGGTTGGACTGCAGCGCACCGAACGTCACCACAGTGTCGCAACCGTGAGCGATCGCGTCGCCGATCAGGAACTCGAGTTTGCGTACCTTGTTGCCACCCAGGCCGAGTCCGGTGAGGTCATCTCTTTTGATCCACAGCGGAACACCGAGAGCGGCACCAAAGCGGTCAAGAGGCTCAAATGGAGTGGGCAAGTTCGCTAGGCGGGTGCGGGGGAGCGCTCCAAGTCGTTGCTGGAGAGTCTCGGTCACGACCGTTGCCCGAGTTCGGAGTAGAGCTTCCCGACACTCGCACGGAACACCTTCCGGTCATAGCGCTCAATCGCCCGAACTCGGCCGGCGGTACCCATGGCTCTGCGGGTTTCAGGATCGTTCAGCAATTGTTCGAGCGCATTGGCCAGTGCGCCCGCATCTCCAGGAGCTACCAGGCTCCCTTGAGTTCCATCGTCGACCATGGCAGCAACTGTGGGGATGTTCGATCCAACAATCGGAACCCCAGCGGCGAGTGCTTCGATCACTGAGAACGGCTGACCCTCTACAAAGCTGGGGAACACAAACACGTCTGACTCAGAGAGGTGGCGGTAGACCTCGGCCCGAGGCACAGCTCCGAGCAGTGAATCTCCGCGACCACGAGCGGCTATCTCGGCCCGAATGCGATCCTTCTCTGGATCCTTACCGGGAGTTGTGTCACCAAGAATCCGGAGTTCGTAACTCGGTTTGGCGCCCTGTTCTGGCGAGGCCGCATCAAGGCGGTCAAGCGCGTCAAGCAGCACGAGAACGCCCTTGCGCTCGAGGAGCTCGCCCACGAACAGAATGACCGGAAGCTCATGGTCTGCGCTGCTCGCCACCACATCGTCGACCACAACCGAGTTAGCTACGACCGGCATTGGGATGTTGCCCATGAGCGGGCGCAGGTTGGGAATCCCCGCTGCATCAAGCAGCACGTTCGCATCGCCAAGTTGCCCGAGAAGCCAATAGGCCATGCGATGCGCCCGACCAACCACATATCCGCCGGGTTTTTCCATGTAGGGCCGATAGGCGTGATTGTGGAGTAGGACTCGAGCGCCTCGCAGCTTCGCGGCGGCAGCAATTGCCACTTGTCGCCATGCGACAAACGTGGGGTCCTGAACAGAGTGAGTATGAACAACCGTATGGCGTCGTGCGAGCCGGAACGTCTGCCATGCGTCGCCCACTACTCGCTCGATGTTGACGAGCGAGAACTTGCCGCGCTGGTCCTGTGCTTGGGAGGTGTTTTGGAACACCATCTCAAAGGTTTCGTTGAGTTCTTGGTCCTCGACAAGGTCGAGCGCAACGGTGGTGATGCCACCAGCCAGAGGCGGACCATGGGCCACCACGATCACTCGAATGGGGCGGGAAACACCGGCCGAAGTGGGGTCATTGGAGGGCAACGTCGACGGTGACACCCCACGATCAATAGCATGGTCTCCGTAC
>Ga0164294_10001776_pt1 | contig 19718 bp, 24 predicted proteins | sample GEODES005metaG_FD_111479 | JGI IMG/M metagenome (GOLD analysis project Ga0164294, IMG submission 111479) | Oligotrophic lake water microbial communities from Sparkling Lake, Wisconsin, USA - GEODES005 metaG | ecosystem: Environmental > Aquatic > Freshwater > Lake | place: USA: Sparkling Lake...
AGTGGCGGGGCCACGCTGTCAGCCCAGTGGCGGGGCCACGGTCGTCCACGGCACCGTCAGCACGGCGTCTCGCAGGCTGCGGCGCTGCGGTTCGACGGGCACTCCGGCATCGCTCAGTGCGGACAGCATGGCCCGCCATCGGGCGCGTGGGCCGAATACCGACTGACCGGCCGCCGCGGCCCAGGCGGTGTCGGCGGCGACAAGCAGCGAGTGGATTGGTTGGCCCGGAACATTGTGGTGAATAAGCACTTTCGGTAATCGCTCGGCCAGATCTGATGGTTCAGCGATCGCGCGCGGATCACAGGCCAGCGTCAGGCTGACCGGCCCGTCCCGGTCAAGCAGAACCCAGCAGCAGCGCCGACCCAGTTCGTCGCAGGTGCCATCGACGATAAGACCATCCGGCGCGAGTCGGGACCGCATGGTGTGCCAGGCGTCGGCGACGGCGTCCGCCGGATACTGGCGCAGCACGTTGAAGGCGCGGACCAGCACCGGCCGCAGGCCCGCCAACTCGAAACCACCGAGTGCGAACTCGACACCGTCATGCTCGGCGGCGCGGGCCGTCGCGACCCGCTCGGGGTCGATCTCGACACCGACCACCCGCACGTCGGCCCGCAGCGTTCGCAGCCGGGCCGCCAGTTCCAGTGTGGTGACCGGCAGCCGTCCGTAGCCGAGGTCGATGGCCACCGGGTCGGTGGCGGACTGCAATGCCGAGCGCACCCGCGCTGAGTTGATCAGCCACCTGTCCGCTCGCCGCAGCCGGTTGGCACCTGTTATTCCCCGGGTCGACATACCGACGGGACGCGGGGCTCTAGCGATGGCCGTCCACCCAGTCGGCGGTGAATTCACCCTCTTGGGTGAACAGCATCTTCAGGCCGTTGACGAGCAACTGCTCGATCGTTCCGCCGATGATGGGCACCCGTGCCGTGCAGAGGGTCTCCAGGCGCATCTGGCTGCCGTGTGCGGTGGCTTCCAGAACGTAGTCGCCCGTGACTTCCACCGGGGCGACGGGTACCTGGGCGCGGTAGTGACCGGCGGCCCGGTTGGTGGCTTCGTGGAATGGCTCGAAGTGCTGCTCGCGAGTAATGCTGAAGGTTCCCGGGACTACCGGCCGAGCGATCGCCGGGAGGTCTTGAGCGCTCATGATGTGGGCGAACGAGACGTCGGTTCCATTGTCGTCGGTGCTGAAATGCGTGATCTCAGTCCGGGCCGCATTCTCCTCGTAGAAGGCAGCCAGGTCCTGCCAGTAGCCGATGGAGGTGAAGTTTCGGTACATCACGGCAGCCGACACCTCGACCTCGACGGTGTAGACCATGCTGCGGGGCATGGTCCCACGGTACCGGTGGGCTCAGCTGTCTCCGGCGACCCATCGAATAGTAAAGCGCTGTTCGGAGGTCAGCAGTGCAAGCAGCTGGTTGGCGATGAAGTTCTCCAGCTTTCCGCCTACCAGCGGTACCTGGACGTCGATGGCAGCGTGAAAAGTCAAGCGGGCGGCCGTTTCTGAACCCGACAGTTCCGCGTTGCCGGTCACTGAGACCGGAGCCCCGAGAATTTTCGCGGCCACGACGGCGTCGGCTCTACCGTCGATCAGCGGACTCCAACTCTCCTCCCGCTGGATTTCCAGGTCGCCCCGATGGAACTGCGAAACCAGCCCGGGCAATCGCGTCGACGTCAGCACCTGGGTGGTCACCACCTCGATACCCCCGTGGGGGCCGGGATTGATGGAGTCCAGCCTGGCCTCGTCGGCGCCGGAATCGGCCAGCCGTGCCAGCCAGTATCCTTCGTCGCAGAGCATGCTGTGCACGTTCGCGACATCGCTGTCGTAGTCGCTGGCCATGTCGAATGAACGTGGCATAGCGGGTGACGTTACGTTAACTAGCGTGGCTCACGAGCAGGATTTCGGTGGCGCGCAGGTGGCGTGGGACCTACCTCTGGCGCAGATGACCACGCTGCGGGTCGGTCCGATTGCGCGCCGCGTCATCACCTGCGTCACCACTGAACAGATCGTTGCCACATTGCGCACCCTCGACCGAGGCGACGACCAGGTTCTGGTGCTCGGCGGCGGATCCAACGTGCTCATTGCCGACGATCTGAGTGACCTCACCGTAGTGCGGTTGGCCAGTCCCGCGATCACCCTGGAGTCCGGACTGCTGCGGGCCCAGGCCGGTGCCGACTGGGATCGCGTCGTCAGCACGGCTGTGGACGCTAATCACGGTGGGCTGGAATGCCTTTCGGGCATCCCCGGTTCGGCCGGCGCGACACCGGTACAGAACGTCGGCGCCTACGGGGTCGAGGTCGCCGACTGCATGACCCGGGTTGAACTGCTGGATCGGCGAACCCATGAGGTGAGTTGGGTATCCGCATCGGATCTGAGATTCGGCTATCGGCACAGCCTGCTGAAGAACTCTCCGGACCACCTCGTGCTTGAGGTGGAGTTCGCTCTCGATGAAGCCGGGCGCTCGGCACCGCTGCGGTATGGCGAACTCGCCGATGCCCTCGGGGTGCCGATCGGCGAGCGGGCCGACCCGGCGCAGGTGCGCGCGGCCGTCCTGGCGCTGCGGGCGGCAAAGGGCATGGTGCTCGACGAGGCCGACCACGACACCTGGAGTGTGGGATCGTTCTTCACCAATCCGGTGGTGCAGGTCGAGCAGTTCGAGCGGTTGCAGGCCGCGGCCGAAGGCCCGGTGCCGCACTACCCGGCGTCCGCCGGTGTGAAGCTCGCCGCGGGCTGGCTGGTGGAACGGGCCGGCTTCGGCAGAGGTTTTCCGAGCGCCGGATCGTGCCGGTTGTCGACTAAGCATGCGCTGGCCCTGACCAACCGGGGCGGGGCAACCACCGCCGACGTGCTGTCGTTGGCACGCACCGTGCGTGATGGGGTCCAGGCCGCCTTCGACGTCACGCTGGTGCCCGAACCGGTACTCGTCGGGTGTGCGCTGTAGCGCGCCCGCCACGGCTGAGCCGGCGCCGGGCGTTGACCGCCGCGGCGCTGGGTCTGTTGGTACCCAACACACTGGCGGGCTGCAGCGGCGGCGAGGGCGGGTCCGGGGCGAAGCCCGCACTGACGTTCACCCCGGCTGACGGCTCCAGCGGGATCATCCCCACCGTCGCGGTCGGCCTTCGGGTCAGCGACGGCTGGTTCCAACGCATTGCTCTGACCAACCCCGCGGGGAAGGCCGTCGCCGGATCGCTGAACACCGCCCGCACGGTCTTCACCACCACCGAGCCGTTGGGGTACGCCACGGTCTACACCTGGAACGGCTCGGTGGTCGGTCACGACGGGCACGCGGTGGCTGTCGCCGGATCGATCACCACCGTCGCACCCACGAGACAGGTCACCGGCGGCTTCCAGCTCTCCGACGGCCAGACCGTCGGCATCGCGGCGCCGATCATCCTGCAGTTCGACGCCCCGATCGCCGACAGGGCCACCGTCGAGCGGGCGCTGACCGTCATCACCGACCCGATCACCGAAGGCGGCTGGGCCTGGTTGCCCGACGAGGCGCAGGGCTCGCGGCTGCACTGGCGCAGCCGGGAGTATTTCGAGCCGGGCACCAAGGTCCACGTCGGCGCCCGCTTTTATGGGTTGGCCTTCGGAGGTGGCGACTACGGCGCGGCCGATGCGACCCTGGACTTCGATATCGGCCGCCGTCAGGTGGTCAAGGCCGCGGCCGGTTCACATCGCATCCAGGTGGTGACCGACGCGGGGGTGATCATGGACTTCCCGTGCAGCTACGGCGAAGCCGACCAGCCCCGCAATGTGACCCGCAGCGGCATCCATGTCGTCACCGAGAAGTATTCCGACTTCTATATGTCGAACCCGGCGGCCGGCTACAACCGCATCCACGAGCGCTGGGCGGTGCGGATCTCCAATAATGGCGAGTTCATCCACGCCAATCCGGCCAGTTCGGACGCGCAGGGCAACACCAATGTCACCAACGGTTGTATCAACCTGTCCACCGATGACGCCGAGCAGTACTTCTACAGCGCGCTCTACGGCGACCCGGTCGAGGTCACCGGAACCTCGATCGAGCTGTCCTATACCGATGGCGACATCTGGGACTGGGCGGTGGACTGGTACGAGTGGACGTCGATGTCAGCGTTGTCGACGCTGGCGCAGACATCGAAGCTGCCGAGTAGCGCACCGGCCACTCCGACTGACGCTCCCACCCTGTCCGGCACTAGACCCGGCGGTTGAACCGGCTGGCGCTGGCCTGGTCGCGTGGGCGCACGATGATCTGGTCGATGTTGACGTGCGAGGGCCGGGTGGCAACGAAGCCGATCACCTCGGCGACATCAGCAGCCACCAGCGGGCTGATGCCCTTGTACACGGCTTCAGCCCGCTGTTCGTCGCCACCAAAACGCACCAGGGAGAACTCGGTCCGGACCGCGCCCGGTGCGACCTCGGTCAACCGAACGGGCTTTCCCAGCAGTTCGCCACGCAGCGTCCGATGCAGGGCGCCCTGGGCGTGCTTGGCGGCCGCGTAGCCGCCACCACCGTCATAGACCTCAATGGCGGCAATAGAAGTGACGGTCACGATCAGCCCGTCGCCGCTGGCGATCAGTTTGGGTAACAGCGCCCGGGTAACCCGCAGCGTGCCCAGCACGTTGGTTTCCCACATCCAACGCCAGTTGTCCAGATCCGCCTCGGCCACCGGTTCAAGGCCCTTGGCACCGCCGGCGTTGTTCACCAGCACATCCACCCGGTCCAGACCTGCGGCCAGGGCTTCCACCCCTGCATCATCGGTGATGTCGGCCACCACCGCGGTTCCGCCGATCTCCGTGGCGAGTTCCTGGATGCGATCTGCTCGGCGGGCCACTGCGACCACGTGAAAGCCCTGTGCGGCAAGCGTTCTGGCCGTCGCCTCGCCGATTCCGGCGCTGGCGCCGGTGACCACGGCCACCCGCGAGTGGGCGTCTGGGTTCGCTGTCATCGAGACCGACTCTATCCAGAGTCTTTCGACTGCTCCACCTACGGTGCCGGCTAGGTCAAGTATCAGTCTGGCCTGGGGCAACAACAGCCGACCCCGGTGGGTGTAAAGATGGAAACGTGCGCCCGTCCCAGGATCTGACCGATGCCCCGGTTGGCGTGCTGCCGCGCCGGGTTGCGGTGTTGTCGGTGCACACCTCGCCATTAGCGCAGCCGGGCATCGGAGACGCCGGCGGCATGAACGTCTATGTCCTGCAGGCCGCGTTGCATATGGCTCGCCGCGGCGTCGAGGTCGAGATCTTCACTCGCGCGACGTCATCGGCGGAGCCGCCGGTGGTTCCGGTGGCCCCCGGCGTACTGGTGCGCAATGTCGTCGCGGGCCCGTTCGAAGGCCTCGACAAGTACGACCTGCCGACCCAACTCTGCGCATTCACCGCGGGGGTATTGCGTGCCGAGGCAAACCATGAGCCGGGGTACTACGACGTGGTGCACTCGCACTACTGGTTGTCTGGGCAGGTCGGCTGGCTTGCCCGCGACCGCTGGGCAGTGCCACTGGTGCATACCGCTCACACCTTGGCCGCGGTCAAGAATGCCGCGCTGGCCGCAGGCGATGCCCCGGAGCCGCTGCTGCGTGCGGTGGGTGAACAGCAGGTGGTCGATGAGGCTGACCGTTTGATCGTGAACACCGAAGATGAAGCGCGCCAATTGGTTTCGCTACATAACGCCGACCGGGAACGTATCGACATTGTGAATCCGGGCGTCGATCTACAGACCTTCAGTCCCGGTGACAGAGCAACGGCGCGAGCCGCGCTGGGGCTTTCGGCAACAGAGCGGATCGTCGCGTTCGTCGGCCGCATCCAACCGCTCAAGGCTCCCGATGTACTGCTGCGCGCAGCCGCTCGGTTACCCGGCGTTCGGGTGCTCGTCGTCGGTGGACCTTCTGGCAGCGGCCTGGCCGCCCCTGACACCCTGGTGCGGTTGGCAGCCGAACTCGGTATCGCCGACCGGGTGAGTTTCCTGCCGCCGCAGTCGCGTGAACAGCTGGCCGACGTGTATCGGGCGGCCGACCTGTTGGCGGTTCCCAGCTACTCGGAATCCTTCGGTTTGGTCGCCGTCGAGGCGCAGGCGTGCGGTACCCCGGTGGTGGCGGCTGCGGTCGGCGGCCTGCCGGTCGCGGTTGCCGACGGGCGCAGCGGAACCTTGGTCACCGGCCACGACCCGGATCAATGGGCCCGTGCCATCAACGATCTGCTCACAGCGGATCCGGCCACTCTGCGGCGCGCTGCGATCGCCCATGCCGAGCAGTTCTCCTGGGACCACACGGTCGACCAGCTCCTGGGCAGCTACGGACGGGCAATCGCCGATTACGGAAGCACCCATCAGGTCATCGCCGCGCGTGACCCGCTGGCTCGCCGTAGCGGTCGGCGTTGGACGATGCGAAGGGGAATCCGCGCTTGACGCACCCCAGGCAGGCGGAAGCCCGCGTCCGGCAGGTCATCGAGGACATCCTGATCGAGCACGGGCTCACCTACACCCGGCACGACGGCGCCCATGGCGGGCTGCCCGGTCTGATCGTGGAGTTGCCGGGTGAGCGCAAGCTGAGCACCAACACCCTGCTCAGTGTCGGCGAGCACTCGGTGCGAGTCGAGGCCTTCGTCTGCCGCAAACCCGACGAGAACTTCGAGGGCGTCTATCGCTTCCTACTCAAGCGCAATCGTCGGCTCTACGGCGTGGCCTACGCCCTGGACAACATCGGCGATATCTACCTCATCGGCCGCATCGCGCTCGACGTGGTCAATGCCGACGAAATCGACCGCGTGCTCGGTCAGGTGCTCGAGGCGGCCAATAGCGATTTCAACACCCTCCTTGAGCTCGGTTTCGCCTCATCCATCCGGAAAGAATGGGCCTGGCGAGTGGCCCGGGGCGAGTCGCTGAAGAACCTGAAGGCCTTCGAGCATCTGATCGACGACGATCCGCCCGCGTGAGACACTTCCGGTCATGGCTGAGTCCACGCTAATCCTGCTGCGCCACGGCCAGAGCCAGTGGAATGCGAGCAACCAGTTCACCGGTTGGGTCGACGTCGATCTGACCGATCAGGGCCGGGCCGAGGCGGTTCGCGCGGGCGAACTCATCGCCGGCGGTGACCGCCAGCCCGATGTGGTCTACACCTCGCTGCTGCGCCGTGCGATCACCACCGCCCACCTGGCGCTGGACGCAGCCGACCGGCTGTGGATTCCGGTACACCGCAATTGGCGGCTCAACGAGCGCCACTACGGCGCGCTGCAGGGCCTGGACAAGGCCGAGACCAAGGCCCGCTACGGCGACGAGCAGTTCATGATGTGGCGACGCAGCTATGACACCCCGCCACCGCCGATCGAAAAGGGAAGCGAGTACAGCCAGGACGCCGACCCGCGGTACGCCGACATCGCCGGCGGTCCGCTGACCGAGTGCTTGGCCGACGTGGTAGCCCGGTTCGCGCCCTACTACGAGCAGACCATCTCCGCCGACCTCAAGGCGGGCAAGACGGTGCTGATCGTCGCGCACGGCAACTCGCTTCGGGCACTGGTGAAGTATCTGGACGGCATGTCTGACGAGGAGGTCGTCGGTCTGAACATCCCGACCGGCGTCCCGCTGCGCTACGACCTGGACGGCGAGGGCGCGCCACTGGTGATCGGGGGACGCTACCTTGACCCCGAAGCAGCCGCCGCCGGCGCGGCCGCTGTCGCCAACCAGGGCGCTAAATAGAACATCCGGTTAACAGCTGTCGAACTCCTCGTCCGGAAATTGTGACGTTGTTCGGTTCGGCCGCATGGTGTTTCCGTGATGTTCGCCGGATGCGTACGCTTTGGGGGTGAGTGTTGGTGCGGTGGCACTGTGGGTCGCGGTCGCAGGGTTGGTGGGACTTGCGCTGGGTTGGGCGATCGCCGCGGTCCTGATGCCGTGGCGCCGGGGCCGGAGTCAGTCTCGCGCCGGGCACGAGGCCGGTATGACGGTCTCTGATGTTCTTGAGGGTGCGGTGTCGGCCGCGCCCATCGGGGTGGTGGTGGTTGGTAGCTCGCGTGAGGTGGTGCTGAGCAACCAGCGGGCAGCCGAACTCGGCCTGGTGCGCGACCGGATGGTCGACGAACGGGTGTGGACCGCCGCGCAGCGAACGTTGGTCACCGATGAAGACGTCGAGATCGACCTGTTGGCCCCCGGTGGTGTACCCGCCGGGCGCCTAGGGCTCGCCGTGCACGGCCATGTGCGACTGCTGAACGCGGAGCATCCGAGGCTTGCGGTCGTTTATCTCGACGACCGGTCCGAGCAGGCCCGCATGGAGGCCAGCCGCCGCGATTTCGTGGCCAACATCAGCCACGAACTCAAGACCCCTGTCGCCGCCATGGGTGTTCTCGCTGAGGCACTGCTGGAGTCGGCTGACGACCCGGAAAGCGCGCAGCGGTTCGGACGCACGATGTACACCGAATCCCAGCGACTGGCCAGCATGATCGGCGAGCTCATTGAACTGTCTCGCCTGCAGGGTGCCGAACGGCTCCCCGACCTGGTGAGGGTTGACGTGGATACCATTGTGCAGGAAGCCATTTCGCGGCATAAAGTTGCGGCCGATCGCGCAGATATCAAGGTCAACACTGACGACCCGATCGGACTCGAGGTGCTGGGTGACCAGCCGCTGCTCGTCACCGCGGTGGCCAACCTCATCTCTAACGCAATCGCGTACTCGCCGGACGGCTCCGCGGTGTCGATCAGCCGCCGACGCCGTCGCGACGATATCGAGATCGCTGTCACCGACCGCGGCATCGGGATCGCGCGGGCCGACCAGGAGCGAGTTTTCGAGCGGTTCTTCCGGGTGGATAAGGCCCGCTCCCGCGCTACCGGTGGGACCGGTCTGGGGCTGGCCATCGTCAAACATGTCGCCGCCAATCACAACGGCGATATTCGACTGTGGAGCAGGCTCGGAACCGGTTCGACGTTCACCCTGTCCATTCCTGCCTACCCGGATGACATTGATGATGCCGACGACAACGTCGGTCAAGAGGAGGCGTAGTGATCCGAGTGCCGATCGTCGAGGATGAGGAGTCGCTGGCCGAGCCGCTCGCCTACCTGCTCCGCAAGGAAGGGTTTCAAGCCACGGTAGCCACCGATGGACCCGCGGCGCTGGCCCAGTTCGACCAGTCCGGCGCCGATATCGTGCTGCTGGACCTGATGCTGCCCGGGATGAGCGGCACGGATGTGTGCAGGAACCTGCGGTCGCGCTCGACTGTTCCGGTCATCATGTTGACTGCGCGCGACAGCGAGATCGACAAGGTGCTCGGACTTGAGCTCGGCGCCGACGATTACGTCACCAAGCCGTACTCGGCGCGCGAGCTGATCGCCCGGATCCGGGCCGTGCTGCGCCGTGGCACCGATGCCGAAGACGTGGGATACGGCGAGGCATTGCTGGATTCGGGACCGGTTCGCATGGACGTCGAACGGCACGTCGTCAGTGTGCACGGCGATCCGGTCGCATTGCCGCTCAAGGAGTTCGACCTGCTGGAATACCTGTTGCGGAACAAGGGCCGGGTGCTCACCCGAGGTCAGCTGATCGACCGGGTGTGGGGTGCGGACTACGTCGGCGACACCAAGACTCTCGACGTACACGTCAAGCGCTTGCGTTCCAAGATCGAGACCGACCCGGCGAATCCGGTCCGGCTGATCACTGTGCGCGGTCTGGGCTACAAACTGGAAGGCTAGCTAGGCCGTGCCTGCGGCCCGGGTTGCCGGATGCACGGCGATCAGCGGAAAACCACTGCGCCGCTTGCACATCGCGGCCAGTTCCGCGTAGGCCTTCTTGCCCAGTAACTCGGTGAGTTCGGCGGCCAGCGACTTCCATACCGGTTCAGATCCGACATGCGCGGCTGGGTCTCCGGTGCAGTACCAGTGCAGGTCTTCGCCGCCTTCACCCCACCCCCGGCGGTCGTATTCGGTGATGGTGGTCTTGAGGATCTCAGTGCTGTCGGGCCGGGTGATCCACTCCTGGCTGCGCCGGATCGGCAACTGCCAGCACACCTCCGGCTTCATCGTCAGCGGTTCGACTCCAAGTTTGAGCGCCTTGCTGTGCAGCGCACAGCCGGGTCCACCCTCGAAACCGGGCCGGTTCAGAAAGATGCAGGCGCCCTTGTGCTTTCGGGTTCGAAGGTTGGGCTCGTCCTCATAGGAGTCCATCTCCAGGTAGCCCTTGCGGCCCATGCCCTTCTCGTAGAACTGCCAGTCCTCCTCAGTCAGCTTCGCCACTGCGGCATCGAGGCTGGCGCGGTCGTCGTCATCGGAGAGGAATGCCCCGTGTGAACAGCACCCGTCGTCGGGGCGGCCCGCCACGGTGCCTTGGCAGGCCGGTGTGCCGAAGACGCATGTCCAGTGCGACAGCAACCAGGTCAGGTCGGCGGCGATGAGATGCTCGTTATTGGCTGGGTCGTAGAACTCAACCCACTCGCGGGGGAAGTCCAGTTCTACCTCGCCGGGGTGCTTGCGCGTCACGACCACAAAGGTTAGACGATGTTGGTTCGTCCGACCTCCCGCTGGTTGGTGTTCCCGCCCGCTAGGTTGGTGGTGTGCGATTGGGAGTGCTCGACGTGGGCAGCAACACGGTTCACCTCCTGGTGGTGGATGCCCACCGCGGTGGGCATCCGACGCCGATGAGCTCGACCAAGTCATCCTTGCGCCTCGCCGAGGCGATCGACGACTCCGGCAGGCTCACCCGTCGCGGTGCCGACAAGCTTGTCGACACCGTCGACGAGTTCGCCAAGATCGCCATCAGCTCGGGTTGTGCCGAGCTGATGGCGTTCGCGACGTCGGCGGTTCGCGATGCGAAGAACTCCGAGGAGGTACTGGCCCGGGTGCGGTCGCAGACCGGGGTGAACCTTCAGGTGCTCACCGGTGTCGACGAATCACGATTGACCTTCTTGGCGGTGCGGCGCTGGTATGGCTGGAGCGCGGGGCGCATCATCAACCTCGACATCGGGGGCGGATCCCTGGAACTGTCCACCGGGGTCGACGAGGTACCCGATGTCGCGCTGTCACTACCGCTGGGCGCGGGCCGGCTGACCAGGGAGTGGCTGCCTGAAGACCCGCCGGGCCGGCGCCGGGTGGCGATGCTGCGCGACTGGCTCGACACCGAGCTGACCCAGGCAGGTAAGGCAGTCCTGAAGGCCGGCGTCCCCGACCTTGCGGTGGGCAGTTCGAAGACGTTCCGGTCGCTGGCCCGCCTCACCGGGGCCGCGCCGTCGGCCGAGGGCCCCCGGGCCAAGCGGACCCTCACCGCCAACGGGCTGCGCCAGCTCATAGCCTTCATCTCTAGGATGACCACGGCAGACCGTGCCGAGTTGGAAGGGGTGAGCGCCGAGCGGGCACCGCAGATCGTGGCCGGCGCGCTGGTGGCGGAGGCGAGTATGCGAGCAATGTCATTGGAATCGGTGGACATCTGTCCCTGGGCGCTGCGCGAGGGCGTCATCCTGCGTCGGCTCGACAACGAGGCCGATGGAACCGACTTGGTGGAGGCGGCCGTTGCCGGGCGATCGAGAGGTGAGACACGATGAGCCCATCAGATGACAGCGCCCGACCGATCTCGGTGGCCGAGTTACTGGCCCGCAATGGAACCATCGGTGCGCCCCCGGTTGGCGGACGACGGCATCGGCGGCGAGGCAATGATCAGGCCGTGACCGTGGCGGAACTCACCGGCGAGATCCCGATCATCCGTCCTGAGACGATCCCGGTTCAGGAGCTCGCCGAAGAACCGGCCGAAGAACCGGAGAGCGCAGAGACCGCGGAGTCCTCGGAGACCGTGGTGATCTACACCGAAACCGCGGCCGACGCGGGCAGCGATGTCGTTGCGGACGTCGAACAGGAGCAGGCGCCCGAGCAGCAGGCGCCCGAGCAGCAGGCGCCCGAGGAGCAGGCCCTCGAGGAGCAGGCGCCCGAGGACCTGACCCCGGAGGCCCCCCCACTCTCCAGCCCGCCGTGGACACGCCGCAAAAAGGGTCCGCAACTCGGCCACGATCCCCGTCCGACGCGCCGCGAGTTGGGCGCCGAGCAGATGACCTATGACCCGGTCGATCAATCGGTGGACCTCGCCGGCCTCGTCGACGCCCAGTCCGACGATGCCGAAGAACTGCGCTCTTATCTGCGGTCGTCGGGCGGCACGCTGTTCAGCGGCGAGACCGTCGCCGATGACATCGCACGTCGCGGCGTCAACGAGGTCGAGGCACTCGCCGATGCGGCTACGCCGACAGCGACCCGGCCCCGTGAGGACAGGCTGACCGCCCTGCGCCACGGCATGGTGGCGGTGTTTCAGTCAGTGCTGGCTGTCATTTTCGGTGCCGGGCTGTTCATCGCTTTCGATCAGCTATGGCGCTGGAACAACATCGTGGCGCTGATGCTTTCGGTTCTGGTCATCCTCGGCTTGGTGGTCGCGGTGCGGGTGGTTCGAAAGACCGAGGATATTGCCAGCACCTTGATCGCGGTGGCGGTGGGCGCGATGGTGACACTCGGACCGCTGGCCCTGCTGCAGTCGACCTGAATTCGTCAGTGCGCCCAGCGATCAAGGTCGGTCTCTCGACGGCTTCGGTCTACCCTCTGAGGACCGAAGCGGCCTTCGAGTGCGCCGCCGAGTTGGGCTACGACGGCGTGGAACTGATGGTGTGGGGCGAAGCGCTCAGCCAGGACATCGGCGCCGTCTCGCAACTGTCGCGGCGTTATGGCGTACCGGTGCTGTCGGTGCATGCGCCCTGCCTGTTGATCTCGCAGCGAGTGTGGGGTGCTGATCCGATCCCGAAGCTAGATCGCAGCGTGCAGGCCGCCGAGCGACTCGGAGCGCAGACCGTGGTCGTGCACCCGCCGTTCCGTTGGCAGCGGCGCTACGCCGAGGGCTTCAGCGAACAGGTGGCCTGGTTGGAGGAACGCAGCGATGTGCACGTCGCGGTGGAGAACATGTTCCCGTTCCGCGCCGACAGATTCTTCGGTTCCGGACTGCCCTCGATTGAGCGCATGCGCCGCCGCGGGGGCCGACCGGGCGCGGGCGTCTCCGCGTTCGCGCCGTCCTATGACCCGCTCGACGGTGATCATGCGCACTACACGCTGGACCTGTCACACACAGCGACGGCGGGAACCGATGCCCTGGACATGGCTCGCCGGATGGGGTCGGGTCTGGTGCATCTGCACCTGTGCGACGGCAATGGCGCGTCCACGGACGAACATCTGGTGCCCGGGCGCGGAACGCAACCCACCGTCGAGGTGTGCCAGATGCTGGCCGGCAGTGACTTCACCGGTCACGTCATCCTCGAGGTGACCACGTCGGGTGCGCGCAACAAGGCCGAACGCGACGGGCTGCTGACCGAGTCGCTACAGTTCGCCCGCACCCATCTGCTGCGCTGAAAGGCCCCAATGAATTCACCGGTGACGCCGTTGTTCTCCGATGCCATGATCCTGCGACCGGTTGACGGTAGGCCCGGTGAGTTCGACGGAAACCTCAACGAGCACTGGACCATCGGGCCGAAGGTTCACGGCGGGGTGATGGTCGCGTTGTGCGCCAAGGCCGCCCGGGCGGTTTATTCCGAGCAGAGTGCCGAACATGATGTGATCGCCCAGCCGGTGGCGGTATCGGCGAACTTTCTGTCCGCACCCGACCCGGGTCCGGTGCGTCTGGTCACGACGCTGCGGAAGAGGGGGCGGCGAATCGGCCTGGTCGATGTCGAACTGATCGCCGGAGAACGGGCCTGTGTCCATGCGGTGGTCACACTGGGGGATCCCGAACACAACGCTGAGCCGCTCTTGTCGGCCAATCCGGTGACTGCCCTGATGAGTCTGGAACCCCCGGCTGATGTGCTGCCCATCGGCCCCGGTCATCCCGGGGCCGAGATCAACAACCTTGCACGTGGCTGCGATATCCGACCAGTATTGGTCGAGTCCGCCGCCTCCGATGAAGCCCCGGTGTTCATGATCTGGGTGCGGCCCAAGCAGGGTCGGGTCGACGAACTGTTCGCATTGATGTGCGGTGACATCTCACTGCCGGTGCCCTATGCGGTCGGTCGACGCGGCTGGGCGCCCACCGTACAACTCACCGCCTATCTGCGTGGCCTGCCTGCTGCGGGCTGGCTGCGGGTGGTGTGCACCACCACCCAGATCGGATCACATTGGTTCGACGAGGACCACACCGTCGTCGACAGCACCGGGCGCATCGTCGTGCAATCCCGGCAGCTGGCGCTGGTGCCCGATCGGTAGGGTTTCTGCCATGGCCAGAATCGCGATCATCGGTGGCGGCAACATGGGCGAGGCGCTTCTCGCGGGGCTGCTTCGGGCTGGGCGTCAGACCAAGGACCTGGTGCTGTCCGAGAAGTCCTCCGAGCGGGCCGGGTTCCTCTCCCAGACGTACTCGGTCCGAGTCGCCCCGCTGGCTGACGCGGTGGAGAACGCGGCGTACGTGATCGTCGCGGTCAAACCGGCCGACGTCGAATCCGTCATCGGCGAAATCGCAAACGCCGCAGGCGAAGCCGCCAATGATGCGGTCGAGCAGGTGCTGGTAAGTGTCGTGGCCGGCGTCACCACCGGCTTCTACGAATCCCATCTGCCCGCCGGATCCCCGGTGATCCGCGCCATGCCCAACGCCCCGGCTCTGGTCGGAGCCGGGGTCACCGCGCTCGCCAAGGGCCGCTTCGCCACCCCGGAGCAACTGTCGGAGGCCGCAGCGCTGTTCGAGTGCGTCGGTAGTGTGCTGACCGTCTCAGAGGCCCAGATCGACACGGTGACGGCTGTCTCAGGTTCGGGTCCGGCCTACTTTTTCCTATTCCTTGAGGCGCTCGTCGATGCCGGCGTCACCAATGGTCTGAGTCGTACCGTTGCCACCGAATTGGCGGTTCAGACCATGGCCGGTTCGGTGGCGATGCTGTTGGACCGCCTTGAACCCGGTGGCGCCGCGGCGGCGGGTCGGCCCGATACCACCGCGGCCGAACTGCGGGCACTGGTCACCTCGCCCGGTGGTACAACCGCGGCTGGCCTGCGTGAATTGGAGCGTGGCGGGGTGCGCGCGGCTGTCGCTGCCGCCGTCGATGCCGCAAAAACCCGCTCTGAGCAGCTCGGAATTACATCAGAGTAGTTCAAGTTTTTTTAAACTGATTAACCAACACCCGTCGCAGGAACCCCATTGGCCACGCTATTCTCCTCATGTATGCGCGAGTGGTGCCAGCGGTGGGGAAGCCGCTGGGACCCCCGTGCCTGACCGGAATGGGTAGCGATGACGTCTATGAACGGGCCATCGGCGCGGGATTCTGCCGCTGGAAAATCGGCGCGTGACGCCGGTGCGGCGGAGGGCCAACCGGTCACCAGAACTCAGTTTCTTACCGTCGCAGAGGTGGCCGCGCTGATGCGGGTCAGCAAGATGACGGTGTACCGGCTCGTGCACAACGGTGAGCTGCCCGCCGTTCGGGTGGGCCGCTCATTCCGAGTCCACGCCAAAGCTGTCCATGACCTGCTGGAGACGTCGTACTTCGACGCCGGCTAAGCCGCCTTCGGATCATCCGGTTTTCGTTCCCCCCGTACGCTTGGGTAAGGTGACCTGGACACAGGCAGGCCCGGCGTGAAGCGGGCGATCGGTACTTGAGGTAGCGGAGTTCATGGGTTCAGTCATTAAGAAGCGGCGCAAGCGCATGTCCAAGAAGAAGCATCGCAAGTTACTGCGTCGCACCCGGGTCCAGCGCAGAAAACTGGGTAAGTAGCCGCCACCGGGATCCTGCCCGGCCGCTCCGCCGCGCGATTCGTCGTATCGGCCGATAGGCTGCTGCCATGGAGTCCGGCGACGCCGGCACCGAGGTGCCAGACCATCCCAAGGTTGTACTCGTCACCGGTGCCTGCCGTTTCCTCGGCGGCTACCTGACCGCCCGGTTGGCGCAGAATCCGCTGATCGACAAAGTTATCGCGGTGGACGCCATCCCACCCAGCAAGGATCTGCAGCGGCGGATGGGCCGGGCCGAGTTCGTTCGTGCCGACATTCGAAACCCTTTTATCGCCAAGGTGATCCGCAACGGTGACGTGGACACGGTCGTGCATGCCGCGGCCGCATCCTATGTGCCGCGCTCGGGTGGGCGTGCCACGCTCAAGGAACTCAACGTCATGGGCGCCATGCAGTTGTTCGCCGCATGTCAGAAGGCGCCGTCGGTTCGGCGGGTGGTCCTCAAGTCCACCTCGGAGGTCTACGGATCCCATCCGCACGACCCGGTGGTCCATACCGAGGACGGCAGTAGCAGACGCCCGCCCCGGGAGGGCTTCGCCCGCGACAGTGTCGATATCGAGGGCTACGCCCGCGGGCTGGGTCGGCGTCGGCCGGATATCGCGGTGACCATTCTGCGGCTCGCGAACATGATCGGCCCGGCGATGGACACCGCGCTGGCACGCTACCTGTCCGGGCCGGTGGTGCCCACTGTGCTCGGCCATGATGCTCGGCTGCAGTTGTTGCATGAGCAGGACGCCCTGGGCGCGCTGGAGCGGGCCACCATGGCTGCCACACCGGGCACGTTCAACATCGGGGCCAGGGGGATCGTCATGATGTCGCAGGCGATCCGTCGGGCCGGCCGGTTGTCCCTGCCGGTGCCGACGTTCGGGGTGGGGGCGGTGGATTCGGTGCGCAAAGCGACGATGAACAGCGAAGTTAATCGCGACCAGCTGGACTATCTCAGTTATGGCCGTGTGATGGACACCACCCGGATGCGCACCGAGCTGGGCTTCGACCCGAAGTGGACGACGCTCGAGGCCTTCGACGACTTTGTGCGCGGCCGCGGCCTTACGCCCATCATTGAGCCGGACTGGGTACGCTCAGTGGAGAACCGGGTGCTCGCAGTTGCGCAGCGGTGGGGGAGGTGAGCGACGTGGTTGGCGACTCGAAGGCGAAAGTCATTCCCCTGCACGGCGTCTCGCAGCGTGCCAGTGCCTCCCGCCGGCACCCCTCGGCGTTGCCGAAACCGCCGACCGGTACCGCTGACGAGATTGACGCCGTCATCCGCGAGTTCGAGCAGCGGCGCGAGGCCGCGGCCGAATCGGACGGCAGCGATCTGACGCAACGCATTGCCGGAGTCGCCGACTTCATCCGCAAGCGCCTCGCCGGTGACTACACCGTTGACGAGTTCGGCTTCGATCCGCAGTACAACGACGCTGTGGTTCTACCCGCGCTGCGGTTCTTCTACGACACGTGGTTCCGGGTCGAGGTGAGCGGTATCGAGAACCTGCCGGACACCGGTGCCGGCCTGATCGTCGCCAACCACGCCGGCACGCTGCCGTTCGACGGCCCGATGCTCTCGGTGGCGGTTCGCGACCACCACCCGGCGCACCGCGATCTGCGCCTGCTTGCCGCCGACATCGTGTTCGACATGCCGGTGGTCGGCCCGATCGCGCGCAGAGCAGGCCACACCATGGCGTGTAGCGCCGACGCGAATCGGCTACTCGCCGGCGGCGAGCTCACGGCGGTGTTCCCCGAGGGTTATAAGGGTCTGGGCAAGCCCTTCCGGGACCGTTACAAGCTGCAACGCTTCGGCCGGGGCGGCTTCGTCTCGGCAGCGTTGCGCGCCAAGGCACCGATTATCCCGTGTTCGATCGTCGGTTCCGAAGAGATCTACCCCATGCTCGCCGACGTCAAGTTGTTGGCCAGGGTGCTCGGGGTGCCGTATTTCCCCGTCACACCGCTGTTCCCGCTGGCCGGCCCGCTGGGCCTGATGCCGCTGCCATCGAAGTGGCACATCGCATTCGGTACACCTGTCGATACCTCGGACTACGACGAGACGGCAGCCGATGATCCGATGGTCACCTTCGAGATCACCGATGAGGTGCGCGAGACCATTCAGCAGACGCTGTTCGTACTGCTGGGTCAGCGACGCAATACGTTCTTGGGCTGATCAGCCGTTCGCCTGCCGCGCCTGCGCCCGGGCCGCGATCGCGGCGACCAGTGCGTCGTCTTCAGCGCCCGCAGCTTCGCCGATCATCGTCACGATTGTCGTGATCACCGGCTTGCCCTCGGCGTCGGTGACCTCACTGCGCATTTCGCTGATGACCGTGCCGTGCGACTCCAGCACCGAATCCAGCCAGGAATCGAAATACAGCTTGTCGCCGGCGAATATCGGACGGTGGAAGAGGATCTTCTGGTCGCGGTGAATGACCCGTGACAGGTTGATCCCGACGTCGAACTGTTTGAAGATCTCCAACTGAACCTGACGGCCCGCCACCGCGATGAAGGTCAGCGGTGCGACGACGTCGGGATAGCCGGCAGCTTTTGCCGCCTCTTCGCTGAAGTGCAGTGGGTCATCGGACTGGACCGCTGACGCGTACTCGCGGATCTTCTCCCGGCCGACCAGGAAATAGTCGTGATAGCGGTAGTGGGTACCGATGATGTCGCTGGCGAATGACATGGTCGTTGACTTTATCAGCGCCGCTCAGTCGTGTTCGTGACGGCGGGATGCGGCCGCGGCGAGCGCACCACCGACCGCACCCAGCGCCAGGGCCGACGGGACGCCGATCTTGGCCGCCTTGCGGGCGGTACGGAAATCCCTGATCTCCCAACCGCGTTCGCGCGCCACGTCGCGCAAATCCGAATCCGGGTTGATCGCCACCGCGGTTCCGACCAGCGACAGCATCGGCACGTCGTTGATGCTGTCGGAATAGGCGGTGCAGCGCTTGAGATTCAGGCCCTCTCGGATCGCCAAAGCCCGCACCGCGTGCGCCTTGCCGAGCCCGTGCAGAATATCGCCCACCAGACGGCCGGTGAAGACGCCGTCGACGGATTCCGCGACGGTGCCCAGTGCCCCGGTCAGACCAAGGCGATCGGCGATGGTCGCGGCCAGTTCGTACGGCGTCGCGGTGACCAGCCACACCTGCTGTCCTGCGTCGAGATGCATCTGTGCCAGCGCCCGCGTGCCGGACCAGATTTTGTCGGCGATGATCTCGTCGTAGATCTCGGCGCCGAGGGTGGCCAACTCCGCGGTTGAACGGCCTTCGATGAACGCCAGCGCCTTGCGCCGGCCTTCGGCGACGTCGTCGCTGTTCTCCCGACCCGTCAATTGGAATTTGGCCTGGGCGTAGATGAACTTCCACACCTCGCTGTACCGGAAGTACTTGCGTGCGGCGAGGCCACGACCGAAGTGCACCAGCGACGAACCCTGAACCAGAGTGTTGTCGACATCGAAGAAGGCGGCTGCGGTCAGGTCAGCCGGCGGCGGGGCGGGCACAGCCTCCAGGCCCGCCAGATCGTGGCCGTCTTCCGGGTCGCCCATGGGGTTCAGCCTATCCAGGGATGCGACACTGGCCTGCGATGACTCGAGCGCATGTTGAACTGCTCACCCGGCAGGGGTGCGGCATCTGTCAGCGGGTTCACGACCGGCTGGCCGAATTGGCCGCCGAACTGGGCTTTGAGTTGTCCAGCATCGACGTGGATGCAGTGGCCGCAGCGGGTAACCCCGCGCTTCGGGCCGAGTTCGGCGACCGGCTGCCGGTGGTGCTGCTCAACGGCCGCGAGCACAGCTACTGGGATATCGACGAGGCCCGCTTGCGGGCCGACGTCGGAAAGGCCTAGACGAGGCCCGCTTGCGGGCCGACGTCGGAAAGGCCTAGATGAGGCCCGCTTGCGGGCCGACGTCGCGAACCGGTGAACACCGAACACAATTTGGTGAGGCCGCTGCGAAGCCATTAACGTTGTGGGTAATTTCTTCCGGAAGATCAACCCCGATAGATCAACCCCGAGCAGCGAGGGAGCAGGTCAGGTGATCGTCGCGTGAGCGTCCTGTTATTCGGGGTG
>Ga0164294_10001778_pt1 | contig 19709 bp, 20 predicted proteins | sample GEODES005metaG_FD_111479 | JGI IMG/M metagenome (GOLD analysis project Ga0164294, IMG submission 111479) | Oligotrophic lake water microbial communities from Sparkling Lake, Wisconsin, USA - GEODES005 metaG | ecosystem: Environmental > Aquatic > Freshwater > Lake | place: USA: Sparkling Lake...
GGCCGGACGACGAGTCCATCAGGCCACGACATCGGGGGGTCGGACTTCAGGCCGTCGGAAGGGCTGCGATGCGGCGAGTGATGTACGGCGAGAACCAGCCGATGTAGCGCTCTTGCACATGCAGCAGACGCCAGTCGGAGCCCGTCACGACCTCGCGGCAATTGGTTGATCGGCACAGGCAACGGAATTCGTCGTAGTCGCTGGCGTCACACATCGCATAGTCGAAGGTGATTTCTTCACCCAGCACGATATCCCGCATCGCGACCAGAAGCTGAGACCCCAGAAGCCCGCAGTTCGGGTCGCAGGAGTGGTTGAGCATGTCTCCGGGCTCGCGCTCAGCGCTGGAAACGAGGTAGAGGTCGTCGGCGATCTGAATAGAGCGGGCCTGACGATCGTGGTTGAGAGTGGACAGGTACTCCCGGTTGACTACCCAGCCGCCAAATGCGGCCACGACTTCGCCGGCAGCAATTGGCTCAGTGGCGAAGGAGCCCCAGCCTTTTTCGCCCACGGGGCGAGCCTCAGCCTTCGGGTTCAACCAGTTGTAGTCCATTCCCACCTCGCTTCCGATGCAAATGCCAAACGAGCGCCGATTCTGGCACGTTGCCGGCCCGATGTGAAATGCGCACCACCCTCGTCAGGCATACGACAGCAAAAATTCACCTGACCGCGGCACCAGTCCGAGCGCCGGCACTCGGTAGTCTCATGAGCGTGATCGACCCTCGAATCCTCCGTGATGAGCCCGAGCGCCTGCGTGAATCCCAGCGGCGCCGTGGGGGGAACCCTGATTCCGTTGATCGGCTGGCCACACTCGACAAGCTTCGCCGTGAGCAGCAGCAGGCCTACGACGACCTGCGCTCGTCACAGAAGTCCCTCAGCAAGGAGATCGGTCCGCTCCAGGGGCGGGTCAAAAAGGGTGACTCAGCGGCTCAAGCAGAGCTCGACGGGCTAATGGCTCAAGCGACCACGCTCTCCGATGATGTCAAGGCGGCCGAGGCCGTGGTCAACGCGACCGCAGGGGCTCTGGCAGCGGCATGGCTGGAGATCGACAACCTCGTGGATCTTGACGCTCCGGTCGGGGGCGAAGACGACTTCGTCGTGCTCGAGCACGCCGGCACGCCGCGTGACTTCACCGCCGAGGGGTTCGAACCGCGTGATCACCTTGAACTTGGCGAGATGCTCGGAGCCATCGACACCGAGCGTGGCGCAAAGGTCTCCGGTGCTCGGTTCTTCTTCCTGACTGGCGATGGTGCGCTTCTGGAATTGGCACTGCTCAATCTTGCGATGCAACAAGCCGTAGGAAACGGATTCACGCCGATGATCCCGCCGGTGCTGGTAGCGCCGTCTGCGATGGAAGGCACCGGTTTTCTCGGGCAAGCCGCTGAGAATGTCTACCGACTTCCCGAAGATGACTTGTACCTCGTCGGGACTTCGGAGGTACCGCTCGCGGCGTACCACTCTGATGAGATTCTTGATGCGTCCACACTCCCACGTCGCTATGTGGGTTGGTCTTCATGTTTCCGCCGCGAAGCCGGTTCGCACGGTCGTGATACACGAGGCATCATTCGTGTGCACCAGTTCGACAAGGTTGAGATGTTCGTCTACACCACGCCAGAGGATGCCGTCGCCGAGCACTCGCGCATCCTGCAGTGGGAACGCGATTTCCTTGACGCGCTGGAAATCCCCTATCGCGTTATCGATGTTGCCACAGGCGATCTCGGCAGCAGTGCTGCGCGCAAATTCGATATCGAGGCGTGGATTCCGACTCAGGGGTGCTATCGCGAAGTTACTTCGACTTCTAACACCACAGAGTTTCAGGCACGTCGTCTCGCCACCCGCATGCGCAGTGCAGATGGCGCAACACGGCCAGTCGCGACTCTCAACGGCACACTCGTTGCAATGCCACGAGTGATTGTCTCAATCCTGGAGAACCACCAGCAGGCTGATGGTTCCGTGCGAATTCCGGCAGCACTTCAACCGTTCCTGGGTGGCCGTAGTCACCTTCTGCCACGCTGACTCACTCGACTACGACGCATAGACTTCAATCGTGATCAAGGCTTCTTTCGCACAGCTATTAGCAATCGGAGTGACCGCCAGCCTTCTGATTATCGGATGCGCTACTCCCCCGCAACCCACACCAACAAGCTCGAGTAGCGCGTCGCCCACTGCGAGCCCGACACCAACGAGCCCGACGTCGACGAGCCCGTCGCCAACGCCAACGCCAACGCCGACTCCAACGCCGACACCTACGCCCGTCGCACAGGGCACCGCGCGCGGGGAGATGATATTTGTGCAACGTGCGGTCAATGCCGCACTCGTTGCAGGCGGCGATCCAATCAGACTCACTCTCGCCCGCACCGAAAACACAGTTTCGTGGTTCAGCGCTCCACGACAGCGCCTGACCGGCACAATGCGCACTGATTCGATGTTGCGTGTCCTCGGTTGGCAGCCCTCTAACGACGGGCGTACTTCTGCGTTTCCCGTCACGCGCCCCACCGCGTTTCTCACCTCACCAGACGGCACTATCGCAATGACACTTGAGCGCGCCTCGATACGCGGCGACGGCACACTCGTCCTTGATATTCGACCGATGGAACCAGTGCCCGACTCACAGGAGTTCGGTCCCGTGTCGCTCGTGATAGACGGTGTGCCAGGGATCCGTGAGTTCACGACAACGATTGCAGCGTCGATGTCGGCAAGGGTGGTCGTCGTGGGGCGCAAGGCACAGATCGCCGTCGTGACCTTGTATGCAAACGATGCTCAAGTTGCCGAGTGGGTTCTCGATGATCGCGTACGCGCAGTTACTACATCAGAGGACTTCAGCACAGATACGCAGACGCTCAACAGCGGAGCGACGCTGCGATTAATCCCGCCGAGGCTACGCGAAGCTGGCTCAGTCACGCTGAGCGGAACTGTCGTCATCGACGGACAAGAAGTGCCTCTTGATGTGACCTTGGGCCAGTGGATGCGGCCACATCAGTTCACACCCAAGCCATAAGGACCTTCCGCCCGCCCGGGGGGGCTGGGCAGGCGGAAGGCGTTCAAGGGGATACGCCCACCGACGACACGTCGATCGTATGTATCCCTTCAGACGCTACCCAACGCGGCACACGTTAGGTAGGCAAATTCCGCATACCGGGACGATTTCTCAAGAATTTGTGGGTGCTACCCGATCTGTGGGATTCCTGCCATCGCCGCATCGAAGCGGTCAGCCGTGACATCCTCGTCGACCATCGAGCCAGCCAGGTACTCCGAGTAAGCGGCAAGATCGAAGTGGCCGTGGCCGCACAGCGCGGTGAGGATTACCGTTTCTTCACCGGTCTCCTTCGCCTGATTGGCCAGGCGGATCGCCTGCGCAATAGCGTGCGTGGGCTCCGGCGCCGGGACGATGCCCTCGGTCCGCGCAAACTGGAGCGCAGCGCTGAAGCACTCCGTCTGCGGAATTGCTACCGCGTCCATGAGCCCCAGCTCATAAACATGCGAGATGAGCGGCGCCATGCCGTGGTAGCGAAGTCCACCCGCGTGGATGGGATCGGGAACAAAATCGTGTCCGAGCGTGTGCATCTTCAACAACGGCGTCATGCCGGCTGTGTCGCCAAAGTCGTACGCGTAAACACCGCGCGTTAGTGACGGACACGAGGCCGGCTCCACCGCAGTGATCTGTGGGTTGATGCGACCGGCAAGCTTCTCGCGCAAGAACGGGAATGAGAGGCCCGCGAAGTTGGAACCGCCGCCGGTGCAACCCACGATATGTGTCGGAGTATCGCCGGCCATCTGCAATTGCAGCAGTGCCTCTTCGCCGATGACCGTCTGATGCAACAGCACGTGGTTGAGCACCGAACCCAGCGCGTAGCGCGCATTGGGATCCATCGCGGCAACCTCAACGGCCTCGGAGATCGCGATGCCCAAGGAACCCGACCAGTTGCGCGGGTCTTCGGCAAGCATGCGACCCACTGCCGTCAGGTTGGACGGACTGCGATGCACAGTGCCGCCGAAGGTCTCGATCATCATGCGGCGGTAGGGCTTGGCGTCGTACGACGCACCTACCTGCCACACCTCACACTCGAGGTCGTACAGCGCACACGCGAATGCGAGCGCAGTGCCCCATTGACCAGCACCCGTCTCAGTTGTGAGCTTCTTAGTGCCGTCCTTCTTGTTGTAGTACGCCTGCGGCACAGCCGTGTTGGGCTTGTGCGAACCAGCTGGTGACACGCCTTCGTATTTGTAGTAAATGCGCGCTGGAGTGCCGAGCAACTTCTCGAGACGATGGGCGCGGAACAACGGCGATGGACGCCATTGACGGTAGACATCGAGGATGCCGCCAGGAATCTCGACATAACGATCAGTCGTGACCTCCTGCAGGATGAGATCCATCGGGAAGAGCGGGAGCAGATCATCTGGGCCAACTGGATCAAGGCGACCCGGATGAAGCGGCGGGGGCGGCGGGCTGGGCAGATCGGCAATGACGTTGTACCAAGTCGTCGGCATCTGGTCCTCAGAGAGGACGTACTTGTGCTGGCGAACGCTGTCATCCATGTGATGTGCTCCTCAACTCGACTGCCCGAAGGTGTGCAACCGGACGCTATTGCCCATACCGAAGCATCGCAAGCCCTATCCGGAAATCCGTAGTCCGGGTGGTCGCCGGGTCGGTCGTGCCGCCGGGGGTGAGAGCATGGCCCTCGTGCGACCTGACGTGACTCTTCCCCCTGACGTACGCATGGTCGCCACGGATCTCGATGGGACCCTGCTGTTGCCTGACGGCACGGTGGGCCCGCGGACCCGAGCCGCCCTAGACCGACTTAGAGAGACCGACGTCGATCTGGTGATCGTGACCGGTCGCCCCCCTCGCTGGCTCGAGGGCGTCGCTGAGATGACCGGCCATCGGGGCATCGGGATAGCTGCTAACGGCGCACTGGTGCTTAGCCTCGACGACGACCGCATCTCAGACCTCTTCGAGGTGTCCGCCGAAGTCGGGCTGGAGATCGTGCACCGCATCAGATCTGTGGTTCCGGGGGCTACCTTTGCCGTCGAACGCGTCATCCGCAGACCTGACCACCACAGCACCGACGTGACCGAGTTTGTGCTCGGACTCGGCTATGTCCCGCGCTGGGAGGGCGTCACCAAGCCGCGTGAATTGCCCATTGAAGACCTGTTGCGTGAGGGCGGGGCGTCCAAACTCCTCATGCGGCCGCCCGCCGGCTTCGGAATGTCCGCGGATGCGCTATTCGAAGTCATCCACAGCGCTTTGGCCGATATTTGCGAAGTCACGCACTCCGCGCCTTCCGGAGTGATCGCCGACCCGCTCATGGAGATGAGCGCTCTGGGCGTCAGCAAGGCGAGCACCTTGGCCCACGTGGCCCGGTCCCACGGCCTAGGGCCCGATCAGGTCGTCACCGTGGGCGACGCGCCCAATGACATCCCTATGCTCGAGTGGGCGACGACGTCATACGTGGTGGCCAACGCGCACCCACGAGCCCTGGCGGCCGCCACGTATGTGCTGCCACCCAATACCGACGAGGGAGTCGCAGATCTCCTCAACGCGGTGGCCGACTCTCGGGGCTAGCCCCCATGCTCCGCCCAATGTGACACATGTGACACGTGGGTCTGGCCGTTATCTGTCCGTTATCTGGACAGAAATTGGCCGATCATGACCGAGCAATCGTACGGTCAAGTCGTCGCCCGCCAATAGGCCTCGCAACCGCGGGGCACGGGCGACCTGCCGAATCGGCCCTTCGGGGCCGTACCGGGGACCCAACCGGAGGTTGCAGGGCACTTCTGCAATGTCCATGGGGCGAATCCGCAAGCGGGAGCACAACTCCCCACGCGGTAGGGCGTGACCTTCGCGCCCGAGCCCGTCAGCTCACCTGGGAGGCAGCAATCGAAGGAGTTCTATGTCGCATCTCTTGCGTCGCATTTCGGTGGCTGGCCTCCTGGTCGCCGCCGTAGCGACAGTAATGACAACCGGACCAGCGCAGGCAGTGCCCGCTGTTCCGCAGGTCCCCAGCACCACGACATCAACTCAGGCGCCGCTAGCCACCAATCTGCACGTTGTGACCTTTTCTCAGGTGCAGCGCAAAGTTGCGGTCGTACAAATCCGCAAGGAGCGCGTCGCAACTCGTGCCGCGTCCATGCGCACTCGCGCCGTCGAGATCGCACTCGCACAGGTCGGAGACAACTACACCGCAGGCGGCTCAGGTCCCAATGCGTTTGATTGCTCCGGTCTGACTCTGTACGCGTGGCGAAGGGCCGGCGTCCAACTCGGGCACCGCAGCTACGACCAGTACCACCAAACAAAGCGCATTCGCGTAAAGGAAGCGTTGCCCGGCGATCTGGTGTTCTACCTAGACAACGGGGCGCATCACGTGGGCATGTACATCGGCCGCGGCAAAATCGTCAACGCATCCGACTACGGAGTCGGCGTGATCATTTCGCCGATGAAGGGCACCGCATGGACCAACGCACACTTCACCGGAGTGGGACGCGTCGTCTAGGTCTGAAGAGCGGATTACGACTCGGCGAGTTCCTTGCGAAAGGGGCTCGCCGGGTACGTTCCTAGGACGCGAAGATAGGCCGAATAAAACGCGAGTTCTTCCAAGGCCAACGCGAGCGACGGATCGCTCGGGTGCCCTTCGACGTCGGCATAGAACTGCGTCGCTGCGAACGAGCCACCAAGTTGATAGCTCTCCAACTTGGTCATGTTGACGCCGTTGGTCGCGAAACCACCGAGCGCCTTGTACAAAGCCGCGGGGACATTGCGTACGCGGAAGACAAATGTCGTGATAACCGGACCCGAAGCAGCGGACGCTTCTAGGGCATTACGCGATAGCACGATGAAGCGCGTGGTGTTGTGATGCTCGTCTTCCACGTCTTCGGCCAAGATCTGCAGGCCATACAACTCTGCAGCAAGACGTGGCGCAAGCGACGCAACAGTGGGATCGCCCAGCTCCGCGACTTCGCGAGCAGATCCGGCCGTATCGTCAGCAATGACTGTCTTCCAGCCATTTTCGCGGATAAACCGGCGGCACTGACTCAATGCGTGTACGTGACTGCGCACAGTGGTGATCTGGTCAACGGTTGCACCTGGCATCGCCATGAGCTGGAAGTGAATAGGCATGAAGTACTCGCCCACGATGTGCAGATCGGCATGCGGCAGTAGATGGTGAATGTCGGCGACGCGACCCGCGATTGAGTTCTCAATTGGGATCATCGCGAGGTCAGCGGTGCCTTCTTCAAGGGCGGCAAAAACATCCTCGAAAGTGGCGCAGGGCAGCAGATCTGAGCCGGGATACACCAAGCGACTGACCGCATCGGAGTTTGCGCCTGGCTCACCCTGATAGGCAATACGCACCGTTGCAGATTGCGATGTCGCGCCCATTAGTTCGACCCCCGCATCGCCGCGTCGACGGCCTGCTCTTCCTCGGGCGAAAGCAACGTCTCTGCGCGCCCTTGGACCACGGCCTTCATGTACGTACGGCTTTCTGTGCGCGCATGAATGGTGGTGAGCACCAATCCATCACCTGCATCATCAAGGAAGGCGGCGCTGAACGACATGCGTCCACCCATGTCACCAAACGCGTCGTAACGAACGACGGAGACATGTCGCACCGCTTCAGAAATATCGACCCGCGCGCGGTCAAGCACCTGCGCCAGGTCGTCAACCTCACGGCGCAGGGCATCTACTTCAGCTGTTTTGCGGGCTACCGCAGCCAAAAAAGACTCGGTGGAATCCTTGCCCTGCAAGATTGTGTATTGCCGCCGCATTCCTGCCTGACGGACCATTGCCACGACGATCAATACGAGAGCCACCAGCGCGAGAGCGCCAGCGATCACCGCGATAGTCAGGGCATCAACGATCATCGCGTCAGCGTAGTGGGCTGGGCCCACACGCCGGGGAGCCGCCTAGCGAAGGCTGATCTGCCTCGTCTGCAGCCCAGCACGGGCGCTGCGCTCTTCAGGGGACATGGGCGAGGTATCCGCGAGCGCTTCGGAAAGTCGCTCAAGGAACGCTGCAGCGGGGGCCTCGACTGCCGCGGCACCCGTGCCGACCGGCAGGTCCCATACGGGAACAAGTAGTCCGTCTGCACGGAACGAGCCCGCAAAGCGGCTACCACCAGGTACGTCGAGAACGTCGCGACCCTTCGCGTGCAAACGTGCGATCGCAGTGAGCGCTGTCTCTTCGTCGAAGGGCAGGACCCAACGCAGATGCTCCTTATTGCCTGTGGCACACCAGTAGCCAGCACCAACGTCGACAGACGACAGACGTGCGGTGGGAATCGCCGACTGGCTCACACGCTCGAGCGAAGCGACAACCTCGGGCGTGCGCTCAGCATCGGGGTCCGCCATCCAGAAATCAAAGTTGGACTCCACAGTCACCGCGATAGGCGTTTCGGTCAGTAAGTCCTGCAGACGCGGGCCCGGACCAGGGAGGCCGACGGGCGGCACCGGTGCACCGGGTTCGGTGTCGAGCGCACGCAAGATCGCCTCAGCCGCATCGCGACTCGGATCGCCCGAGCCGGTCGCAATCTGGAGAGCCAACAGGATTTCGCCCGAATCTCGCACCATCGCTGGCCATGCCAACGGCAGGACGGTCACCAACGTTGCCTTGCGATCGCCGATGCCGGTATCCGACTTCAGGTGCAGCGCCGAAGTGGCTGCTGGCACAAAGTTGCGCAGGGCGACCCAGTCGCATTCACCCGCTAAACCCTCGAAGGGCCGGAGTGCAAAACCGCTTCCGCGTTCGGCCTGATCGCGACCGTGGCAGGCCTTGTAGCGACGACCTGATCCACAAGGACAGGGCTCACGCATACCTACGACGGGGATGTCTCCGGAAGTAACTTTGGGGTTCTTGACCTTGGCCATGACCAGCAGCCTAACGGGCGGCCGCACGGCCAAGGTACGCGAGCATGTCGCCCGGTCGGTTTGAGATGACCGCGTCTACTCCCAGCGATAGACACAAGTCGAGGTCTGCGCGTGTATCCACAGTCCATACGTGCACGAGACTCCCGCGCGAATGCACGTTGTCGACGAGTTCGGGATGTTCACGGATCAGAGCCAATCCCGGGCCTGCGATCGTGGCATGTGCAGGAAGTCGCCCGTCTAGTCGACGTACGGGCAGGAACTCCTCGAGATAGACCAGCGGCACTTTGGGGGCGATTGCGTGTGCTCGCGCGAGACCTCGAGCTGAAAACGACATGAGACGTACGCGCTCAAGCGGAAACTTCATTTTGTGTAAGAGCGCAAAAGTCATCGCCTCAAGTTGCACACTGAATCGATGCGGGTGCTTCGTCTCAATAGAAATACTCACAGGCCGCTCACTATCGAGCAATAACGCGAGCAATGCCTGCAAAGTAGGGACTCGCTGGCTTTCCTCTTGATCACTATTGGCCCATCGCCTTTGGCCGACGCGAGTCGCAACGCGCTCGACCGGAGAGCCCGGCATGCGATCAAAGTCGAGCCACTCCAATTCCTGAAGGGTCAGGTCAGCAATCGCGCCGTGACCGTTGCTCGTGCGGTCAACAGTCGAGTCGTGCACCAATACGAGGTGGCCATCGCGGGTTAAACGCACATCGCACTCCACACCATCTGCACCCAGATCAATGGCACGGCGATAGGCCGCAATGCTGTGCTCAGGGAACTCCTGGCTCGATCCTCGATGAGCGATGACCAGTGGTCCCGAAGCCATGCCTCTATCGAAGCATGAGGACCTTCACTCGGAGAACAGGACGCCCGGATTCATCACACCACTCGGATCCCACGCCCCTTTGATTGCACGCATCACCGCAATCTCGTCTGGAGAGCGGGAAAGCGAAAGCCATTTCGCCTTCATTCGACCAATGCCATGCTCAGCCGACACGCTTCCGCCACACTCGGCGACAGTACGCAGAACCATCTCGGCCACGCTCTCGTCGTTGGCGGCTGGGCCGCACACTTGCACATGCAGGTTGCCGTCACCTGCATGACCAAACATGCCGAAAGCAACAACTCCCGGATGCCCACTAACGCGGTCACTGAGCAACCGTGCACAGTCGGCAAGCTGCGCGAGAGGAATCGACACATCTAGTTTGTGCGGTGCAGGTAGACCCCGCAGAGTGCAGAAGGCGCTATATGCCTCAGTGTGTCGCTCGCGCAGGCTCCACAGTTGTGCCTGATTTGCCGCCTCGACCGCAATGACGGCGTCGCGCTCAGACAGCTCATCCGCCACAAATCCAGAAGCATCACCGCCATCGGCAATCTCCAGTAGCAGAACAATTTCGTGCTCTCGCGCAAGCGGAGACGATTGGCCGATGAGGCCCAGGGTTATCTCAAGCCCGAAGCGATCCATAAGTTCGGCAGCGCGCACGCGAATCCCCGGACGAACAGCCGACGAAATGAGTCGAAGCGCAGTCTCATAAGAATCCGTACCTATAAGTGCAAGGCTTGTTCTACCCATCGGTCGATGCAACTTCACGCGCACGGCCGTGATGATCGCCAGAGTTCCTTCGCTGCCGGTCAACGCGCCAGCCAAGTCATAGCCCGTATTGTCCTTCTCCAGTCCACCGAGGTGATTGATCAACGTGGGAGAAGGGAGCGGAAGAGCTGCTTGGATGCCGGTGACCTGTGCACGAGTCATGCCGTAGGCGATGACATGAATACCGCCGGCATTTGTCGCAACTGTGCCGCCCATGGTGGCCGAATCGCGGGCTCCTAAATCAATCGCGTACTCCCACCCGACAGCGCGAGCTGCGCGTTGGACATCCGCGAGCGTCGCACCCGCACCGACGGTCACCTGCCCAGACAATTCGTCCACTGACTCGATTACGTTGAGGCGCACCGTAGAGATGATGATCACGGGAGTCGAAGTATTCACATCCGGCACTCCCCCGAGCACAAGACCGGTGTTGCCTCCCTGCGGAATGACCGCGGCACCGTGGCGCACGCAGGCAGAAAGTACTGCGGCAACTTCAGTGGCGTCGACGGGACGCACAACCGCCAGAGCGAGTCCGCCTAGTTGCCCGGTCCAGTCGGTGCAGTGGCCCAAGACCACCGCACGATCTGTGCTGACGTGGCTGGCTCCCGTGATCGCAATGAGTTCGTCGATGAGCATCGTCGGCGGCGAATGGTCAGGAGCGCTCATAACTGCCTAGGCTAGTGCTGCGGCCTTGCGCTTCTTGACCCACTCGACAACGATGAGTACGACGACGACCGTCACTCCGCCGATGGCAACGCCGCCAGCTAACAACGAGGGCGCACCAAGCAGCCTCATTGATATGGCGAGCAACAGCACCATGAGCAACCACTTCAGTGCATGTCCGTCATAGCGACTCGACATTCGCGATCCGATCCAGACTCCGGGGATCTGGCCAATGAGCAGCGACGCGAGGATTATCCAGTCGACAGTGCCGAGGCCAGCATGTGCGATGGCACCGGCAACAAGCATAGGCACGGCCTGAGTGAGGTCGGTGCCTACGAGTACAGATGGGCGCAACAGCGGGTAGAGCAACAGCAGGCAGGTCACGACGAGGGAGCCCGAACCCACTGACGTCATGCCCACGACTACGCCTACGACAAGTCCGAGGATGACTGTCGGTGCGATTTTGACGGGCGATGTCGGCCCCAGGAGCTCCTGCACTCCCGCGATGCGCGTGGCACGAGCGCCAACAAAGGTGCGGGCAACCATTGCCACGAGGGCGACGAGAAGAACAATTCCGATCCACGTCTTAATGGCGGAGTCCATGCCCGGGCCGGTGGCGTACTTCGCGAACAGCCACGTGCCGGCCAGCACGCCGGGAACGGAACCAATGGACAGCCACATGACCAAACGCCAGTGCACTGTCCGATGGCGGATGTGCACAATCGAGCCGACCGGCTTCATGATCGCGCTGGCGACAACGTCAGAGGACACGGCCGCAGTCGGGGAGACCCCAAATAGCAGGACGAGCATCGGGGTGACGAGTGCAGCACCACCCATGCCGGTCAAGCCGACCATCACGCCAGCAACAAGCCCGCCGAGGGAGAGTCCGGGGTTCCACCAACCGAAATCCACGTGGCCTCCAAAGTCCTATTGTCTACTAGTTAGGTAGAGAATACCATGGATTTCCACCACCAGGCTGCAGGATTCGTCGTTAGGGCGCGCGCCCTGCTCAGGATTGATGTTGGCGTACCGTGTCCGCATGCCACAGATTGAGTACGTCACCGTCGCCAACCACGCCGAGGCCGTCAATGGCCTGCTGTACCTGCAAGGTGCTGGTCTCACGCAAATCGTGCAGCCGATCGACGCGGCTGGACAACCCGGCGTCGTGCACGTGGGCATCGGCGTCTCCTTGCTCGTTGGTTGGAACGAGACCAATGAGACGTTCCCGTTGACACTGACGGTTGAGCATGAGGATGGGGAGACCATCGTCACCATTGAGGCTCCGATTGAGACGGGACGGCCCGCGGGCCTTCCGCCAGGCAGTGACCAGCGCAGTGTGCTTGCCGTCAGCGGCGAAGTGCAGTTCGTGCGTCCAGGTGGTTACCGCGTGCGCGCGCGCTTGGAGTCACAGGAAAGTTCGGTGACTTTCCGGGTCCTGCGGCCTAGCGGTCCCCAAGGTGGGGGTCCGGCTGACTTCCACCTGCCCCCGATGGGCTGAGCCCGCTACAAGCGGCAACACCGCTACAAGGCGCGTCGAGACTTCATATCAGCGACGACGTGCTCGGCGACCGCCAGAGAACTAGTCCACCCCGGCGATACCGCGTTAAGAATATGTGTCGACTTTTCGTCTCCGCGAACAACGAAGTCCATCTCTAACCGACGAGTCGGCACGTGCAAGAGCTGAGCGCGAACCCCTGGTCGACCCTTCTCGCGAAAATCTTTGTGATTAATGGTGGGGATTAACGCGCGCGCACGCGCCACCATCACTCGGCGCGAAAGTTTGGGGAACTCAGAAGCAAATAGCCCCATAACATCGTGATTTTTCGATCTCAGGAAGTTCGGATAGGCGCTCAAGATCTCAGCTACATCCTGCGGCGCAAAACCGCGAATGCCGCCATAACTCTCTCGCCACAACGCCGGAATAGCGGTGGGCCCGATCTTCACGCGGCCATCCACTGTCACGGTCGCGTGCACGCCGAGAAACGGATTGCGAGGATCCGGAACCGGATACACGTGGCGTTGTAGTCGCCCGGGTGCCCAGTTCGCGTACCAGTACAAACCCACGAAAGGCAGCATCACATAGTCATCACACATATCGAACCAACGCGCGACGCGATCTGCTTGCATCCCCGCAGCGTTTACAACGTGCTTGGCGTGAAGTCGCTCACGGCCAAGCGCAAGCAGACCAGGACCTCCGCCAGTTGCCGCGCTCGCCATGCGCACTTCGCCACCTCGCTCACGGACACGATCCGCAAGTGCCATGACTACGCCTTCGGGCGACGCCACAGATGTCGTCGGCGACCAGAGGGCTCTATCGACCGTTCGTGCAAGCGGCTCAAGTCGACGGAGTTCGTCTTCGCTCACCAACTCAGCTGGAACGTCATTGTGTTGAGCGCGGGCGTACAGAGCGTCGAGCGCATCGAGCTGTGTGGGGTCTGTGGCTACAACAACTTTGCCGCAATTGCGCACGGGAATGGCTCGTTCCGCGCAGAATTCATGCAGAAGTACATTGCCACGTCGCGTCAGTCGAGCCTTGAGCGAATCCGGCGCATAGTAAAAACCAGAATGGATAACGCCAGAGTTGCGACCCGACGCATGAGCGGCCAACTCGGCTTCTTTATCGAGAACAATTACCTTTGCATCGGGCGCCACCGCAAGAATCGCATCAGCGATCGCGAGACCGATTACACCGCCACCCACGATGGCGAAATCACAGGAAGACATTCGTGAACTAACTAAACGGTGGTCGTGCGTCGAGTCGGACGGACAAGCGGCCCGTACGACGCCAGGCACGAGCGACCAGATCGGCATCGTCCGGGGTAACAAGATTGCCCATGACTCGCAATGCGATTGTCATGAGCTTCTTCGATCGCATTCCTATCGGTCCGAGTGTCGGTAGCAAGTGCGGGACAGTGATCAATCCGGCCAACCTCCGCGCGATCGAAAACGCCTCGCCATAGGTGTCACGAAGAAGTGCGGGCCAGAGAGCAGAGAGGTCCGCATCAGAGTGATCAGCAAACAACTCAGCTACCATTCGGCCGGTTTCTAGGCCATAATCGATGCCTTCACCATTGAGCGGGTTGACGCAACCTGCCGCATCTCCGATCAAGACCCAGTTGGGTCCGGCAACACCAGAGACGGCACCGCCCATTGGCAGGAGAGCGGACGCCGGCGCTTGAACTTCTCCGGTGAACTGCCACTCCTCGCGCTGGGATTCGGCATAGTGACCTAAAAGTTGACGCAGGTTGATATCAGCCGGACGCTTATTGGTGGCCAGCGTTCCGACGCCGACATTGACTGTGCCATCTGCGAGCGGAAAAACCCACCCGTAGCCTGAAAGAATCTTGTTATCGTCACCTCGCAACTCAAGATGCGATGAAATCCACTCGTCGTCGCTGCGCCCAGACGCGATGTAGCCACGAGCAGCGACACCGTACGCCGTGTCACGGTGCCATTCGCGGCCGAGCTTTCGACCCAGCTGCGAGCGAGCGCCATCGGCGACGACAAGACGCTGACAGCGGATAGTGCGCGTCTCGCCTGTCGAGGTGCGAAAGGTGACATCGCTGACGCGGCCGCCATAGGAATGTGAGACCGAGACTGCACGATGGCCATCAAGCGGCTGCGCACCCGAGGCGAGTGCGACATTGCGCAACTCGTTATCGAGTGCGAGGCGAGGGGAAGCCGAGCCATAATCCGGGAGTGAACCACCGGGCCACGGCAGATAGAGCAGCTGGCCGAATCCCGCCGCTCGTAGCCCGCGGTTGCGTACTCGATCCGTCACCCACTCAGCAAGACCAAGATCGCGCATCTGGCCAATGGCTCGGGGGGTGAGTCCATCTCCGCAGGGCTTATCACGCGGAAACTGCTCCGCATCTGCAAGAAGTACGTCGAGCCCGGCCCGACCGGCCCAAGCCGCAGCCGCCGAACCTGCTGGCCCTGCCCCGACAACGAGGACATCGCAGGAGGAAGAGGGCTCAGACATAACTCCACTATCTTCCCCGGCTCTGGCTCAACACGCGAATCCAGCCTGGGTGAGAACCAGAACGGCCGCCCCAAGAAGGAGCGGCCGTTCCTGAGAGACGCGAGCTCAGCTGGTCGAGAAGCTGGTTGAGAAGTTCCCCGTCGCAGCCAAGATAATCCAGACGATCCACGACAAGATCAACAGCGCCCACGTGATAATCACAAAGATTTTGGCGGTGTTGGAGGCCCGCTCTGCTCCTGCCATGTCACCACTGGCGATGCACTTACGAACCTTGTTGGCATTCACGATGCCGAGGATGCCCGTGATGAGCGTGATACAGCCGCAGGCGCCCAGAATCGTACCGACGATGGCCAGGACAAAGTAGTCCTTCGGCGCACCGGCTGGGCGACCCGCTGCTCCACCCGGCATAGGCGGTGGAACTGGGGGGCCCGAGGGGGGCGGCGGCGGAACTGGGGGGCCGGGGGGAGGAGGGGTCATGTCGGACACGTTGAAATCTCCAGTCGTGAGCGCACCGGCGCGGTGCTATGCCACCACCCTAGCGAGGGCTTACGGCTGCTGAGCCCAAATTCCGACGTATTTTTCAACTTCCATGACTGACTCAGGCCTCTTGACCACCGATCGGGAGAGTCACCCTGAAGGTCGTACCCACTCCAAGTTGTGACTCAACTGCGACTGTGCCGCCGTGGGCCACGACGAGAGAACGCACAATCGCCAGCCCCAGGCCGGTGCCACCCACATCACGGCTTCGAGAATCGTCCGCACGATAAAAACGCTCAAAAACCCGACCAACAGTGTCGGAATCCATCCCCACTCCCGTGTCAGCGACCGTCACGACGGCTGTGCCATCACCTGGCGTACGCACTCCTGCCAGCACTTGGGCGCCTTCACCCGAATGACGAATCGCATTTGCCAACAAATTATCTAGGACCTGTCGAAGTCGCGTTGCGTCACCCAACACCACCGGGGGACCCGCCGCGAGATTTACCTCGAGTGCGATGGGCCAATCAGGCGAGGCAACACGAGCTGCCTGCACTGCCTCAGTCATAACTGCGAGCACATCAACGGGAGCCATCGACAATGGGCGTTGTTGATCAAGCCGCGCAAGCATCAACAGATCTTCGACCAGCACTCCCATGCGCTGCGCTTCACCCTCGATGCGATTCATCACTCCATCGACATCTGCGGCGGCACCTTGGCGATACAGCTCGGCAAATCCTCGAATGGTAGTCAGCGGCGTGCGCAACTCATGACTAGCGTCAGCCACAAAGCGGCGCATGCGTTCCTCAGACGCCCGGGCCTGAGCTTCGGATTCCTGTTGCGCGCCGAATGACTCCTCAATGCGATCCACCATCGTGTTGAAGGCGAGCGCAAGCTGACCTGTCTCGGTTGCGGCTCTGCCAGCTGGTACCCGGCGCGACAGATCGCCAAGCGATACATCCTGAGAAATATTGACCGCCGCCTCTTCCACCTCACGAAGCGGGCGCAGGGTACGGCGCACGAGGAAGTAGCCAATTACCGCTGCGGCTATGAGCACAATGGCCCCGATCACTACCTGTAAGAGAAGCAGACGACCCACAGTTTCTGCGACGTCTGCCAAACTCACTGCTACGGCGATTGAGCCGGACCCGTCTCGCAATGGGGCCACGATGACACGCCAGTCCGCTGCATTGGATTGAACCGTGAACGGTTGATTGCCTTGGGCTTGCACCTGCGTAATCGACCACGCTGGAATCCGGGGCGTTCCGCCCTTCTTGGGACTGCTAATGACCACGGTATTTGTCCCTGATGCATCAGAGATAGTGATGTAGTACTCGCGTGGGGGAAGATCGCGTTCGCCATCCATCGGGCGAGAGGGTCCAGGGCCTCGCCCCTCTTGCTGGATGCCGCTCAATGCATCTATGAGTTGCGCATCCACGCGCTCGAGCAAATACCCACGCAGCAACGCCACCGACGCAGCACCAGTGGTGACCAGGCCAGCGGCCACCAGCACGACAACAGTGATAACGAGTGAGACTCTGAGCGGATAAGACTTCACGCGATCAGCCCTTCGGCTGGCGCAACACGTAGCCCACTCCACGCACGGTGTGCAAAAGGCGGGGCTCGGTCGTATCGATCTTGCGACGCAAGTACGAAATATACGACTCCACCACGGTTGCCTCGCCACCAAAGTCGTAGTGCCACACGTTGTCGAGGATCTGTGCCTTACTCAGTACTCGGCCAGCATTTTCCATGAGATAGCGCAGAAGTTTGAACTCTGTCGGAGAAAGCTCAACAGGTTTGCCCGCCTTAACGACCTCGTGCGCATCCTCATCCATTGTGATGTCCGCAAAGGTCCGGATGTTGGCAGGCACTTCCTCGATTTCATGTCCGCTTCGACGAAGGACCGCGCGAATGCGCGCGAGAACTTCCCCAAGGCTGAACGGCTTGGTGATGTAGTCATCGCCTCCCATCGTCAGACCGGCGATCCGATCTTCAATTGCGTCCTTCGCAGTCAGGAACAAGACGGGTGTCGTGATGCCTTCTGCGCGCATGCGACGCAATACTTCGAAGCCGTCCATCGCGGGCATCATCACATCGAGCAGCACGAGGTCGGGTGCCTCATCCTTGACCAACTGGAGGGCGTCCTTGCCTCGGCTCGCGCTGATCACGTCGAAGCCTGCGTACTTGAGGCTGGCGGTGAGGAGCTCAACGATGCTGGCCTCGTCATCGACGACGAGGAGGCGGGCTTCTGGTGTGGTCATGGTTCCATCTTGATCAGTGAACCTGTGAGATTCCTGGGAATGGCCTGAAAAGCACATCAGGGTCCGGCAGGGGCCTCGTGAACGTATAGTCAATGTTCAGGAAAGGTAAGGCATCGTCCACAAAGGACCCGAGGAGATGCATTGTGCCCCCCATCTATGTGACGCTGTTCCCACACACCTAGCCATGGAGGACCATTGACCCGCCGCCTGACCGTCATCATCACAGCCGTGGGCTGTGCCGGTGCCCTCATGGTGCCTGCGGCCGGCTCCACGACCGGGTCGGCCATAGCTGCCCCCAGTGCCAACTCCCCATCGATAAATCCAGGGTGTGCATCAGTCCCCGCTCTACGTGCTTCGGCAATCACTACCCGGCGCGATCTCGCCCCAGACACCTCGCTAACCATCTGGTCTGATCCGGTGTCCTCGTCGAGCTGGTGGGACAAACGTGAGTTGAAGGTGTCGCTCATCAAGTCCAATCTGGCAACTACAGCCCTCGATGTACGTTCCAATGATTTCCCTGGAGCAACTGACCCACTCGAACTCGCAACCCAAGCGGGTGTGCCTAGGCCCACCGCTTTGATCAATGGCGATTTCATCGAGATGTTCGGCACTGGCGACAACTCGCCCCGTGGTCCTGTCGTGCAAGACGGCAAGGTGCTGTACGCCCCTTACGCGAAGTCGCTCATCGTTGGACAAACAGAAACCGTGCTCCCACCCGACGAAATCCAAAAGGTCACTGGGACTGTAAAAATTGGTCCATATTCGTTGCCGGTGCGGTCCGTTAATGGACGAACCGCGCTTTCCACCGCAGCAGTTCTCTACGACAATCGTTGGACCGCAGGCACCACATTGCCGCGCGGGACAATCGCAATCACTATCCGCCGAGGCGTCGTCGTGAGCGTCGGTTCGGGACTCGCAGTTCGTGCTCCCCGTTCAGCCACGGCCAAAGTGCTCCTCGTGCCTAAGTCACAAGCGGCCACAGTGGCTCGCATCAAGGTTGGCATGGCGGCCACGATCTACGTCACGCCCACCGACGGCACCAGTGACAAGCCGCGCTCGGTGTACGGCATGGCCTCGACCACTGCGACCTTGGCGGGATCACTAGTAGTTGGCGCCGTTACCATCCCCATTCGTGCACTTAACTTCAACTACCTCACCGGCGCAAAAGCCAACGCATTCGACGCCAATTGGTCACGTGGCAACGTTCCCAGCGGTAGCGCAACCATTGTGTATTCACAGGGCAAGATCACATCGGTCTCGCGACGCGGATCAAGTGCCGCCGTGCCGGCCGACAGCACTGTGATTCAACTTCCCGACAAGATCGCCCGACGAGCCCGCGCGATTAAGGTTGGCGACGCGGCGACACTGAACTTGTCCTTGAAAACACAGTCAGGCGTGACGTTTACTGAGGCCTTGGGTCACGGCAGTTATGTCCTCCGAAATGGAGTCGTCCACGCCTCGTGCACCTGGGCTGCAGAGACTCATCGGCCGCGCAACTTGCTGGGTTGGGATGACAAGGGCCGTGTCTACATGATGGTGTCCACCTCGGGACGCGCTGACACCTGGGGCGGCTATCGCATTGGCGGGGCCACCATTGCCGAGATGGCCACGTGGCTCAAGGCCCGAGGAGCCACACACGCAGTCAACCTTGACGGTGGAGGCTCGACGGTTCTCCTCACCAACAACCAAGGTAATTTCGTCCGCGTTGACTTACCCAAAAATTCTTATCGGCGTCCCGTTCCAAACGCCGTTGCGCTCGTTCCCCGCTAAGACAGTAGTTCTCAGCGCTGATCACTCACGTTCGAGTCCTTGCGCGGACTCCACCACGGATACGGCAACCCCGCTAGCCGATTGACGATGTGAGCCTGCCCAATAAGTA
>Ga0164294_10001779_pt1 | contig 19706 bp, 13 predicted proteins | sample GEODES005metaG_FD_111479 | JGI IMG/M metagenome (GOLD analysis project Ga0164294, IMG submission 111479) | Oligotrophic lake water microbial communities from Sparkling Lake, Wisconsin, USA - GEODES005 metaG | ecosystem: Environmental > Aquatic > Freshwater > Lake | place: USA: Sparkling Lake...
AGGGTATGCTTACCTTATTCGGTTTAACGGTCTCGATGGAAATGTGAACGAATACAAAGGAATTGTTCTACTCGTGAGGTGATCACTATTTTAATAAGTCATTTAACATTTCATCTAAGTCTTCTCCCATTACATTTCGAGCGATAATTTTACCCTCTGCATCTATTAATATGGTCTGCGGAATCGCCTGAATACCATACATGGTAGCGAATTCACTATGCCAACCTTTTAAGTCACTAACATGGTTCCATGTCAATCCATCTTTCATAATGGCGGCCTTCCAATTGTCAATCTTTTCATCCAACGAAACGCTCAGTATATTAAATCCTTTGGAATGGTATTTATTATACATTTTTACCACATTCGGATTTTCTTTTCTGCAGGGTCCGCACCAACTTGCCCAAAAGTCGATTAATGTTACCTTTCCCTTCACCTGCATTAACGAAATTTCCTTCCCATCGGGATCTAATCCTTTAATATCAGACGCCATGTTTCCAACACCTGTTTTGGATAATACGGCTAACTTTTCCTTTAATACTTTTCCCGCCTGTGTCGCTTTAACCTCGTCGGTAAACTTATCATAGATCGGTTTAAATTCATTTGGATCTAAATCGAAAATGGTATTCAAAATCATGTATGGTGCTGCAATTGAACTCGGATGCTCAGTGGCATATTTTTTTACTTCGTCGCCTGCTTTTGTATAGATAGATTCCATTTCCTTTCCTAAGGAATCGGCTACTTTTTTATTGTTTTCTTGCTGTGCCTTTTCTAAATAGGGATAGATCGTTTTCTCGGTTGCATAGATTGCTTGCACTTTATTCGTTAAAATTTTGAAATCGTCTTGTACTTTTGAACCACTCAAAATTAAATTTTGTAAGTCTGTGATATCGCCCTTTAAAGTCATGTCACTTTTTTCTAACCCTAATTCAATGGCCCCTTCCTTACCCTCAATGCCTAAATAATAAATGTCGGCTTGTGGCAGATTGCCCGCCATTACAAACGATTCGCCTTTTGCGACGGCAGCACAAACTGAGTCAGCTTGTTCGGTTTGGTAATTTCTGGCAAATAATAATATTTTTTTTCCATCCTCTAACCCTTTGATGTTACCATTAATCTTAAAGTTTTGGTTTGTTTTTTTCGATATGTTGGTACATCCCGAAATAGCGATTGCCAATACGATCAGTAAAAAAATATTTTTCATAATTTGATTTTTTTGTCAAGACAAAGCTACTCAAGATAAATTACATTCAGATGTCGAACAGAATTATTAATTTCACACCTTACAACATCGAGAAGAAGTGTTAATCAATCACCAGATATTTCAGTCGTTACAGCAGCAATTAAAAGGCAAAGTCCACACCGATAAAACAATGCGTAGTCTATACGCAACTGATGCTTCAATTTATCGAGAAATGCCTATCGCTGTAGTTTATCCCGACAATGAGCAGGATATAAAGGAGTTAATCTCATTCGCTAACAAGCAACGTCTTTCTCTGATTCCAAGAACGGCAGGAACTTCATTGGCGGGGCAATGTGTTGGCGGCGGAATAGTCGTTGATTTTTCAAAAAAATTCACAAAAATTATTGAAATTAATGAAGAAGAAGGGTGGGTTCGGTTGCAACCAGGGGTGGTAAGAGATGAGTTAAATATAGCGCTAAAGCCCTTTGGCTGGTATTTTGGACCGAATACATCAACGGCCAATAGAGCCATGATAGGTGGAATGGTGGCCAATAATTCTTGTGGGTCGTATTCTATTGTATACGGTACCACTAGAGACCATGTATTAGAGATAAAGGCATTACTGAGCGATGGGAGTGAGGTTGTCTTTACATCGCTAAATAAAATCGAATTCAACAACAAGTGTCTACAAAATGATTTAGAGGGTAGTTTGTATCGACAAATCAATGAAATGTTAAGTCTAGCGGACAACCGCAATGAAATTAAAAATCATTTCCCCAATCCTTCTATTCATCGTCGAAACACTGGTTATGCGATTGATGTTTTAATAGATTCAACACCCTTTGAGGCTTCTTCAAAAAATGATTTTAATTTCTGTAAAATGATTGCAGGTAGTGAGGGCTCGCTATGTATCATCACAGAAATTAAACTACATCTCAATCCACTGCCGCCTCGCGAAACCGTATTGATTTGTGCTCATTTTAATAGCATTCATGAGGCGATGCTCGCGGTACCAGAAATGATGACATTTCAACCTCGAGCGGTTGAACTGATGGATAAAATTATTTTGGATTGTACAAAGGATCATACTGAATATAGTAAATATCGTTTTTTTGTTGAAGGAGACCCTGAAGCCATCATCGTAATCGAGGTGGGAGCCAACACGGCTGATGAATTACAATTGAAGTGTGCCGAAATTACTGATTGTTTGCATTCGAAAACCACTGCTTGTGCCATGCCACTTGTTATTGGTGCAGTGGATATTAGAAAAGTTTGGAAGCTTCGTGAAGCAGGGTTAGGCTTGTTATCAAATTTTCCGGGCGACAGTAAACCGGTAGCTGTGATTGAAGATACGGCGGTTGAATTAAAAGATTTGCCAGCTTATATCGATGAGTTCACGTCGATGATGGACAGCTTTGGTCAAAAAGCAGTGTATTACGCACATGCAGGTGCTGGCGAGTTGCATTTGCGACCTGTACTTAATTTAAAAACGACGGAAGGTGTGGTGATGCTTCGAAAAATTGCTACTGCTTCTGCTGAATTAATAAAAAAATATAATGGCTCTTTGAGCGGCGAACATGGCGATGGAAGATTACGCGCTGAATTTATTCCGCTAATGATTGGTGAAAAAAATTATGAATTTATCAAAGCCATCAAAGCGAATTGGGATCCCAATAATATTTTTAATCCAGGTAAAATTGTAAATGCCCCACCGATGGATACTTCACTTCGGTATACGGCGCCGGCCATTACTCCATCGATTGATACATTAGTTGATTTTTCAAATACCGATGGAATTTTACGTGCAGCTGAAAAATGCAATGGCTCTGGAGATTGCAGAAAGGCGGCAGTTATTGGCGGAACGATGTGTCCGAGTTATATGGCCACTAAAAATGAAAAGGATACAACACGGGCCAGAGCGAATATACTTCGCGAGTTTCTTACCCATTCGGATAAAAAAAACAGATTCGATCACCAAGAGATTTATGAGGTAATGGATCTTTGTATGAGTTGCAAGGGTTGTAAAAGTGAATGCCCTTCGAATGTAGATATGGCGATGCTAAAGGCAGAGTTCACCTATCAATACCAGAAGAGCAATGGCATTCCTTTTCGCTCATGGGCGATGGCTAATATTACGAAAGTGAATTACTGGGGCTCTTTTGTGCATGGTCTTTATAATTTCACTTTGCAAAATTCTTTTACGTCGAATATAATTAAGAATATAGTCGGCGTTGCACCACAAAGGGATTTACCACTTTTATACAAAACTACTTTAAGAAAATGGTTTGCCAAAAATAGAATGGCTTTACAAAAAATAGACCAACCAATTTCAACAGTGTATTTTTTTGTAGATGAATTTACCGACTATAATGATGTTGAAATCGGAATTAAAGCGATTCAATTGTTGCATAAACTTGGTTATAAGGTAGAAATACCAAGACATACAGAAAGTGGTAGGTCTTACATTTCAAAAGGGTTGTTGGCAGAAGCGAAGAAATGTGCCAATACCAATATTCTTTTATTGAAAGATTTGATTACAGCAGAAACACCGCTTCTTGGAGTAGAACCCTCTTGTATCTTAGGTTTTAGAGATGAATATCCAAAATTGGTGGAAGGTAATCTTAAAAACGATGCTGAAAAAATTAGCAAATATTGTTTACTGATTGATGAATTTATCGCTGCAGAAATCGATAAGGGAAATATCGTTGCCGACTCGTTTACAACAGAAAAACAAGATATCATGTTACACGGACATTGTCATCAAAAAGCCATGAGTACCGCAGATGTGAGTGTGAAATTATTGTCGCTTCCCCAAAATTATACTGTAGAACAAATACCTAGTGGTTGTTGTGGGATGGCTGGTTCATTTGGATATGAGAAAGAACATTACGAGATCAGCATGAATATTGGCGAATTAGTACTTTTTCCCGCAATAAGAAAGGGTGTCGACCGCGCTATTGTTGCAGCACCGGGCACATCGTGCCGACATCAAATAAAAGATGGTACAGGTGTTCGAGCCAAACATCCGGTAGAGATTTTGTTTGAGGCATTGAAATAAATTTCGTTGCTGCTTTATTTATTTTCTCTTCTATTCCTGGCGCGAGTGTTTTTCTATTCTTGGCGCGAGTGTTTTTCACTCGTGTCTTCGAAATTCATCCTCAGCAAAGAATTCATACAAAAGATATATTTGATTTGGGCAGCTGTCCTTGCGAAAAGACAAAGCGCAAGGCCACCCTGTGTTTCGCAGTACGAGGTACACGCTTCACCCAGTGCTGCAGGCAATCGTTTCACGATAATATTCCCCTGCACTCTCTAGCAAGCGTCCGCTTGTGAGTATAAAAAAGGTTAACTCCAAAAATAATTTTTTTAGCAAAAAAACACCTATCTCCCTTTGGCGCGAGTGTTTTTCACTCGTGTCTTAGAAATGTAATCAAAAGACCTATCTATCACAAGCGGACGTTTGCGATCGATAGATAGTAAAATCAAATCGTAAGAAAATAAATATGTTTAAACATATATGTTTTAACATACAATAAGTTGGGGTGGAAAATATTGCCTGAGTGATTGCAGCGGCTATCCTTTTTTGATGGGCTGTTCTCAAAAAAGATAATAGCGGAAAGCACGACAGCAGCTTCTGAGAGATAAGATTGGTGGTGTTTTTAGCCACCTGATAGAGGTTAGCTGAGCTGCTGGCAGGCCCTCATGAATTTAATATTTGATACAAACATTTTTGGCCTCTGTAAAAAAACGTAACGCCTCCCAGCCGCCTTCTCTGCCAACGCCACTATTTTTTACGCCACCGAAAGGGGTTCTCAAATCACGCAATAACCAACAATTAATCCAAACTATACCACTCTCCATTCTTTCTGCCATGCGATGTGCTTTATTTAATTCAGAAGTCCAGATGGTGCAGGCTAAGCCATACTCTGTGCTGTTTGCCATCTTCAGAACTTCTTCCTCCGTATCGAAAGGAGTGATGGTTACCACAGGTCCAAAAATTTCTTCTTGATTCGTTCTGCAATCATAACGCAAACCTTCGATAATGGTGGGAGCAATAAAATAACCTTCCTTACAACGATCATCATCGGGTTGATATATTTCGCCACCACAAAGTATTTTTCCGCCTTCTTCTTTCGCTAACGCGATATAGCTTACAATCTTTTCTTGGTGCTGTTTAGACACGATGGCACCAATGTTCACATCGGTGCTTGGATCGCCTATTTTTAATTGTTTTACCTTCTCCACAAACGCATTTTTAAATTTTTCGTAGATGCCTTTTTGAACAAAAATTCTGGAGCTGCATAAACAAATTTGACCTTGATTTGCAAAAGAGGAGTGCACAGTTGTTTTTAGCGTGTTTTCAAAATCACAATCATCAAAAATGATATTTGCATTTTTACCGCCTAATTCGAGCGAGAGTTTCTTAAACATCGGTGCTGCGGTTGCTGCTAATCTTCGTCCCGTAGTGGTTCCACCGGTAAAAGAAATCGCTTTAATTTCTGGATGTTCCACCATTGCTTGACCCGCTGTGGGTCCCAGTCCATGCACAATATTTAAAACGCCTGCAGGTAAGCCAGCTTCGATACAAATTTTAGAAAGCATATAGGCCGTCATGGGAGTAATTTCGGAAGGTTTAGCAATCACGCAATTTCCAGCGGCCAAGGCGGGTGCTATTTTCCAAGTAAAGAGATAGAGTGGTAAATTCCATGGAGAGATGCAGCCGACGATGCCAATCGGTCTGCGCAAAGTGTAGTTAATGGCGGTGTTTTCCATGAAATGCGACTCTGACGCGAAGTGTTCAATGGCGGTAGCAAAAAAATGAAAATTATCAACCGCACGAGGAATATCTACGGTGGAAGCCAGTTTTAGCGGTTTACCATTGTCGATACTTTCGGCTTCTGCGAAAGCGGTTAGGTGATTTTCAATGAGACTAGAAATTTTTAATAAAATTTTGCTTCTCTCTTGAATGCCAATCTTGCTCCATAACGGAAATGCTCGTTTTGCAGCAGATACAGCTAATTCAATATCTTCACTCGAGCTATCTGGGATTAGGCTATATACCTTTCCTGTGGCAGGTTCGTAATTATCAAGGAATTGATTGTTGCAAGGGGCTATCAATTGACCATCGATATAATTTTCTATGCGTAGCATTTGGGTTGTTAAATTTTAGAATCAAAAATAAAAATAGATTAAAACAGTGCGTACTATGGTAATTATTTGGTTTTACGAAGTTCGAAGTTTTTTCCTAAATATACTTTTCGCACTTGCTCATCGTTGGCCAAATCTTCAGCAGAACCTGCTTTCAGGATTTTACCTTCAAACAACAAATAGGTTCTGTCGGTGATGGAAAGCGTTTCCTGCACATTATGATCGGTAATTAAAACACCAATATTTCTGGTTTTAAGATTGGCAACAATTCTTTGAATATCTTCAACAGCGATAGGATCTACGCCTGCAAATGGCTCATCCAAAAGAATAAATTTAGGGTCGGTTGCTAAGGCACGTGCAATTTCAGTTCTCCTTCTTTCGCCCCCAGAAAGTACGTCCCCTTTACTTTTTCTTACATGTCCTAAGTTAAATTCATGAATCAGTAATTCGCATTTTTCTCTTTGTTCTGCTTTCGATAAAGTAGTCATTTCGAGCACTGCCATAATATTATCTTCGATGGATAACTTTCGAAATACAGAGGCTTCTTGCGGCAAATAGCCGATGCCCATCTTTGCTCTTTGATACATGGCAGAGCCGGTAATATCTTTATCACCATAAATTATTTTACCTCCCTCTGCTTCAATCAAACCCACAATCATGTAAAATGTGGTTGTTTTTCCAGCACCGTTAGGGCCAAGCAATCCAACGATTTCGCCTTGATTCACTTCAACGCTCACGTTATTTACAACTGTTCTTCCTCTGTATTTTTTAACTAAATTTTCAGTATATAATTTCATTGACTATGGTTAATAATCTTACTAAAAGGTGAAAGATAAATATTAATTGATGATGGTAGGTTGGATATCTTTCACCAATAGTTGTAGATAAGTTTTATCCTTCCAAATATTTTCATCTATGATATAACAGATGTTTACATTGCTTTTTTCGATTATTTCTAAAAAATTGCCCATGCCAAATCCTATACCTTTTAGTTTGGGTTGATTAGGTTTGGTGACATATAATTGCAAGTGATTCGCACCACCAACTTTACTGTTGCCTGTATCCATCACATTTTTCGTTACAAAAACAGGTCGCATATTATTGGGTCCAAAGGGTGAAAACTGTTTTAGAATATTATAAAATTTTTCATTGATAACTTCGAATTCTATTTCGCAATCTATATTTATTTCTGGCGTTAGTAATTCATCTAACAAGTTTTCGTTTACATACTCTTCAAAACGTTGAGCAAATTTTTCAAAATTTTCGGGTTGCATGGTAAGGCCTGCAGCATAAGTATGTCCACCAAATTTATCTAATAAATCGCTACAAGCTTCTATCGCATTATAGACGTCAAATCCCGCAATAGAGCGAGCCGATCCGGTAAGTTGGCCATTAGATTCTGTGAGTATTACGGTTGGTCTGTAATAGGCATCAATCAAGCGAGAAGCCACAATGCCCACTACTCCTTTATGCCATTCAGGGTTAAAGAGAACAGTTGATTTTCTATTGATTTGAGATGGATCGTTTTCGATCATATCCAATGCCTGTTTGGTCATGACCATATCGATTTGTTTTCTATCGATATTGTTTCTGTTTAGCTTCTCGGCATTTAAAACAGTAGAGTCGCCAACCAATAATCGAACAGCATTTTTACCATCTTCCATTCTGCCTGCCGCATTAATTCTTGGTGCAATTTTAAAAACGATATCATCGATGGCAATTTCGCCTTTAGCGCCAGAGATATCGATTAATTGTTTTAACCCAGGAGAAGGATTGTTATTTAATATTTGCAGTCCGAAATAGGCAAGTACTCTGTTTTCGCCAGAAATAGGGACAATATCTGCAGCGATGCTCACTGCGACTAGGTCTAGTAAACTATTTAATCTTTCGAAATCGTCGTGATATTTTTGACAATACGCTTGCAATAATTTGTAACCAATGCCACAGCCGCTCAGTTCCTTGTATGGGTAGTTGCAATCTTCGCGCTTAGGATCTAAGATAGCTACCGCTTTGGGCAGTTCTGCGCCAGGTCTATGATGATCACAAATAATAAAATCAATTCCCTTTTCGTTGGCATAATCGATTTGTTCCATGGCCTTGATACCGCAATCAAGCGCGATGATTAAAGAGAAATTATTTTCTTTTGCAAAATCAATTCCTTGAAAAGAAATGCCATATCCTTCGACATACCTATCAGGAATATAAATATCGATATAGGGATAGATGGGTTTAAAAAACGAATAAATAATTGCCACCGAGGTGGTGCCATCCACATCGTAATCGCCATATACTAGAATCTTTTCTTTATTATTTAAGGCTTTTGATAGACGCTCCATCGCCTTATCCATATCCTTCATTAAAAAAGGATCGTGAAGATGTTGTAATTGTGGCCTAAAAAAGCGATGCGCTTCCTCGTATGTTTCAATCCCTCTCGCCACTAATAACTCACAAAAAATGGGATGTATTTTCAGTTGTTGTTGTAAAATATTAACCTTGGCCTTGTCAGGCAATGCTTTAACCCAGCGTTTCATTTGCTATAATTTGTATTCAAGCTCAGACTTGGTTATTTTATCTTCTGCAGGTAGGATAAAATTTCAGCGTTTATGAATTAGTATTTGCTGAACTTAAAAGTTTTTAATTTCTCTTTTTCGTTAAAAATTGTAAGTAAATATAATCCTTTTGAAAGAAGTGTAATATCTATTTTTTGTTGGAAGGCTTCTAATCCTTTAATATCAATGTTTTGAACGTTGTAAGATCTACCTTCTAAATCGGAAATTAAATAATGAAGATGATTGGCTGTAAGTGAATTTTGTCGAACCACCAATATGATATCATCTTTTGAAAGTGAATTGTAAAGTGCAAAAGATCTATCCGAGTTGATATTAGTGATTGCGGTATTGTTGTCGATAACTACCGTGGTGTCTACCATACAACCATTGGCATCTTTGATAAATACATCATAATATCCAGCCCCTAAGCCTGAATAATAAGTAGATGCATGAAATGAAATTCCGTCAATCGAATATTCATATGGTGCAATACCACCGCTTCCTTTTATATAAATACTGCCCGGCGTACTTGTGTTGTAGGGATATATGGCAATTGAATCTATAATTAACGCGGTAGGTGATTGAATATTAAAACGTTTGATACGACTGCAGCCCATTGAATCGGTAATTGTTAATGTATAAGACCCTGCCGCTAATGAATCGATATTGGCGGTGGTATCGCCTGTGCTCCAAACATAATGAAGATTGGTGTTTGATGGGGTTACTGACGTATGAATTGACCCCGTATTTTTATTATCGCAAAAACTATTTTGAATCGCATAGTTGATGTTTCCAAGACAAGCACTGCAATCAAAGTTGTTTAATTGAACTATGGCATTAAATACATCGAGTCGGCCAGCTGTTTTAACTTTTCCTGCTAAATCAGGCACCAAGGTGGCTCCTTCTACAATATATTTTTTGAGCAGCGTGGCGGCACTATCTGGAAAAACGTTATATAAATCGAGAAAATTTACGCAAGCATGCGACATTAGAAGTGCTACAGCACCAGCCACCATCGGCGATGAAAATGAAGTACCATTGCTCGGTGCATAACCGTCGCTACCGATACAAGACATTATGTTGACGCCAGGTGCTGCTATATCGATGGTAGAATCACCATATCCGGCACTAAAACTTAGTGTATTGGCTCCTGTTAGGTTTGTCACCGTTATTAAAAAATTACTCGCACAGGCTGTAGGTATATCTCCAAAAACATCCACATCTGTGGCAGCATTAGCGGTAGCAGCGGTGCTTACAATACCATATTTACCCATGCTGTCGTACATGGCGCACCATATCGGAAAATCGACCGGGTAGGCCATGTCAATTCCAAAAGACGAATTGCTGGCCACTATAAATGCTCCTTTGGTACCACCAGATAAATCATAGGTTTTACGGGCATCAATAATATAGCCATAGGCTTCCACCACCTCTGATTCGATGGCTTGCGCATAGATTGGCAAAATTTTAATGCCATTATTAATGCCTGCAATTCCTTTATTATCGTGCTTTGCACCGATGATGCCCGATATTTGTGTGGCATGTCCCGCCGACGCTAAATTGACGTCATCATTATGTGTATGTGCACTCCATCCATTATAATTATCGATATAAGTGTCTCCATCATCATCTATTCCATTGGCTGGAATATCAGTGTAGTTTTTAAAAAAATTGAGATCTCGGTGATTTAAATTGAATTTACCATCCACCACGGCCACAACAATTGAATCGCCATATCTCGTGGTGCCCCCTAATGTGGTATCCCATGCTGCTGCCGCATCGATATCTGTACCTGGCACATATCCATATTGTCCGGTATTGTTCAAATACCATTGTTGGTTATAAAAACTATCTGTTGGTGTGTACGACCGATAATTTAATTGGTGGTTATATTGAACCGCTACGACAGATTTATTGGTTTTAAGAGTGGTAAGACTGGCCGTCGCTTCGGCAGATGATGAAAAGTTGAGTAACCAAATATTCATACTTTTCGACAATGGCGATACAATTGCAGGTGATATGGCTGATTGACTTAAGATATCTTGAATTTGAACATTGTTTTTTAATTGAAGAATCAATTCAGTTTGTATGGTGGAAGCACCCAACATCTGCGCAGAATAACCCATACACATCAAAATCATAAAAAAACACACAAGTTGACGAGCCGCTATTATGTTGCGCCATGCACCAACTATTTTTGTTTTATGATGGCAACTTATTTGATGATTACTGAGATTGGATAACTTCATCGAAGCAATTAATTTTTATTTTTTAGTAACCACTCCTTTGCATAATTGACGATGTTTTCTTGTTGCCAGTTGCTTTCAATAGCAGGAAGCGCCAGAATTTCGGCCATTAGGCGATCCTGTTTTTTACCTTCGGCTAATGCTTCGGCATAGGGAATATTACTAAACGATACCATACTGTATAACGGTAAAAAATCAGTTCCTATATGTTCATGAATATATTTCTCGATTTTTTTTCTTAAAATAAATTTTGGGTCCGCGACAAGATCTCTCATTTCGATAAAATTTTGCAAGGCTAAGTCAGCAATAGCATCTCCATTTGGTTTTCTGGATAACTCATACGCTTCTAGAATACGATCCCAATTATTATCGTTCTCATCAATGAGTTCATCTAAAACTCTTACATCTTCGAAACCACAGTTCATGCCTTGTCCATAAAATGGAACAATGGCGTGGCAAGAGTCACCGATCAAGGCTGTTCTGCCATTTACCCAAGGAAAGCAACGAACAGTTACAAGATTTGAAGAAGGATTTTTTAAAAATTCTTTCGCAAGGTTGGGCATTAATGGCACTGAATCTGCAAAATGTTGTTGCATGTATTCCATTGCTTCTGCTTCGGTTTGGATATGTGCTATCGAATCTTTACCATCAAATGGAACGAACAAGGTGCAGGTAAAGCTTCCATCTATGTTAGGTAGGGCAATCATCATAAAATTACCTCGAGGCCAAATATGTAAAGCGTTTTTTTCGATTAAAAATTCGCCATTGGGTCCCGCAGGAATGGTCAACTCTTTGTATATGTGTGGCAAATGTTCTTGTGAATAATCGAACCGAGGCATTTTTTGCATGCCATATCTTATTCTCGAGAAGGCGCCATCAGCACCAAAAATAACATCAGCAGTAGTTTCGTAGGTGTTGTTCGAATCCATATCACATAGTAGCAAATGATTGCGCTTCACATCATTTTTTACTAATTTTTGATTGAATCGAAATGAAACGTTTTCGAATTTATCGGCTTCAATAATTAATTGTTTGTTTAATTCGCCACGACTTACCGAATAAATGGCTTCATTTTCTTTTCCATAGGGTTGATAGGTAGAGCTTCCATCTGCATTGTGAATCTGCCGACCAAACATTGGGATCGCAATTTCCTTTAATTTGTCGCCCATGCCCACTTTATCTAAGGCTGTCCAACCTCTAGTGCTCATGGCCAAATTGATGGATCTGCCCGCATAAATATCGGTAGACCGCATATCCGGTCGATATTCATAGACATTTACTTTGACACCTCTTTTTGCCAAATTTATCGCCAATAATGAGCCTACAAGTCCGGCACCGATAATTACTGAATTGTTTTTATTTTCCATTTTACTACTATAATTATTTACGAATATTTAATGCCGCATTTTTTAAGCATGAAACAAATGAATATACATCTTCAAAAGTATTATACAAGGGCACCGGCGCTACTCGGATCACATTCGGTTCACGCCAATCGGCTATTACTCCCTTTTCTGTTAATTCATTAAAAATTTCTTTCCCATTTTCATCAGTTAATAATGAAATTTGACACCCCCTTTCATTTTCATCTCTTGGCGTAATAATTTCAAGACCTAGTGATTGCTCCTCATTGGCTTGATCGAGCAAGTAAACGAGGAAGTTTGTTAGCATGACAGATTTTTGGCGTAGATTGTTTATGCCGGCTGCCTCAAAAATTTCTAAGGAGGCTTTATGGATGGCCATCGGAAAAATCTGGGCATTGCTCATTTGCCAACCTGCAGCACCCAGTTGTGGAATAAACCCTTTTTTCATTTGAAAACGCGTTTTTTCATCGTGTCCCCACCAGCCTGCGAGTCTTGGTAAATCTGGGTTGTTTTCAAATCTTTCGTGTATAAAAACGCCACTCGTACCACCAGGACCGCTATTGAGATATTTATACGAGCACCAAGTAGCAAAATCTACATTCCAATCGTGGAGTTGTAAAGGTAAGTTACCTGCTGCATGCGCCAAATCAAATCCCACGGTGGCGTTTACGCGATGTCCAGCCTCAGTAATCGTTTTTAAATCAAAAAATTGGCCTGTATAATAATTAACCCCCCCAAACATCACCATGGCTAATTGATCGCCCAAGGCTTCGATTTGTGCAACAATATTTTTAGTCTCCAAAAAATGACTTCCTGCGGTGGGTTTACATTCTATCATGCATTCGGTTGGGTCGTACCCCTTCATTTTGATGAGTTGCTCAACCGCATAATAATCGGAAGGAAACGCGCCCGCTTCCACTAAAATTTTATTGCGTGTAGGGGTTGGGTTATAAAAACTCAGCATCAACAAATTGAGATTAACGCTCAATGAGTTCATCACCACAACTTCGGTTTCTTTAGCACCAACTAGGTTGGCTGTTTCTTTAGCTAAAAAGTGATGATAGGAGAACCAAGGATTTTTTCCATGAAAATGACCTTCGACCCCAAGGTTTTGCCAATCGATTAATTCTTGTTCGATTTTTTCGCGGACAGACTTTGGCTGCAACCCCAACGAATTACCACATAAATAAATGGTATCCTTTCCCTCTTTTTGAGGGATATAAAATTGGTGGCGAAATTTGGCTAAGGCATCATTTTTGTCGAGCGCTTGCGCAAAGGATAAACTATTTTGAAATTCCATAAACTGTTTTTTGAAATGGTTAACAAATTTACTTTAATTTTTGCAATACCTCTTCGCTAAAATTGATAAATGGCCAATAATTACAAGGGTTTTGCATGATTTTTATCAGGTTTGATTGATAGAACAAAGCACGATTGTTGAAAGGTATTATTTAAATTTGAGGAATGAGAATATAGCGCTTGGTGGAGTAGCAATTTCTTAATTTTTGGCCGCCCTCTTCTTGTTTTGTATTTGATTTTAGTCTTTTCTTAAAGTTTTGTTTTGAAAAAAAAATTCCGCAAGGGATTGGCAGGAGTACCCCCGATACTAAGATCGGTGTACGACAGAAAGCCCGGTCGCTGTTTTTTGTTGTTGAACAGCGATGCGGCCCCTATTACTCTAATTGATCCGTTTTATAGCTTGAGAATTCTAAATTTATTTTTTAAGCATTAATGATTATCTTTGTAATGTATCAGGTTCATGTTTGCATTTTTTTGTGCAACTGATGAAAAGGGAATCCTGTGAAATTCAGGAACAGTACCCGCTGCTGTAAATCTCCATATTGATTTTTGGTACTTACGCCACTGTTTGATTAAATGAAAACGGGAAGGCACCAAAAAGGAGAGAGTCAGAAGACCTGCCAGATATAATTTATAACATCCGGGCTTTCGGGAATAAAAGCTGATGAGAAATATATGTGACAACACCTATTATTTTTCTATGTCCGGTCAATTTTGATGATAATGCGGTATAGCCGGTTAATTTTTTTATTGATAACACTGCCATTTATGGCAAAATCGCAGGCTGACAAATATACTGCGGCTAACGATTCGATAGGATTGGTTACTGTTGCAAATTTAGCACCGGTGATGAATGAATTGGAGCCAATAACTGTCAAAGAATTGCGAGTATCTAACAGGCTCACTCTTCCCTTATATTCTGTGGCCACTAATTTAACACAAGCTACGCTTGTTGAGGTGAAAACCTATGGCACACCCGCCTTAGCTACATTATCGATTCGGGGGTTGGGTTCACAACATTGTGTGTTATTGTGGAATGGGTTTAATCTTCAAAACACAATGCATGGCACCACAGATGTATCTTTGAGTGGATTAAATTTAACAGCGCAAGCGTTAACGCTTAATTATGGCTCTTCTTGTGCAAAAGACGGCAGTGGTGCGGTGGCAGGGTCGCTGTCGATTACAGACAAAGTGATGTCTGATGAGGGTTTGCAGTTATCTATGGGACAAACCATAGGAAGTTTCGGCTACCGATCGCATCAGCTGCATGCAGGTTTTGCACAAAAGTCGAGTTATATACAAATGGCCTATACCAATGAATTTGCAAAGAACAATTATTGGTATACGCCGAATGGTAGCTTGCTTCGTGAACCCATCAGACTAAAAAACGCCACCACAGACATCCATCAATTCAATCTATCGGGTCGTTTACACCTAAAACATGGTGGCACTTTAAGCGGAGCTGCGAATTATACCACCGCGAGGAGACAGATTCCACCCACAGAATCACAATCCTACAATCGATCGTTTCAGAAAGACCAGCAATTGAAGTCGTATTTGATGTATATGAAATCGAAAAAATCAACCGAGATGGTTGTTAGCGTTGGATATTTTTATGATGAGATAAAGTATAGCGACCCCTTGAGCGATTTGGCATCGCTGAGTAAAATTCATAAACTGATTACCAAGATTAGTTTTAACCAATCATTCAGTAAACGACATCAACTTAATGGGGGACTTGAAAATAATTTTTCAAAGGCATTGACCAACAATTATGATAAAGGTTTTGGTTCGCAGAACCTCTTTTCTTTTCTGTTGACTTATCATTGGTTAGGTGCGCATAAAAAAACAACTTTAGCGGTTGAAATGCGGCAGTCGCTGAATAATCAAAGAGTAGCCCCTTTTCTATTTGATTTGTCGTTTACCTATCATCCAATTCGGGTAGTAACAATGCAAGTAAAAGCAGCACGAATTTATAGGATTCCTACTTTAAATGATTTGTATTGGAATCCCGGTGGGAATAAAAATTTGTTGCCAGAAAAGGGTTGGCATGGTGAATGGATGTTGCAATTAAACTATTCAAAAAAGAGTTTTATGTTTGATAACTCAATTTCAAACTTTTATTATTTCATTGAAAATTGGATCGTTTGGTTGCCCACCGACAAAGGGTATTGGGTGCCACAAAACATCAAAACTGTTTTTTCGAGAGGGATACAGGAAGAGATGAATTTACAAATAAAGCATTCAAAATATTCGGTATCTATTCATCTTGGCTATCAGATAAATTTATCGACACAAGTAGGTAGTGTATTCAAAAACGAAGCGTCATTAGGTAAACAACTAATTTATGAACCGTTGCACAAAGTCTCTGGCGGCTTACAAATCAATTGTAGAGGATTTCAGATTGATTATTTGCATCAGTTTACTAGCAAACGCTATACAACGAGCGACAATGTAGCCGCTTTGCCTAGCTTCCACACGGCTAATTTGCTGCTATCAAAAACTTTTCACATGTCGCAATTTGATTTGGTATTGAATATGGCGGCAGAAAATATATTCAATGTAAAGTATTATATGATGGAGAGTAGACCTATGCCTGGGAGGAATTTTAAAGTAGGCGTTATTTTTAAATGTAAAAATCGATTGGGAAGATGAAAAAAGCAGCACTGATTTTGATCGCAACACTGATGATGATTGGGATTAACGCTTGTAAGAAGGAAAAACCTATTGCGAAGGGATTTCATAGCGATAAGAATACCGTTTTGTTTGGCTGTGAAGGGAATTTTACATGGGGTAATGCATCTGTTGGTGTATGTTTCAGTACAAGCGATAGTTTATGGAATGATGCCTATTCGCAAATTAACCAAGAGAAATTGGGTGATGTTTTACAAAGTATGACCTTAATAAACGACCGTGTTTTTTTAGTCATGAATAATTCGAATAAAATAGTGGTATGTACATCTGATGATTTGTCGAAAGTAACAGAAATAGAAGGGTTGCAATCGCCACGCTATATTGTTGATGCGATGAATGGGTCGTATTATGTAAGTGATTTGTATGCGAACGCTGTTACCATTGTTGATGCCAAGAGTTATACCATAACGGGTACGATGCCATGCGTTGGCTGGAGCGAATCGATGGTTTATGCGAATGGAAAGGTATATATTGGTAATATGAAAAGCCATTTCCTTTATGTAGCAAATACATCTTCTAATAGCATTACAGATAGTATTGATATCGGGTATGGCACGAGCAGTATGATAAAGGATAAAAATAATCGTTTATGGATTACGACAAGCGGTCGCCCTGCATCAGGCATTCCAGCCTCCTTGCTTTGTTTAGACATTGAAGGTGTTCATCCTGTGATTCATCAACGATTTAACTTTACTACGGGTGCGCCCAAAAGTTTACAAGTAAATTCTTTGGGAGATCAGCTCATCTTTTTGAATGTTGATGTGTATGCGATGTCGATTCTAGATAGTTCTTTGCCTTCAACACCTATCGTTTCAGCTAGTGGTTCTAATATTTATAGCATAGCTGTAAACCCCTTGACGGATGATATTTATGTAGCAGATGCCAAAGATTATGTACAAAGTGGAAAAGTGTCTGTATATAGTAAGTCAGGTGTTTTGACGCAAGATTATATAACAGGTATCATACCATCTAGCTTTTTGTTTTTCTATTAGTTTTTCTTTTCGTTGGTACGCTAAAATTGGTCAGTTGAACTACTTTAATTCTTTTGAAAAAAAGGCATGGAGTGGTGATAAAAATCGCTTATAGATCTATGAATATTATTGTGGAGGTGGTCCACCATGGGGAGGGCCTGGTGGGCGCGGTGCCATCATTCTTAGTGCTTCTTTGATTACTTCATCAAACTTTTTCTGCTGGGCAGATGAGCAGATCGCTCTTACTTCCTTGAAGTGATAAAAGGTAGCCATTTCAATTGCTTTTTGATTCTCTATAATAGCGTCTGCAGCCATATTAATGCTGGTAGAGTCTATGTTAGGTTGTTTTAATAAATCAAAGAAATCGTTGTGCAATTTTTTGTTTTTTTCTCTCAGTGTTTCTACTTTTTCGTGATGTGCTTGTTTTAGGGCTTCAAATTGTTTTTGCTGTGCCTCGGTAAGTTGTAATTTTTGGGTTAAAAATTCACCAACATCAGGGCGACTTGGTTGAAAGTTTTTGGGTCGTTGACTAGTGCTCCACATAAAAGTAAGCGTAGCAATGTTGATCAACAACAAAACAAGAATGACGATTTTAAAAAATTTACTATTATCCATCTTGGTGGGTTATCCTTGATTCACGAATGAAAAATACGCTGTATACATCATGTTTTCTTGGTTTTCTGTATACGGTCGGTTTCCTCTTTTTGCAAACTTAATGAATGTGAAAGAGTTTAGTACAATCAATAAGGCAATGCTAGCTGCAATCGTCCATTTGGTATATGGTTGCAGGCTTGCTATTCCTCTTTCCATCGCGGGAAGTCTCTTCAACACATTTTCTGTTAAAGTTTCAGGTGGTTCCGCCTTTCTCACCATTGCTGCTGTGTGAATAGTTTGCTCAATCCATTTTTCTTTATGCTCCATATCTTTTTGATGTTTTTTTGGTAGAAAACTTGTGCTTATTTTTCGTTCTGTTCATAATAATTCGCTAATATTCTTTGTAAATTCTGCTTTGCCCTAAACAAAAGCGATTCAACGGCAGCAACGCTCGTTTGCAAGACGGCTGCCACTTCATTATAGCTGAGCTGTTCTATTTTATTTAAGAGAAAAGCCGCTTTTTGATTTTCTGGTAGTTTGTCTATCGCTTTAAACAGAATGGCTGCCCTTTCTTTGTTCTCTAATAAAACCCCAGGGTGATCGAAATTCGGTTTATCGAATATGGGTTCGTTACTCAGCTCTTCAAACATAGCACGCATGAATCCAAAACGTTTTTTTCGCTTTTTCATACGAATCGTGTCTAATGATTTGGTCACCGCAATTCTATAAATCCAAGTCGTTAGTTTAGAATCGTTTTTGAAGTGTTGAACGGAGAGGTGAACGCTTAAAAACACTTCTTGTGTTATATCCTCTGCATCTTGCGCAGATTGTAAAAAATTGAGACAGGTATTATAAATCGTCTTGCCATAAACTTCTAATAGTCGACGGAAAGCAACTTCATCGCCTGCTTGCAATTGTTCGATAAAGTCGGTTTCGTTGATATCTTGCATCCAATGTCTTTTGCTACCTTGAGATAAGTGTAATCAATTATTTTATTGTCAAGATTAAATTCTAGTGGTGATGATTTTACTATTTATTTTCAAAAATGGAAATTGTCGTAATATCCTGCTTTGTATGGAAACCTCTCTAGATATAGCTTTTTAACCTTTTGAAATATTTGCCGTCTAAACGCATCAACATTTTGTTTTTTTAGTGCAGAAATAAAAACCGCGTTGTCGTTGGTTTTCTGCATCCAACTATTTTTTAATTCGGCTAAAATATCTTGCTTGGTATCTTCTGGTAGGTATTTGTCGAAGGTCTTTTCTTCATATAAATCCATTTTGTTGAACACGACTAACATTGGTTTATCATGAACTTTTAATTCGGCAAGTGTCTTATTGACTACGTTTAATTGATCTTCAAAGGCTGGATGTGAAATGTCGACGACATGAATCAAAACATCAGCTTCTAATGCCTCCGCTAATGTCGATTTGAAACTCTCAATTAAATGATGGGGTAGTTTTCTGATAAATCCAACGGTGTCGCTCAACAAGAAGGGAACATTTTCAATAACCACTTTTCTCACCGTGGTGTCTAAGGTGGCAAATAATTTATTTTCCGCAAACACTTCACTTTTTGCCAACATATTCATGATGGTGCTTTTTCCTACATTGGTATATCCTACTAAAGCCACTCGAATCAATTCGCCCCTATTCTTTCTG
>Ga0164294_10001780_pt1 | contig 19699 bp, 16 predicted proteins | sample GEODES005metaG_FD_111479 | JGI IMG/M metagenome (GOLD analysis project Ga0164294, IMG submission 111479) | Oligotrophic lake water microbial communities from Sparkling Lake, Wisconsin, USA - GEODES005 metaG | ecosystem: Environmental > Aquatic > Freshwater > Lake | place: USA: Sparkling Lake...
AACCCTTATGGTCTTGCCGCCCTGTGGGCGCAAGGCGACATCGTCGCCAAGGGCACCTTGCTGATCTTGGTGCTGATGTCCATGGGCAGCTGGTATGTGATCGTGACCAAGCTGTTCGAGCAGTCCAAGAACATGCGCTTTGCCAAGGCCGCACAAGACAGCTTTTGGACGGCAGGCACCGTGCGCCAAGGTGCGGATACATTGCACGAAGACAGCCCGTTTCGTTTCATTGCAGAAAAAGGGCTTGAGGGCGCCTCCAAGCACACCGGGCTGCTGGGCGCGGTGGACTTCAACACCTGGCTGAGCATGAGCATCCAGCGCGCCATCAACAACGTACAAAGCCGCATGCAAGACGGCCTGGCTGTGCTGGCCACGGTGGGCTCAACCGGTCCATTCGTGGGCTTGTTCGGTACCGTTTGGGGCATCTACAACGCACTGGTCAAAATCGGCATGACGGGCCAAGCGTCGATTGACAAGGTAGCCGGTCCCGTAGGCGAATCCTTGATCATGACGGCCATTGGTTTGGCGGTGGCGGTGCCAGCGGTGCTGGGCTACAACTGGCTGGTGAGGCGCAACAAGGCGGTGATGGAAGACGTCAACGCCTTTGGCTCGGACCTGCACTCGGTGATCTTGGCCACCCCGCAAAAGTAACCCAGCGAATACAGGAGCCTGACCATGGCGATGAATGTAGGCGAGGCCGATGACGAGATCATGAGCGAGATCAACACCACGCCCTTGGTGGACGTGATGTTGGTGCTGTTGATCATTTTCTTGATCACGATTCCGGTGGTGACCACGTCCATCAAGGTGGACCTGCCCAAAGAGAGCAACCTGGTGCGCGAGACCAAACCTGAGAATGTGATCATCTCGGTAGATGCCAAGGGCAAGATATTTTTATACGACACGCCAATCAAAAACTCAGATGACTTGTTCAACCGGATGAAAAAGTTTGCGGTGGCCAAGCCCCAACCAGAAGTGCAGATCCGCGGCGACGGCAAAAGCGACTTTGAGTCGGTGGGGCGTGTGCTCTATGCCGTGCAACGCGCTGGCATCACCAAGGTGGGTTTTATCACCGAGCCTCAACCCTAAGTTACCCCCAGCATCCACAAAAAAACCCAAGGAACAAGACCATGGCCATGAATGTAGGAGGCGGCGCGAGCGGTGAGCCGGAGGTGATGATGGACATCAACACCACGCCGCTGATTGATGTGATGTTGGTGCTCTTGATCATGTTGATCATCACCATTCCGGCGCAGTTGCACTCGGTGAATCTGGACATGCCGGTGAACACCAACGCACCCAAGAAGTTCGATCCGGTGGTGATCAAGATCGACGTGAACGCACAGAGCGTGGTGAACTGGAACGGCAAGCCCATTGCCAGCCGCGCCGAACTGGAGCAAAAGTTAACCGAGGCAGCGGCCGTACAGCCGCAGCCGGAGCTGCACATCCGTTCGCATGCCAAAGCAAAGTACGAGGCGGTGGCCGGCGTGATGGCCAGCGCCCAGCGCATGGGCCTGACCAAGCTGGGCATTGTGGGTTCTGAGCAGTTTGTGAATTGAAACTACGAGAACGTTCGAGGAGGTCCGAACACTGGGCCACGCTGTCAATTCAGGTGGCTTGAATTCAGCTGGCTTGTTGCCTTGATTGCCTGAGCCATTGCAGAACGACCACCATGCCCAGGCCTGCGAAGCCGCCGATATCGCCAATGGCAGAGGGGTAAGTGAGTGCGACCCCTGACGCAATCAGCACCCATCGTTCTATCACGCTGGTTTTCAGAATAAACCATTTTTGCAACCCGCCCGCCAAAGCCACGATACCTGCCGAGGCGGTAAACACAATCCAAGCAATCTCGCTCCAATTTGCGGCCGCAAGTCCTTTGATATTGCCCATTAAAAGGAGGGCGACGCCCGCGGGGTCGAGCACAAAGATAAACGGCACCAAGATGGCAGGCGCGACGTATTTCCAACTTTGGAAAGTGGTTTTATAGGGGTCGCCTTTGCAAATAGCAGCCGCCGCAAAGGGCGACAGGGCCGTGGGAGGCGACACCTCTGAGAGCACTGCATAGTAAAAAATAAACATGTGCGCGGCATAGTCCGGCACCCCCAACTTGATCATGGCCGGCGCCGCAATCACAGCGCAAATGATGTACGAGGCTGTCACCGGCACCGCCAGCCCCACGATCCACACCACCAGGCCCGTGAACAGGGCGGTAAGAAAGAGGGATCCGTCTGCATAGTCAAGCACGATGGCACTGAACTTCAAGCCAAGGCCTGTTAAAACCACCACCCCCACAATCAGTCCCGCACCCGCACAGGTGGCAGCGATGGAGAGCACTTGGGTGAAACCACCCGACAGGGCCTGGGTGAATTTAGAGTTGTAGAGGCTGGCCCAGAAAGGTGCTTTGCCTTGAAAAGTGTCATACGAAATCATGGCGGAGTCTGAGCGCAGAAAACTGGTCACCAAGGAGGCGACCGTGGCCCAAAAGACAGACATGCCTGGAGAAAAACCCATGAGCATGAAGACCACAATGGAGATCAATGAGAAAAAGTGAAACCAGTACTTTTTAGTCAGAGTCCAGGCGCTTTCAATGCTCTCAATTTTTTGCCCACTCATGTTGTATTTGCGTGCGTCGATGGTGACCATGACGTAGAGACCCAAATAAAACAAGAACGTTGGCACGGTTGCCATGAGCAACACATCGAGGTATGAAATTTTCAAGAACTCGGCGATTAAAAACGCTGCCGCCCCGAGTACAGGCGGCGAAATGATGGCCCCGAGTCCACCCGCGGCCAGCAAACCGCCGGCAGCGTTCTTTTCGTAACCCGCTTTGGCCAACATGTTGTGCGCCACGGCACCCACGGTGACGGTCGTGGCCACACCGGAACCGGAGGGTCCGCCTAATAAAAATGAGGAAAGTACGACCGTTTTACCGACATTGGATGTTTTGCCTCCCATGACCGAGAAGGAAAAATCAATGAAAAATTTACCAGCGCCACTGAACTGAAGAAAGGCACCAAAGATGGTGAACAAAATAATCAGCGTGGAAGAAACATCGATGGCCGTGCCAAAAATCCCCTCCAGGGTCATGTACATGAACCCGACCAAGCGGGCCAACTCATAGCCTTTGTGAGTCCAGGGTGCAGGTAAGTAGTTGCCAATCAAGGCATAGAGTAAAAATGAAACCGTCACGGTCAACAAGACCCAGCCATTGGTTCGTCTCAGCGCTTCCAAAATAAGCAGAATGAGGATGCCGCCAAATAGAACGTCTGTTGTCAGCGGGTAGGTGTTGCGGTCCGCAAAATCATCGCCCCCCAGCAAGGCATACATCCATGTGGAGACGGCCAATAAAGCAAAGCCAATGTCCCAGAACATCAACCTGTTTTTAAAGCGTGCAGCGATCGGAAAAGTCAGGAAGATAAAAACCAGCACCATGGTCACATGGGTTGCTCTGAGTATTTGTGCGGGCACAATCGCGTAAGCCGCATACAAATGAAAGAGGGACATGAGCACTGCCACCAAGGTGAGTGCGATCCCCAAACTGCCTTTGTATTGGTTGGCGTCACCCTCTTCTTCTTTGATCAGATCCTCGACGCGTTGGCGTGTTTCCGCGTCGAGGGAGTCTGTCAGTGGGTCAGTCAAGTTTTCCACCTTTTTCTTTGATGTACTTTTCTGCACCGGGATGGAAAGGCACTGAGGTGGCGAGATTTTTCTGCGCTGAAACTTTGACGTTAGCGTACTCTTGATGGACTGCAATCAAATCTTTTTGGTGGTCAAAAATGGCCTTCACAATTTTGTAGGCCTGGTCGTCTGGCATGTTGCTGTTGGCGATCAAAATATTCGCCACTGAGGCCATTTTGTTGTCGGCCGCCATGCCTGAGTAAGTGCTTTGCGGGATGACATCGGCGTAATACAAGTTACCCCATTTTTTGTTCATCGCCGCAACAGCGTCGGCGTGGTCAATCATGCGAATTTTGATGCCGGGGGTACTGGCCAGATCAGTTACAGCAGCGGTAGGCAGTCCGCCAACCCAGAAAAAGGCATCGATTTTTTTATCCTTCAGCGCGTTGGCCGACTCCGCTACACCCAAGCGCTCGCGGTTCACGTCTTTCATGGGGTCAAGGCCTGCGCCCTCCATCAGCCGAAAGGCCATGACCTCCGTGGCACTGCCAGGGCTGCCGGCAGAAATGCGGCGCCCCTTCAGATCCGCCATGGTTTTGATGCCAGTGGACTCGGTTGTGACCACATGCATGCGATTGGGGTAGAGCACCAGCAATGTTTTGACATCGACTTTTCGGCCTTTGAATTTTTCCTGGCCTTTGGCCGCATCCAAAGCGACGTCCACCATCGAGAAGGCGACATAGGGTTTGCCGCTGCCAATCAAATTCAGATTGTCCACGGACCCGCCCGTCACTTCAGCCGTGGCTTGCATGCCTGACACATGTTTAGACAACACATTGGCCAGGCCGCCCCCCATGGGGTAGTAAACACCGCCTGTGCCGCCCGTGGCAATGGAGATGTTTTCAGCCATCAAATGGCCACTGGCCAGCAACGCCAAACCGGAGAGGATGTGTGCGAGTCGCATAAGGGTGTCCTTGTAGATAAATACCTGGCGCAAGCATTACAGGAGAGACAGGCTTTTTCAAGAGGGGTTGACCCTTATTTCACAGACTCCAGTGCAGCTAAGACTCGGCTAAACTGACCCCTGCCCGTGAAAAACAGAAGGAAATCTCCGTGAACGCCACCCAGCCCATGTCCGCCCCTGACTCAAGCCCTGCCATGCGGGGCGTCTTGTCACCGGTTTTAACCCCATTCCAAGCAGACTTGTCGGTTGACAAAGCCCTGCTGACTGCGCAGTGTCAATGGCTATTGCGCTGCAACGTTGGACTGGCGGTTTTTGGCACCAACTCGGAAGGCAATTCTTTGTCTGTCAGCGAGCGAAGTGACTTGGTACAACACCTTGTGGGCCAGGGTATTGACCCGACGCGCATGATGCCGGGCACGGGTGGATGTGCTTTACCGGATGTGGTGAGCCTGACGCAAGCCTGCTTGGGTGCAGGGGTCAACAACGTTTTGGTGTTACCGCCCTTTTATTACAAGGGCGTGAGCGATGAGGGCCTGTTCTCTTTTTTCAGCGAGCTCATTGAAAGAGTGGGTAACAGCGACTTGCGTGTGTACCTTTATCACATTCCGCCGGTCTCGCAAATTGGCTTTTCCATGGCATTGATTGAGCGTTTGCTCAACGCATACGGCCCCATCATTGCGGGCGCAAAAGACAGCGGCGGCCAGTGGCCCAATACAGCCGCCATGATTGAGCGTTTTGCACCGCGCGGTTTTTCAGTGTTTGCCGGCAGTGAGAACTTCTTGATGAGGACCTTGCGCGCAGGGGGTGCGGGTTGCATCAGTGCCACAGCAAATGTCAACCCGGCCGCTATCTCTGCATTGTGCAGCCAATGGACAGCAGTTGACGCAGATGCGCAACAAGAGCGCCTTGACGTCGTTCGCGCTTTGTTTGCTGCCATGCCCATGATTCCAGCGATGAAGACGGCGGTTGCAGAGGCAACCGGTCAAATGGATTGGAAGCGACTGCGCCCGCCATTGGTTTCGCTGGATGAGGGGCAAGCCTTGCAGTTACGCACGTCTATGCAGTCTGCAGGCTTTGAAATGAAAATCGATTATTCGGCTACCTAACAACCTCACTCCCCGTTCAGATCAGTCAGCGTAAACGCCAGCGGCCTTGATCACGGGGCTCCACTTGGCGATTTCGGCGGCCACAAACTTCTTGTGTTCAGCGGGTTCAACGCGCTTGTCAGCCACAACCACAGCGCCCAGGCCTTCCTGCTTTTTGATGAATTCGGGATCTTTCAACGCGGCTTTCAAAGCCGTATTGAGCTTGACCAGGATGTCTGCGGGTGTGCCTTTGGGTGCATACAAACCGTGCCAAATCGTGACCTCAAAACCCTTTAAGCCGGACTCTTGCATGGTGGGCAAATCTTTCAGGGCAGGCGTTGTCAAGCGCTTGTTGGTGGTCACCGCATAGGCGTTTACTTTTTTGCCTTCAATCTGGCTGGAGGTGTTGGTGGTCTGGTCGCACATCAGGTCGATCTGTCCGCCAATCAAATCGGTCATGGCGGGCGCAGTGCCTTTGTAGGGCACGGTGGTCATGTCGACTTGAATCGCGTTTTGGAACAGCAAACCGCACAGGTGCGAGGCAGAACCGATGCCCGCGTTGCCCAGGTTGATCTTGCCTTTGTTGGCGCCGATCCAAGTGCTCAGGTCCTTGTAGTTGGTCGCTGGCAAGGCCGGCTTGCCGATCAGGGTCATGGGCACATCGTTGACCATGCCCAAGTACTCGAAATCGCTTTCGACCTTAAAGGGAATGTTGCGTACCAGCGTAGGCATGGTGGACATGGCAATGTGATGCAACAGCAAGGTGTAGCCATCGGGTGCAGCCTTGGCCACTTTGTTGGCGCCGATCGAGCCGCCCGCACCGGCGGCATTGTCGACCACCACCGTGGCACCGCCCAGGGGTTTGCGCAGGGCCTCGGCCAGGTCACGCGCCACACGGTCAGTCGGCCCGCCTGCCGTGAAAGGCACCACGATGGAAATGGGCTTGGCGGTGGGATAAGTGTCGGCATGCGCCGAGAAGGTCAAGGCCGCAGCGGCCACAACAAGTAAACGTTTCATAGGGAACTCCAAAAAAGATGGGCACAGTTTAAGGGCTCCACAGCGCCGGTGAGATCGCGGGTAGTACCTATACAACCGAGAAAACAAAGGCTAACTCAACTGCAACGGCCTTTCATTGCGTCACATCAAACGATGTCTATTGATAACTGCGCGCGTCCTCGATGACTTTGCCGTCATTGGCCAAGGCACCGGGCAGCGCCCACACCACATCACCGCGAAGTTTGGTGATATCGCGAATGGCTTCGCTGATGAGCGACTTCAGTGCGTCTGTGGCATGTTCGGTTTCGACATGCAGGGTCATGCTGTCGTTGGCCATTTCGCCGCTGACCACCAAGCGGGCTTTGACCACTTCTGGAAAACGCTTGGCAATTTGTGCGACCTGGGCCGGATGCACAAACATGCCACGCACTTTGGTGGTCTGGTCGGCGCGGCCCATCCAGCCTTTGATGCGTTGATGGGTTCGGCCCGTAGGACACGGGCCGGCCAACACAGCCGACAGGTCGCCGGTGCCAAAGCGAATCAAAGGGTATTCGGGGTTGAGGCTGGTCACCACCAGCTCGCCGACTTCGCCTTCAGGGACCGGGTCGCCGGTGCCGGGGCGCACAATCTCGACGATCACGCCTTCGTCCAGCACCAGGCCTTCGCGTGCCGAAGTTTCATAGGCGATCAAACCCACATCGGCCGTGGCGTAACACTGGTAAGCGGCCACGCCGCGTTCGGTCATCCAGTCTCGCAGGCTGGGAGGAAAGGCTTCGCCAGAGACCAGCGCCTTGCGCACGCTGGGCAAAGACACACCTTGCTCAGCGGCTTTTTCAAGGATGATTTTCAGGAAGCTGGGGGTTCCGATGTAGCCTGCAGGCTGCAGCTCGGCGATGGCGGTCACTTGTTGTTCGGTTTGGCCCGTACCACCCGGAAACACCGTACAACCCAAGGCATGGGCACCGGATTCCATCATCGAGCCGGCGGGCGTGAAGTGGTAGCTGAAGCTGTTGTGAATCAACTCGCCCGAACGAAAGCCTGCGGCAAATAGGGCGCGTGCCATGCGCCAGTAATCGCTGCTTGTACCTTCGGGCTCGTAGATCGTGCCGGGGCTGGCAAACACACGGGGCATGGCTTTGCCAAAGCCCACTGCACTGAAGCCGCCAAACACCGACCCCCCCGCAGCGCGCGCAGCCTTTTGACGCTCTAGCAATTCGGATTTCCGGATGACAGGCAACTGCGCCAGCGCAGCGCGGCTGTTGACGCTGGCAGCGTTCACATCAGCGAGCAGCGCGGTGAATGCCGGTGCGTGGGTTTTGGCGTGTGCAATTTGACCAGGCAATGCGGCCATCAAAGCGGCTTCGCGCAGGTGTGGGGCACGGGATTCCAAGGCATCAAAATGCTGAGACATGAATTTCTTTCTGAGGAAGTGCGTGAAGAAAGGGAGGGCTCACCTGGCCATCAAGCCAACCAGCGCTTGCGCCGTTTGTAGCTCTTGACATCTTTGAAACTCTTGCGTTCGCCGCCGCCTACGCCAAGGTAAAACTCTTTGACGTCTTCGTTGGTACGTAAATCTGAGGCCACACCGTCCATTACCACGCGACCGGACTCCATGATATAGCCGTAATCGGCATATTGGAGCGCCATGTTGGTGTTCTGCTCGGCAATCAAGAAGGTGACTTTTTCTTTCTCGTTCAAGTCTTTGACAATGTTGAACACCTCTTCCACGATCTGTGGCGCCAAGCCCATCGAAGGCTCATCCAACAACATCATGCTCGGGTTGGTCATCAGGGCTCGGCCAATCGCGCACATTTGCTGCTCACCGCCTGAGGTGTAAGCGGCTTGCGAGGTGCGGCGGGTCTTCAAGCGTGGAAAGTAGGTGTAGACCTTCTCCAGGTTGGCCGCGATCTCGCCCTTGTCGGTCCGGGTGTAACTGCCGGTCATCAGGTTTTCTTCGATCGTCAAGTGTGCAAAGCAGTGACGCCCTTCCATAACCTGCACCACGCCGCGGTTGACCAGATCGGCAGGCGACAGGTTTTCGATGCGTTCACCGCGCAGCTCAATGGAACCCTTGGTGACTTCACCGCGTTCGCCCTGCAGCAAGTTGGAGACCGCACGCAGCGTGGTGGTTTTGCCCGCACCGTTGCCGCCCAGCAAAGCCACAATGCCTCGGTCAGGCACTTGCAAGGACACGCCTTTGAGCACCAAGATGACGCGGTTGTAGATGACTTCAATGCCATTGACGTTCAGAACAATGTTTTTTTCGCTCATGGACTGTGCCTTTTCAAATTCTGAGGTTTCAAACCACATGAAACCACTGCACGCAAGTGTTTCATGTGGCCGCTGCGCACGGGTGGGTGCCCGTGCGCAGCTGACTGCCTGCCGCTTGCGCTGCAGGCGGGAGTCCTGTCAAGATTGGCAATCCGCAGGGGTGCGGCGTGTCAGCTTCTTTTCAGCGGCGTACTTGTCTGCAGACGTTTTGACCAAAGGCTTGATGATCTGCTCATCGGCCTGCAACCAATCAGACGCCCAGACAAACTTGCTACCGTCCCATGTGTGAACGCGTGCCCATGCGGAGCCCATGTGGTCAGCACACGATGTAGAGACCGGACGCATAACACCCTTGAAGCCCAAGGCATCCAACTTGGCCTGCGTCAAGTTCAGGTTTTCATAACCCCAGCGCGCCTGCTCGCCGGTGATGACCTTGCCCTTGCCAAAACGCTCTTGCGCTTGGCGCACGCCCTCAACAGCCAACATGGCACCCACCACACCGCGCATGTACAGCACTTCGCCCACTTCGGCTTTAGGACCAGTACCCTGGCCTTTATCGTGAACTTTGGCCAAAATATCCTTCGCAACTGCAGACCCTGGCTCAGCGCCGTGCTGCATCATCACGGCGTTATAGCCCTTGGCGGCAGCACCGATGTCCTTGAGATCAGGCTCCGCACCAGACCACCAAGTGCCAAACATTTTTTCGCGTGGATAACCCGTGGCAATGGCTTCCTTGACGGATGTAGCTGTCATCACACCCCAGGTCTGAAGCATCACGTAATCAGGACGCTGCTGACGGATTTGCAACCAAATGGCTTTTTGCTCCACGCCTGGCGCAGGAATTGGCAACAACTGAAGGGTGAAACCATGCATGGCCGCGCGCTCTTGCACGATGGGCAACAACTCCTTACCAAACGGGCTGTCATGGTATGCGACAGCGATTTTTTTGCCTTTCAGGTTGTCCCACCCACCCGCCTGCTTGGCGATGTGCTGCAACAAAGCGTCTCCCGCTACCCAGTAGTGACCGGTCAAGGGGAAGTTCCACTTGAAGACACCGCCATCGGCAGAGTCACTGCGACCATAACCAGAAGTGATCATGGGAATTTTGTCAGCCGGTATTTTTTCGGTCAGCGCAAAGGTGATGCCTGTTGACAAGGGTTGAAAGACGGTAGCGCCACCATGCTTGCCCTTGAGGCGTTCATAGCACTCCACGCCACGATCGGTCGCATAGGCTGTTTCACACTCTTCAACCAAAGTGTTGACGCCGTTGATGCCGCCGCGAATGTTGACCAACTTCATGTAGTCGGCATAGCCATTTGCAAACGGTGTTGCGTTGGGCGCGACAGGTCCCGTACGGCCCGTCAAACTGGGGAAAAATTGAACTTTTTCTTGCGCGATGACGGCCGTGGTGGAGACCACAGCAGACAAACCTGCGCAAGCCCAAGTGGCCAACATCGCTAACTTTTTAAGCTTCATGTAACTGTCTCCATAAATCGTGTGAAAAATACCAATGGACCCCTCATTCAAGTTGCAATGGTGTGTGGACCGCGCTGATGAAAACGCTGGCCAACCCACCCTTTCACTCAGTGCGGGAAGGGCCACAACCGCAACTTCTGTTTGGCAATGCTCCAGAGCTTGGCCAGGCCATGAGGCTCGGCAATTAAGAACCAGACAATCAAAGCACCAAAAATCATGTATTCGACATGGGAGACCAAGGCCGTCGAGATTTCAACCCCGAAAACAGCCCCCACAGTCGGCAAGAACTGGTTCAAGAAAATCGGCAACACCACAATGAAGGCCGCGCCAAAGAAACTGCCCATGATGGAGCCCATGCCCCCAATAATGACCATGAACAAGAGCTGAAATGAGCGGTCAATTGAGAATGCCGCAGGCTCCCATGAGCCCAAGTGCACAAAGCCCCAAAGGCCGCCGGCCACCCCCACGATGAAAGAGCTGACCGCAAAAGCACTGAGCTTGGCGTACACAGGGCGAATGCCAATCACGGCAGCCGCCACGTCCATGTCACGAATAGCCATCCATTCCCGACCAATGGCCGAACGCACCAGGTTTTTGGCAAGCAAACCAAACACCACCAAGAAGCTCAAGGCAAACAGGTATTTGTCAACCGGCGAATCAATGACCCAGCCCAAGATTTGGAAATCAGAGACTGCCACAGAGCCAGAAGAGCTGTTGTTTGTGAACCAGCTGATGCGGCTGAATGCCCAATCGCAAAAGAACTGCGCAGCCAAGGTGGCCACTGCCAAATACAGTCCCTTGACACGCAAGCTGGGAATTCCAAAGAAGATACCGACCAGTGTGGCAAAGACTCCCCCTGCGAGCAAGGCCAGAATGACCGGCATGCCCTCGATGCGCACATAGGTGTTGTAGGCCATGTAAGCGCCGACGGCCATGAAAGCCCCTGAGCCCAGCGATATCTGACCGCAATAACCCACCAGAATGTTCACCCCCAATGCCGCCAAGGCGAGGATCAAAAAGGGAACCAAAATGGCGCGGAACATGTATTCATCGGCCAAATAGGGAACTCCCACAAAGGCAAAGGCGATCAGCGCCAAGACGACCCAACGGTCTTGCGCGATGGCAAATATCTGCTGGTCTTTGCGGTAAGAGGTCTTGAACTGACCGTTTTCTCTGTAAAACATGGTGTCTCTCCTTACACGCGGTCGATGATTTTTTCGCCGAACAGTCCTTGTGGACGGAACAACAAAAAGACGAGGGCCAGCATGTACGCAAACCAAATTTCAATGCCGCCGCCCACATAAGGGCCCAGGTAGACCTCGGACAGCTTCTCACCCACACCAATGATCAGACCGCCAATGATGGCACCCGGCACCGAGGTCAAGCCACCCAAAATGATCACCGGCAACGCACGCAAAGCCACCGTGGTCAGCGAAAACTGCACCCCCAGTTTGGAGCCCCAGATGATACCGGCCACCAAGGCGGTGATGCCGGCCACAAACCAGACAATGACCCAAATGCGGTTGAGCGGGATGCCAATCGATTGAGCGGCTTGGTGGTCATCGGCCACCGCACGCAGGGCACGACCTGTACTTGTCTTTTGGAAAAAAAGCGACAAGACCACGACAAGCAAAGCCGCAATACAGGCTGCATAGACATCTTCCAAGCTGATCAAAACGCCACCTGGAAAAACCGACTCGAACAGAAAAACGGGCTCTTTCGGCATGCCGACATCAATCTTGTAAATCGCACTGCCAAAAATCGTTTGGCCCAAACCGTCCAAAAAGTAAGTGATGCCCAGCGTGGCCATGAGCAAAGTCACGCCTTCTTGATTGACCAGGTGACGCAGCACCAAACGTTCGATCAACCAAGCCAGCATGAACATCACGCCAGCCGCCAGAACAAAGGCAAGCAAGTTGCCCAAGAACTTGCTTTCCAAGCCCAGCCAGCCGGGCACCCATTCGGAGAAACGGGCCATGGCCAAAGCCGCAAACAACACCATCGCGCCTTGCGCGAAATTGAAAACGCCCGAGGCCTTGAAAATCAGTACAAAACCCAGGGCGACCAAGGAATAAAGCATGCCGGCCATGAGGCCGCCAAAAAGGGCTTCCAGAAAAAATGCCATGTCTTGTTCTCCTTAGTGGCTGGTGCCCAGATAGGCACTGATCACTTCTTTGTTGTTGCGCACTTCTTCGGGTGTCCCGTCGCCGATCTTCTTGCCGTAGTCGAGCACCACCACGCGGTCGGAGATGTCCATTACCACCCCCATGTCATGCTCGATCAGGACAATCGTGGTGCCGAACTCGTCGTTCACGTCCAGAATGAAGCGGCACATGTCCTGCTTTTCTTCCATGTTCATACCGGCCATAGGCTCGTCCAGCAACAGCACTTGCGGCTCCATGGCCAGGGCGCGACCCAGGTCGACCCGCTTTTGCAAACCATAGGGCAGCTGGCCGACGGGGGTTTTGCGGTAAGCCTGAATCTCCAGAAAGTCGATGATGTGCTCGACTTTCAAGCGGTGCTCCTCCTCCTCGCGCTGGGCCGGGCCGATACGCAAAGCCTGCAAGAAGATGTTGCTTCTGATCTTGAGGTTGCGCCCGGTCATGATGTTGTCGATCACGCTCATGCCCTTGAACAAGGCCAGGTTCTGGAAGGTGCGGGCAATGCCCATCTCGGCCACTTGGCGGCTGTTCATGTGGTCAAACGACTGGCCACGGAAGGTGATCGAACCTTCTTGCGGCGTGTAGACGCCGTTGATGCAGTTGAGCATCGAGCTCTTGCCTGCGCCATTAGGACCGATGATGGCGCGCACTTCATGCTCGCGGACATCGAAAGAAATATCGGTCAGGGCCTTCACGCCGCCAAACCGCAAGCTGATATTTTGCACACCCAAGATGACTTCACCAATCACTTTACTCATGCTGCAGCCTTCACAGGGGTGAACGTTTTCGCTTCAGAAATCAGCAGTGTTGCGCTGACGCTGCCCGAGCGGCCGTCTTCAAATTTGACAACGGTCTCAATGAATTGCGATGTCATGCCACCGTAAAGCCCATCGACCAAGGGTTTGTATTTCTCGGCAATAAAGCTTCGGCGAACCTTGTTGGTTCGGGTGAGTTCGCCATCGTCTGCGTCCAGCTCTTTGTGCAACACCAAGAAGCGCGACACCTGGCTGCCCGCCAGCAGCGTGTCTTGCGCCAAGTCGGCATTCACTTTCTCGACGCATTCCTGGATCAGCTGGTACACCTCGGTTTTTTGTGCCAAGTCGGTGTAACCGGCATAGGGCAGGTTGCGGCGCTCAGCCCAGTTGCCCACTGCATCAAAATCGATGTTGATCATCACGCACACTTTTTCGCGCTGGTCGCCATAGGCCACCACCTCTTTGATGTGCGGGAAGAACTTGAGTTTGTTCTCGACGTACTTGGGCGCAAACATGGCGCCATCGTTGGCACCGCCCACAATACGGCCCACATCTTTCACGCGGTCAATGATCTTGAGGTGGCCGTGGCTGTCAATGAAACCGGCATCGCTGGTGTGGTACCAGCCATCCGCGGTCAGCACTTGCGCTGTGGCTTCTGGATTTTTGTAATAGCCCTTGAGCAGGCCTCGCGACTTGACCAGAATCTCGCCGTTGTCGGCCACCTTGATTTCGACCCCTTTGCACGGCACGCCCACGGTATCGGCGCGGGCTTCGTTATCGGGTTGCAGGCACACAAACACCGCCGTTTCGGTGGAGCCGTACAACTGCTTGATGTTGACACCGATCGATCGGAAAAAAGTGAACAAATCGGGCCCGATGGCCTCACCTGCGGTGTAGGCCACGCGCACACGGCTGAAGCCGAGGTTGTTGCGCAAGGGGCCATAGACCAACCAGTTGCCCACCGCGTATTTCAATCGCTCGGCGAAGCCCACCGATTGCCCGTCCATCAAGGGAGGGCCCACTTTTTGGGCCACGCCCATGAAGTAATGGAACATGCCACGCTTGAGGCTGCCTGCGTCCTCCATGCGAATCATCACGCTGGTGAGCATGCTTTCAAAAACACGGGGCGGCGCAAAATAATAAGTGGGCCCGATCTCTTTCAAATCGATGGTGACGGTGGCCGCCGACTCCGGGCAATTGACCACATAACCACACACCAGCCATTGTGCGTAGCTGAAAATATTTTGCCCAATCCAGGCTGGCGGCATATAAGCCAGCACGTCTTCGCTGTGGGTCAGCTTGTCAAATTCGGCGCCCGCATCAGCGCGGTCAATCAGGGAGCCGTGCGTGTGCACCACACCTTTGGGATTGCCGGTGGTGCCGGAAGTGAAGAACATCGCGGCCACATCGGTGTTCTGCGCTTTTTCGACTTCATCTGCGTAAAACTGCGGGTGCTGCTGCGCAAATTCGCTGCCGGCAGCGATCAAGGCTTCGATTGCGCCCAAACCGTCTTCGGTGTACTTGCGCAAGCCGCGGGGGTCGTCAAAGTAAATATGGCTCAGCTGCGGGCACTGTTCTCGCACCTCCAGCATTTTGTCGACTTGCTCCTGGTCTTCCACCACGCAAAACCGGACTTCGGCGTTGTTGATCGGGAACACGCATTCGGCCGCGGCCGCATCTTGGTACAAGGGCACAGGGATCGCACCCAGCGACTGCGCGGCCAACATGGTGGCGTACAAGCGAGGGCGGTTGGCGCCCACGATGATGATGTGCTCTCCCCGTTGCAAGCCCGCTTGGTGCAGCCCACAGGCCACCGATTGCACCAACTGCGCCAACGACGACCAACTTGTGGTCTGCCAAATGCCGTATTCTTTTTCACGCAAGGCAGGCGCGCTCGGACGCTGCTGAGCGTGCATGCGCATCAAGCGGGGAAAGGTTGTTTGCATCACGGCTTCTGTCTCCAATCACAGCGCACCCACACGGATACGTATTCATTCATGAGCGGATGCTAGGTCTACATTTGACGTCAAGTTGTCGTTTAAACGACAATTAAGGGAAGACCCTTAGCACAACTGACCCAAGTCTGACAAAGGCCCTGCGCATGACCCACACCCCTAGCGTCCACCAGCGCCGCCGCGCGCTGACGGCGACTGAACTGCAAGAAATTCCGTGGATGAATTTGCTGACCGCACAAGAGCGCCAGCAAATCATTCCCCAGTTGGTGGTGAGCGACCCTCAGCCGGGCGACTATGTCTGCCGCGTGGGAAGGCCCGTCACCTATTGGTTTGGCGTGGTCTCGGGCTTACTCAAAATGAGTACCGACAACGAAAGCGGGCAAACCATGACCTTCACGGGGATGCCGCCTGGTGGCTGGTTTGGTGAAGGTACCGCACTCAAGCGAGAGAGCTACCGCTACAACATTCAACCGCTCCGCCCCAGCCTGGTGGCCGGGCTGCCTGTGGACACGTTTCATTGGCTGATAGACCACTCGCTGGGGTTCAACCGCTTCGTCATGAACCAACTCAATGAGCGATTAGGCCAATTCATTGCAGCACGCGAAATGGACCGGATGAGCAACCCCGAACTGCGCCTGGCCCGTCACTTGGCTGCGTTGTTTAATCCGGTCTTGTTTTCAGGGGTGGGTGAAGTGCTGCGCATCACGCAGCAAGAGCTGGCCTATCTGGTAGGCCTGTCGCGGCAACGCGTGAACGAAGCCTTGAAAGTCTTAGAAGCGCGTCAGCTCATCCGCGTGGAATACGGTGGCCTGCGGATTTTGGATCTGAATGGACTTCGAACCGCGCAATTCATGTAGGTCGAACTCAAGCCCCGGCGGGTCAAAACAGCGGACAATCGGGCAACATCTTTTTTGCCCCGCTACCCCATGACACAGCCCCCGGCTTTCAAACGTGCGCCCCGCCCAGAAGGCAAAGGCGAAACGGCCGCGCCCAGCGGTACCTCGCGCCTGAACAAACGCATGGCGGAACTGCGCATGTGCTCGCGCCGTGAAGCCGATGCCTGGATTGAGCAAGGCTGGGTCCAGGTCAACGGCCTGCCCGCCAGCATGGGTCAGCAAGTTAGCCTGTCGGACCGCATCTCGGTGGACAAAGCGGCCGAGCTCCAACAAGAACGCCAAGTGACCATCTTGCTGCACAAGCCGATGGGCTATGTGAGCGGCCAGGCGGAAGACGGGCACCAACCGGCCATCACCCTGATCAACCCGCGCAGCCACTGGATGGGCGATCCGTCCAAGATGCGTTTCACGCCGCCGCACCTGCGCAACCTGGCCCCTGCAGGCCGCTTAGACATCGACTCCACTGGCCTGTTGGTGCTGACGCAAGACGGCCGTGTGGCGCGCCAGTTGATCGGTGAAGACGCTGAGATGGAAAAGGAATATCTGGTGCGCGTGGCCTACACCGGACACGAAAACACGGCTGCGGCATCGGCCGCATCCGCCACCTATGGCGGCAAGGCCACCCAGCTCAGCAGCATCGACGAGAACGACCGCGTGACCAACAATGTGCAAGCAGTCTTTCCAACCGCGCAACTGCAGCGCCTGCGCCTCGGTCTGTGCCTGGACGGCAAGCCCCTGAAGCCCGCCAAAGTGGAATGGCAAAACCCAGAACAGCTGCGCTTTGTGCTGACCGAAGGCAAAAAGCGCCAGATCCGCCGCATGTGCGAACAAGTCGGCTTGAAAGTCGTGGGTCTCAAACGCATCCGCATGGGCCGTGTGCAACTCGGTCAAATGCCTGCGGGGACATGGCGGTATTTGGGCCCGAACGAGTCGTTCTGATGCGGGTGTACAGGCTCAAGCCCCGACGAAGCGCAGCTGAACTTTTGGAGATGCCAAATGAACCTGAAACCCACAGCCGCCCGCTTCAGCGCAACTGCACAAAGAGCACAAACTGGCCACGGCAGACGCCATCGTCTATGCCACCGCTTTGTACAAAGGTGCGAAGTTACTCACCTGCGATGCGCACTTTGAGCGCCTGCCCATGCTGGTGTTCTGGTCCCAAAAATAGGTCAGTGAATCACGCGATGACCGCTGCCTCTTGAAACGCCGCCAGACGCCCATAAGTAAATGCTTCGATTTCTTTGACCCTTTGATTTCAACTTTTGACTTGATATGAGCAAACAAACCCATTCCTTCCAAGCCGAAGTGTCGCAACTGCTGCACCTGGTCACCCATTCGCTGTACTCCAACAAAGAGATTTTCTTGCGCGAGCTGATCTCAAACGCCTCAGACGCCTGCGACAAGCTGCGCTTTGAAGCACTGAACAATTCAGCACTTTTCGAAGACGCGCCCGAGTTGCAGGTGCGCTTGTCGTTTGATGACAAGGCCAAAACCTTGACCATCACCGACAACGGCATTGGCATGACCGAACAAGAGGCCATTGAGCACTTGGGCACGATTGCCAAGAGCGGGACCAAAGACTTCGTGAGCAAATTGAGTGGTGACCAAAAGTCAGACGCGCAATTGATTGGCCAGTTCGGCGTGGGCTTTTATTCGGGCTTCATCGTGGCCGACAAGATCACCGTCGAAACCCGCCGTGCAGGCACTGCAGCCGCTGAAGGCGTGCGCTGGATCAGCGGCGGCACGGGCGACTTTGAAGTCGAAACCATCGACCGCGCCGAACGCGGCACCAGCGTGATCTTGCACCTGCGCGAGGAGGCAACGGAGTATGCCAACACCTGGAAAATCAAAGAGATCATTGGCAAATACTCGGACCATATCAGCCTGCCTATCTTGATGGAAAAAGAAGAGTGGAAAGACGGCGAGCTGCTGGACCCCCAGGACGAAAAAGGCGGCCGCCAACCTGGCGGCATGGTCAAGACCGGTGATTGGGAGCCGATCAACAAGGCCAGCGCCTTGTGGACGCGCCCGAAGAAGGACATCACGGTCGAGCAATACCAGGACTTCTACAAACAGATCAGCCGCGACTTTGAAGCGCCGCTGAACTGGACGCATAACCGCGTGGAAGGCAGCACCGAATACACCCAACTGCTCTACCTCCCCAGCAAAGCCCCACAAGACCTGTGGAACCGCGACAAGAAAGCCGGCATCAAGCTGTACGTCAAGCGCGTGTTCATCATGGACGATGCCGAAGCGCTGATGCCCAGCTACCTGCGCTTTGTCAAAGGGGTGGTGGATTCGGCCGACTTGCCGCTGAACGTGAGCCGCGAATTGCTGCAAGAAAGCCGCGACGTTAAAGCCATCCGCGAGGGATGCACCAAACGCGTGCTGTCGATGCTGGAGGATTTAGCTAAACACGATAAGGCCCCTGAAACCGCTGCCCAAGGGACTTCAGCATCCGATGAAGTCACTGACGTGGTGAGCGACGAAGACAAGGCCAAGCTGGGCCAATACGCCAAGTTCTACGCCGAGTTCGGAGCCGTGCTCAAGGAAGGCTTAGGCGAAGATTTTGGCAACCGCGATCGACTTTTGAAATTACTGCGTTTTGCCTCGTCCACCAGCGACACCGTGGGTGCGAGCTTTGCCGACTACAAAGCCCGCATGAAAGAAGGCCAAGACGCGATCTACTACATCACCGCCGACACCTTGGCTGCAGCCAAGAACAGCCCACAGCTGGAAGTCTTCAAGAAAAAAGGCATCGAAGTGCTGCTGATGACCGACCGCGTGGACGAGTGGGCGCTGAACTTTGTGCAAGATTTTGACGGCACCCCGCTGCAAAGCGTGGCCAAAGGCGCGTTCGACCTGGGCAAGCTGCAAGACGAAGAAGAAAAGAAAGCCGCTGAAGAGGTGGCTGAAACTTTCAAGCCTCTGTTGGCCAAGCTCAAAGAAGCCCTGAAAGACAAAGCCGAAGACGTGCGCGTGACCAGCCGTCTGGTGGACAGCCCCGCCTGCCTGGTGGTGACCGACGACGGGATGAGCATGCAACTGGCCCGCATGCTCAAGCAGGCCGGTCAGCAAGCGCCTGAGGTCAAGCCCGTACTGGAGGTGAACCCCGAGCATCCGTTGGTGAAAAAGCTCGACGGCTCGGTGCACTTCCACGACCTGGCCCACATCCTGTTTGACCAAGCCGTGCTGGCCGAAGGCGGCCTGCCGGCAGACCCTGCGGCGTATGTGAAACGGGTGAATGCGTTGTTGAGCTGATCGCGCCTGTGATCCCGGACTCGGTCCGGGATCCATTTCCCCGTCTCAAGCGACTCCGGACCTGAGCCTGGCGGGTCTTTTTGTATTTTTCATGTCCAAAAACCCTTCCAAGGCATGAAATATTACAAATCGAAGTTTCAAAATTGAATTTGTAAAAATGATTCCGCGCACCGCAACAAGCACACTGGTGTCCGTTGCCCTGATGGAACTTTGGAGGAAATTTGCTGGCCAGTAGGGGCTAAGTTACGGCCTAACTTCAA